>Ga0316197_10002276_pt1 | contig 13743 bp, 13 predicted proteins | sample OudBiesiAoxic_MG_FD_204939 | JGI IMG/M metagenome (GOLD analysis project Ga0316197, IMG submission 204939) | Coastal sediment microbial communities from Oude Bieten Haven, Netherlands - site A oxic | ecosystem: Environmental > Aquatic > Marine > Coastal > Sediment | place: Netherlands...
CGAAATCGCCCGGGCGGTCGTCGATCTGCGTCTCCGTCACGGTGCCGGTGTCGAGATCGATCGTCCACCTCCACAACCGGCCGACCTCGGCGTAGTCGTCGTTGCTCGAGCCGAATGCTTCGGGCTGTCGCGACACGTGGAGCACGATCGTGTTGCCCTCCTCGTGGGCGTTGACAGGATGGAACACGTAGCACGGATCGATCTCGAACCACCGCACGTCGGCGTTCGTGCCGTTGCGGGGCATGACGCCCAGTCGGGCACCGGCATCACGGTTGAACTGGAACGGCATCCCGGTCTCCAACGCCCCGAGGTTGAAGCAGACCGGCAGATCCATGAACACGACATGATTCCGGGTGACGTTGAAGTCGTGCATCATCACCATGTTCGGGATGTCGATGCCCTCGATCTGCTCCACCACACCCGACGCGCTCACCCGGATGTAGTTCAGGTAGGGAGGCTCGGGGCTCATGTAGCTGAACGCGATCAGCTCACCGGTGACGGGGCAGATCTTCGGGTGAGCGGTCATCGAACAGGTCAGACCACCACCGAAGTTCTGCACGCCGAGCGTGTTGAGTTCGGTGTCGGCCCGCCACGGCCAATGCCCTTCTTCGAGGCACAGCAGCTCGCCGTTGTGTGCGAGCACGTGGGTGTTGGCGGTGCCGCGGGTGAGATCACCCATCGTCGACATCACGTCGTCGACCGGGTCGGAGATGTTCGGTGTCTGGACGAAACGATTCCGATACCACTCGGCTTTCCCGCCGGCCAGGCGGACGCCGTGGAGCATGCCGTCGCCGAAGAACCAGTGGTCGGACTTTCCAGATGCCGGATTTGGCCCGGTGCGCACGTAGGTACCGGTGAGTTCCGGCGGGATCGTGCCGTCGACGCGCAGGTCGTGGTCGGTTCGCTCGTCGAGTACCGGTGCCCAGTTGTTGCGCAAGTGCCAGGGAAGATCGGTCGCGGTCGCCGCCGATGGTGCCGAGAAATCATCCGTGAGAGTCATGTGACGACCGTAACACCGTGACCCGTCGTGAATTTACTCGGAGTAACAAACGAGTTCCGCGGACCGGTACGGTCGTGCGCAGTGAGCGTGCGGCAAGGTTCGACCAGCCCCCAGACCAGGCGACGGCCCGGCCGGCCCGCGGGCGGCGGCGTGATCGTCGACCGCGAACAGCTGCTGGCAGCGGCGGCCCACGTCATCCGCTCCGAGGGCCCAAACGCCACGATGGCCGAGATCGCGGCGGGCGCAACAGTGACCAAGCCGGTCCTCTACCGCGCCGTCGGAGACCGACAGGCGCTCACCTTCGCTCTCTCCGAAGTGTTGGTCGATCGCATCAACACCGCCGTCGAGGCGCAGCGCGTCAACGCAGCAGACCCTCGCGCCCAGTTCGAAGGCGCTGTACGCGGCTATCTGTCGGCCGTCGACGCCGACCGCAATCTCTTCCTGTTCGTCAACGGCGGCAGCCAGGACACCGACGTGATCCGCGGACTCGTCGACCGGTCCGCCGGGCTGCTGATCGAACTGTTCGCGTCGGCACGCGCCGACGCCGGTCGCGACCCGGCGGCCGCGAGGACCTGGGCGTACGCCATCGTTGGGGCATTCCAGGTCGTCACGCTGATGTGGCTGCGCGACGACTACTGCGACATCGACACGGTCGCCGACGACCTCACACAGTTGCTGTGGCCCGGCGTCGCAACGGCCGGCGACTGATCAGTTCGCGAGCGGTGTGAGCTCACCGGCGAGCCACGCATCGCGCAGCTTGCGCTTGTTGATCTTGCCCATCGTCGACCGACCCAGATCGGTGACGAGGTGGTACTCGCGCGGGCACTTGTAGTGGCTCAGTCGCTCCCGCAGCCACGCCGACACGTCGCCCACGTCGGGCGGTGCCTGGAGGTCCTCGGGCATCAGCAACCCGACGAGCATCTCGCCCATCTCGGGGTGTGGCACGCCGATACAACCGACGTCGGCGATGTCGGGGTGATCGATCAGCAACAGTTCGGCTTCGGCCGGATAGATGTTGACCCCACCGGACACAACCATGTCGTTGAACCGGTCGGTGATGAACACATAGCCGTCATCGTCCATGTAGCCGATCTCGCCGAGCGTGAACAGCCCCGGTTCCGGATTCGATGCCTTTGTCTTCTCCGGATCGTTCGGGTAGATGATGCCACGGCCGGTGTCGTCACGGAAGAAGAGACGCCCCTCGGTACCGGCGGGGAGCTCGTTGAACTCCTCGTCGAAGATGACCGCGTGAAACGGCGGCACCGAGCGACCGACGGACCCACGGTGCTCCAGCCACTCATCGCTGGTGATCGCGCAGACCGTGCCGACCTCGGTGGCTCCGTACGCGTCGTTGAAGACCGGGCCGAACCACTCGATCATCGCCGCCTTGACGTCGATCGGACACTTTGCACCCGTGTGCGCAATCAGCTTCATCGAGCTGACGTCGTACTTCGCCTTGACGTCGTCGGGAAGCGCAAGCATCCGCACGAAGTGAGTCGGCACCATCACCGTGGTCTCGGTCTGGTACCGGTCGATCGCAGCGAGCGTCGCCTCGGCGTCGAACTTGTGCAGGATCACCGAAGACACCCCGGCGCACAGCAGCCGCATCCCCGACAGCGGGCCGGTGTGGTACATCGGCCCGACGACGAGGTGGGTGCCGAAGCCGGCGAACCCGCCCTGCGCGAGCCGCTCGAGGTGCTCGGCCATGTCGACGCCGCCGGCGAACATGGTAGGCGGGAGTTCGGTGCCCTTGGGAAGACCGGTGGTACCCGACGTGTAGAGCAGGTTCGGACGCGGGATGACCGAGTCGGGTGGATCGTCGGTCGAGCCACCAGCCAGCCACTCGTTCCAGTCGGTGACGCCCTCGATGCCGTCGCATGCCCAGCCGATCACGGTGTCGACGCCCGCCTCGGCCGCGGCGGCGAGCCCGCGCTCGACCGTCTCGGGGCCGACGAACAGGATCCTGCTCTGCGAATCGCTCAGGATGTACGCCGCCTCCGGGGCGGTGAGATGGAAGTTGACCGGCACGGTCGAGGCACCTGCGAGCAGGCCACCGAGGTGTGCGAGTGCGGTTTCGGCGGCGTTCTCGGCGAACACGGCGACCCGGTGCTCGTCGCCCAGTTCGCCGCGAGCGCCTGCCTCCAGGAGCAGGTTGGCGCAGCGGTTGAGTGCCTCGTCGACCTCGCCCCACGTGTACTCACGCGTCGCGTCGACCAGCGCGAAGCCGGTCAGGTCCTCTGCCGCTCGTCGTTTCGCGAAAGCCGGCATCAGGGACCCATCCGTCGGCCGGCGGCCGGTCGATCGAAGTCGGCCTGGCGGAACAGGCTGGCATCGATCCCCATCGTGTCGGGGACGTGCTGGGTCGTGTTGCTGTGGTGCACACAAATGCGATGCGCGATGCGCCACTCGCCCTCGCGACATTCGTAGGTGTCCTGGTATCGGCCGTACCAGGTCGCGAGCATCCGGGCATCCTCCTCGAACAGGTGGGTGATGCAGTACGCCTCTCCGCGACCGTTGACGCCGTCGGCGTCGATTTCGACGCGGTGGTTGTAGATCGAATGCATCGTCCAGGTCCACTTGTCGTGGCTCTTGACGCAGTAGTCGCAGAACTCCCACGCGTTGCCGTTGTAGCGACCGTGCTCGTCGATCGCCTCGGGCCAGTAGGCCGACTTCATCACGTCACCGTCGAGTCGATCGAGCCCGTAGGAGTAGCGCCGTGCTGCTTCACGGCATGCCTCTATCGCGCACAGCTGCTCGACCGTGGGGGTGGGATTGGAGATCTCGCTCATTGCGGGCGACGTTACCGAAAGGTCGTTCAGGTACTCCCACCCGACTGCTCCCACTCGACCCGGCCGAGCTCGCCCGCATAGAAACGGGGCATGGACTTCGACCTCACGCAGACCGACCACCTCCTCACCACGACGCGGGCGGTGCGCAAGCGCCTCGACCTCACCCGTCCGGTTCCGCGCGAGCTGATCCTCGACTGCGTGCGGATCTCAACTCAGGGCCCGGCTGGCGGCAACTACCAGAAGTGGCGATGGGTGATCGTCGACGATCCTGAGCGTAAGGCAGTCATCGCCGACGCGTACCAGCGGTCGTATGCGCCCTACATCGCGGCGCAGAAGAAGGCTGTCGAGAAGGCCGGCAACGCTGCCGCCTCGAACCCGATCATCGACTCGAGCACCCACCTCGCCGAGGTCCTGGCCGACGTACCGGTCCTGGCGATCCCGTGTGCGCTCGGCTCGCCCGCCGATGCCGGCGACAAGGGGGGCTCGCAGGCGGGTTGGTGGGGATCGGTGATCCCGTCGGTGTGGAGTTACTGCCTCGCCGCCCGCTCGCGTGGGCTCGGAACGGTGTGGACGACCCTTCACCTGCCGTACGAGCACGAAGTCGGCGAGGCGCTCGGCATCCCCGACACGGTCACGCAGCTCGCGTGCATCCCGACCGCCTACTACACCGGCAACGACTTCAAGCCGGCATCACGCAAGCCCGCCGAATCGGTCACGTACTGGAACGGCTGGAAACAGACCGACATCACCGCCTGACCTCGTGCGAGGTGCAACGCCAAGGTGCAACGGGTGTCTGACCCCGGCTACCGGCGACCCTGATGCGAGGTGCAACGCCAAGGTGCAACGGGTGTCTGACCCCGGCTAGGGGCGAACGACTGCGAGGTTGCCCTCGGTCCACATGACGGTGAGCGTGCGATGGGCGATCCGCCAGCCATCGGGTGTCCGCTGCACACGGTCTTCGTATCGCCCGGCGATCATGTAATTCGGGCTCCCATCGGGAACCTCGCGGACGTGCTGGGCTTGGAGATAGCAGCGATGAGTACCGGCGTCCCCGTCGACCGTCACCTCGTGGTTCCCGACCAGGTGCTGACTGTCGTCGAGGTATTCGAGCGCGGTACGGATCCGATCGGTGATCGCGTCCAGGCCGACGAGCTGGCTGGGGACGCCGAGAACGGCAGTCGCATCGGGAAGGAAGACCTCACCCAGTTGCGACCAGTTCTTCGTGTCAAGCGCCCGGCAGTAGCGGGCGGCCAGCGCGACGATGTCGCGCTCGTCGAGCAACACCTGCAGGTCGGCGGCACTCATACGAGCGTCCATCCACCGTCGACAGCGAGGTTCTGACCGGTGACGTAGCTCGACAGGTCGCTGACCAGGAAGAGTACGGCGCGACCGATGTCGTCGGGCGTCCCCTTCCGACCGATGGGGACGTTCGACGATCGCTGTTTCATCAGCGGCCCCATCAGCCCACTCAACGACGGTTCGAGTGGCCACAGCGGATCGAGTTCACCGGCGTGCATCTTGTCGAGCGTGGGCACCGGAACGACGCCTGGACTCACGGCGTTGACGCGGATGCCGTGAGGAGCGAGGTCGACCGCAAGGCTCTTGGAGAAGTGGATCGCCCCGGCCTTGGCCGAGTCGTAGCCGGTTCCGAGGCACGGCAGCAGCCCGTCGACGGAGGCGATGTTCACCATCGCCCCGCCGTCACCCTGTTCGACCATGCGGGCAGCCACCGGTTTGGAACAGTTGAACAGACTCGCAAGGTTGAGCTCGATCGAGCGTCGCCACGATTCGACGCTCTGATCGAGGATGCTCCCCGCCTCGTGGTACGAGCCTGCGTTGTTGACGAGGATGTCGATCCGGTCGCCGATCGATCCGAGGATCCGTTCGCAGGCGTCGGGATCGGTGACGTCGAGGTCGACCCATTCACCGTCGAGATCGCCCGCTACTCGTTGCGCTCCGTCGGCGTCGATGTCGGCGACGATCACGCGTGCACCAGCGCCCGCGAGCGTTCTCGCGATGCCTTCACCGATGCCAGTGGCGGCACCGGTCACGACGGCGGTCTTACCCGAGAGATTCAACAGCTGCGTGATCGACGAGTCCATGCGGCCATCGTACGAATGACCGGATCCGCACCCCGAGTCGGTCGAGGCGTCGACCACACTGCTCGACCGCCCAACCCACTGCAGAATTCCGGCGGATCGTGACGGCTCCCGTCTCAAATCGCCGGGATTTCGTGGGACTCCGCCCCGGCTCGCGCCTTGCAGTCAAATTACTTCTTGCAATAGATATGTTCAACAACATATATTGCGAACATGCAATCAGGAATCATCGTCGTCGCGGTGCTCGCCCCCCTCATCGCCGCGGCCGCCACCGTCGGCATGCGTGCGACGGGGCTCGTCGCCGGCCGGATCGTCACCTCGGCGTGTGGCATCGCCACATTGGCATCGCTCGGGCTGGTCGGTTTCGTTGCAGTTGACGATGACGGGCGCACCGGCGATGTGCTCGGAATCGGTGTCGACCGGGTGAGCGCGCTGCTGCTCGTCGCCGCCGCCGGAACGGGCGCTGTGGTCGCAGGGTTCTCGCGCCGCAACGTTGACGACGAGGCTCGAACGACTCGCTACTTCGCGCTCGTCGGCCTGGTCGTCAGCGCGTCCGCGCTGGTGGTGCTCCCTGGTGGACCGATCGCACTGGGCCTGGGATGGCTCGCCTCGGGGTGGGCACTCGCGTCGCTGATCGGCTGGCAGCCCGGATGGGCGACCGCCGAGCGCGCACAGCAGCGAATCCGCTCGACGCTGGCCATCGGCGATGCCGCACTGGTCGCCGCGCTGGTCGTCCTCTGGCTGGCCGACGCCACCGGCGCAACCACCGGCGAGGCGGCGGCAACCGACGCCCTTGCCAACTGGTCCATCCTCGGGATCGAATCGACCCACGTCGTCGCCCTCCTCCTCGTCGTCGCCGGCGCCTCACGCTCGGCGCTGGTGCCGTTCCATCGCTGGCTGCTCGGCACCCTGGCAGCGCCAACACCCGTGTCGGCGCTCGTCCACGCTGGCCTCGTGAGCGGTGCTGGGCTGCTGCTCATCCGGTTCTCCGCCCCGTTCGTGGCATCCGACGTCGCCGTCGTCGCTGCCTTTGCGCTCGGCACGATCACCATCCTCGTCGCCGCCGGAGCGAGCGCCATGCGCTCCGATGTCAAGGGTTCGTTGGCATGGTCGACGGTCGGGCAGATGGCGTTCATGGTCGTGCAGTGTGCAGTTGGAGCATTCAGCAGCGCCGTGTTCCACATCATCGGGCACGGCATGTACAAGGCGACGCTCTTCCTCGAGTCCGGCGACACGGTCTCTGCCGGCATTCGGACCTCCCGACGCCCACGCCCCACCCCGATCGGTCCCATCCTGCGAGCGGCCGTCACACTGATCGTCCCAACGGCGCTGCTTGCAGCCGGCATGTGGTGGATCACGCCCGAAGTGTCCGACGCCGGCACGGTGCTCATCGCAGTGTTCGCCTGGTTGAGCACCGCGGCAGCGCTCCACGGGTGGCTCGGACGATCGCCGTTCGCACCGGCATTCGCGATCGCATCGGGGGCGGCCGCCGCGGCGACGGGCGTGATCGCATATCTCGCCGGGCTGCGGCTGCTCGAGCGATTCGTCTCGCCGTCGTTCGTCGACACGCCCGTCGATACCGTGATCGGCCCGATCGTCGTGGGCATCACCATCGGCCTGCTCGGGGCAACCGTCGTCGCGCTCGCCGCGTGGCCAGGACGCGCCGGCGTGGCGGTTCGTGCCGCGGCGCAGAACCGAATCGATGCCATCGCAACCGGTGGAGTGAGCGCGTCCATCCGGAAACAGCCGTCGAACCGTGTCGATGTCGCCACCACGACACCCGACGCCGCACGCTCCGCCCAGATCCGCGCCGATGTCGCTCGGGCCGGACGGATCATCGCCCCGTTGTGGCCGCTGTCGTCGTTCGTCGCGGTGAACCCCGTCGGTGGTCTCGAAGCCGACGGGTTCGACCGCGCGGCCAACGACGCCCGCCGCTGGCTCCGCGGTCGCACCCATCTCTCACTCGCCCAGTACCGTGCCGACCTCCGTGACGGCCTGATCAACGAGGACAACCTCATCGAGGCGATCCACCTCCGCTTCATGGAATTGTGCAGTGGCGACCCGCTGCTGGCGAACGGGCGCGTGGTGCATCCCGAGGAGATCATCCTCACCGATCTGCTCCACGGACCCGAGGCCCCCGTCGAACTGGTTCCGCGGACTGCGCTCGAGCGTCTGACCCGACCTGCGTCGGACGAAGTTGCACTGATCGACGACGTGCTGTCGAAGTGGCTGACCTCGTATGTCAGCCCGCCGACATGGCCGTTCGCGCTCCCCGGCGAGTCATTCACCAGTATGGCGCTCCGCCGGGCGAGGGTCGACGCCTCGCTCGCGCGAGTACTTCATCCGCGAGCCCGGACGTGGCTCCGCTCACTCGACGACGATCCCACCCGGGTCATCGACGCTGCCTTCGCACTCACGCAGGTCGGTGACGAGGCCCGCGTTGCGGAGATGCGCGGACACCTGGCGAGCATCGCAGGTTGGTCGGGACTCGCGAAGTGGCGTACCGAGTGGGCACAGCCCGACGACACCCGTCAGACGGTTTCACCGGTCGAGATCGTGGCGGTTCGGGCGATGCTCGAATCCGGGGTTGCGATGACGGTGAGCGCGGACTTCCACAACTGGCGCTCAGGTCTCGACGACGACACGACGACACTCGACGAGGCCCGGCACCTTGCCGAGCGCGTCACGTCGGCGATGGAGCACCTCGGGCTGCCAGACGTCCCGGCGTTGCGACCAGAAATCACCCGACTGCTCGAAGCGATCCCGGACGGGGAACGAGCCACGGCCTGGTTGGCCGCGAGCGAAGCGAATCTCGATCAGCGCCTCCTGTCGTTGCTCGATCGACCCGAAGCGGTGCGCAACGTCGAACGCCCCGAAGCGCAGCTCGTGTTCTGCATCGATGTCCGCTCCGAAGGGCTCCGGCGGCACCTCGAGGCCGGCGGCCGCCATGAGACGATCGGATTCGCCGGATTCTTCGGTGTCCCGATGCGGGTGCGGCTCGCCGGCTGGGAACGGCCGGAGGCTCGCTGCCCTGTCCTCGTCGCGCCCGGCGTCGATGCCACGGAGACCCCGGACCCTGATGCTGTCGCCGATCTCGCCCGTCAGCTCCGCCGGAGTGCGACGAACGGCGGGGTCCAAGTTGCGCACGGCGAAACCAAGCACGTAATCGGTGCCTCATTCGTCGCGGCCGAAACGCTCGGCTGGCTGCTCGGACCGCTTGCCGCTGCGAGGACCTTCCTGTCCCGGCCCCGGCGTCGAAGCCGTCGGCCGGCGTCGACGGTGCTGTTCGATGATGGGGTGCTCGTCGAACAGCGTGTGTTCTTTGCAGAGTCGGTGCTGAACACGATGGGGCTCACCCAGGGATTTGCGCCGCTGGTCGCGCTGTGTGGCCACACGAGTAGCACCACCAACAACGCGCACGCAACGGCACTCGAATGCGGCGCCTGCGCCGGCGCCTCCGGCGAGGGCAACGCTCGTGCCGTGGCATCGCTGCTCAACTCCCCCGACGTCCGATTCGGTCTCAAGGAACGTGGGATCGAGATCCCCGACGACACGTGGTTCATCGCCGGACTCCACGACACCGTCAGCGATTACGTCGAACTTCTCGACACGGTGCACGCGCCGTCTTCGCACGAGCAGCGCATCGAGGACCTACGGCGGCGCCTCGCGGATGCCGCCGGCGCCCAGGTCGCGGACCGCGCCCTGGCACTGCCCGGCCCGACCGGGACGGCGCACGCCCGCGGTGCCGACTGGGCCCAGGTGCGGCCGGAGTGGGGGCTCGCCCGCAACGCGGCGTTCATCATCGGTCCCCGTGCGATGACCCAGGGACTCGATCTCGGCGGGCGGGCGTTCCTGCACAGCTATGACAGCGAGAACGATCCGAGCGGCAAAGTCTTGGAGACGATCATGACCGCGCCACTCGTGGTCGGCCATTGGATTTCATCTCAGTACTACTTCTCGACCGTTGACCCCGAGGTGTTCGGTGCTGGCGACAAGCTGCTCCACAACCCGGTCGGCACCCTCGGCGTGCTGTCCGGCGATGGTGGCGACATCCGAGTCGGCTTGCCGCTCCAGAGCACACACGTGGCCGGTCGGCGACATCACCAACCCGTGCGACTGGTCGCGATCATCGAGGCCGAGCCGGCTCGGATCGAGCAGATCATCGACGCCAACCCCATCCTGCAGACACTGACGAGTGGATCGTGGATCCGAATCGCAGCCCGTTCTCGCGCAGGAGAGCCGTGGTCGACTCGGACACCGCACGGAACCTGGATCACGACTCCAGAGGCCCTCCGCGAACAACGCCCCGCCACGAAGCAGACTGAACGCCGCGACCTGGCCGGAGTGGTCGGTCACCTCAACATGGAGAACTCATGACCTACAGCGGCTTCACCCCGATGGCCCGAATCGAAGTCGTGGTCGACGGCGAGCATGTCCCGACGGTGCGCGACCTCCTGCTCGCCGCCGGCGCGACCGGATACACGGCGTTGCCCGGCGTGTCGGGCTTCGGCCACCACGGTCCGCACGAAGGTCGGCTGCTGTTCAACGACCGCAACAGTCTGTCGATGATCATCAGCGTCGTCGCGCCCGATCGCGTCGAGGCCGTGGTCGCGGGGATCCGTCAGCTGCTCGACGAGTATCACGGTGTGGTCTTCGTGAGCGAGACCCACGTCAGCCGCCCCGACTACTTCCAGTAGTCGGTGAAGGACCCTCGAAAACGACGAAATTCCGGCGGATCCTGACGCTGACCGTCAGGATCCGCCGGAATTTGCAGGTGGTCTCAGTCTGTGGCGGGCTTGAGGCGCGAGATATCGACTCGGACGCCGGGGCCCATGGTCGCCGACGCCGTGACCTTCTTGATGTAGCGGCCCTTGGCCGACGCTGGCTTGGCGCGGTTCAGTTCGTCGATCACGGCCCAGAAGTTCTGAGCGAGCTTGTCTTCGTCGAAGCTGGCCTTACCGATCGGCACCTGCACGTTGGCGTAACGGTCGGTGCGGTACTCGACCTTGCCGCCCTTGAACTCCTCGACGGCCTTGCCGACGTCGGGAGTCACGGTGCCGGTCTTGGGGTTCGGCATCAAGCCACGGGGGCCGAGGGATCGGCCGAGGCGCCCGACGAGCGGCATCATGTCAGGCGCTGCGATGACGAGGTCGAAATCCATCATGCCACCATCGACCTGTTCGAACAGATCGTCGGCGCCCACGAAATCGGCACCCGCCTCGCGAGCGGCGTCGGCAGCCTCACCGGCGGCGAAGACGGCGATCCGCACGTCTTTGCCGGTGCCGGCGGGCAGGGCGACGGTGCCACGCACCATCTGATCGGCCTTGCGGGGGTCGACGCCGAGGCGGACGACGATGTCGATCGACTCGTCGAACTTCGCGGTCGCGGTGTTCTTGGCGTGGGCCACCGCTTCTTTCGGGGCGTACATGAAGTCCCGATCGAACTTCTTCAGCGCATCTGCAAACTTCTTGCCGGACATTGGTTGTCTCCCTCAGTGTTGAGTCCGCCGGCCGAGGTGGTTCCGGTCGAGACTGTGGTGGTTGGTGATGAAAAATGTTCGTTGGTGCCTGGCACCAACGAACGGTCAGACGACGTCGATGCCCATCGAACGGGCGGTGCCGCGGACCTGGAGCTTGGCGCCCTCGAGATCGACGGCGTTGAGGTCGGGCATCTTGATCTCGGCGATCTCAGCGACCTGTGCTTCGGTGATCGAGCCCGCGGTCTCGCTGCCCGGGTTGTGCGCAGCCTTGTCGAGACCGGCCTTCTCGCGGATCAGCGTCGACGTCGGCGGCGTCTTCAAGACGAACGCGAACGTTCGATCTTCGAAGATCGTGATCTCGGTCGGGATGACGGTGCCGGCGTTGGCTTCGGTCTGGGCGTTGTACGCCTTGACGAAGTCCATGATCGCGATGCCGTGCGGGCCAAGGGCCGTACCGACCGGCGGGGCGGGGCTCGCCTTGCCGGCTTCGATCTGGATCTTGACGACCGCCATGACTTTCTTCTTGGCCATTTGAGTTCTCTCTTCGTGCTCTCGTCAGTTGGGGGTGGGTGATGTCGCTGCTGCTGGGTGCCAAGCGGCGCTCAGAGCTTCGCGACCTGGCTGAAGTCCATCTCGACCAGCGTCTCGCGGCCGAAGATGTTGACGAGGACCTTCAGCTTCATGTGATCAGCATTGATCTCGGCGATCTCGCCGGTGAAGTCGGCGAACGGGCCTTCCTTCACGCGAACGCTCTCGCCCTCTTCGTAGTCGAGCTTCGCCTTGCGACGTGGCGCGGCTTCGACCCCCTCGGTCTTTGGGGTGAGGAAGGTCTTCACTTCTCGACGTGACAGCGGCGTCGGCTTCTGGCCCTTCTGCTGCTGACCGACGAATCCGGTGATGCCCGGCGTGTTGCGCACGCAGTACCAGGACTCGTCGTCCATCTGGCAGCGCACGAGCAGGTAGCCGGGGAAGACCTTCTTCATGACGGTCTGCTTCTTGCCGTTCTTGTACTCGTCGACCTCTTCCATGGGGATGACGATCTCGTAGATCTTGTCCTCCATGTTCATCGACTGGATCCGCGCGTTGAGGTTGGCGGTCACCTTCTTCTCGTAGCCGCTCTGCGTATGGACCACGAACCACTTGCCGGGACGCTTGTTCGGATCGTCGACCACCGGGGGCTCGACGTCTGCCTCCGCATCCAGAGCTTCGAGCGCGTCCAGAGCTTCGACTTCGGCCTCGCCTTCACCCTCGACGGATTCGCCATCACCGGACGTGTCAACGTCGGCGCTGTCGTCGCCCGCATCGCCCGTCGGCAGCAGGACGGCCGCTTCATCGGTCGAGATCTCGACGTCGGCGCCGAGCAGTGCCTGCGCGTCCGAATCGGCGGTGAGGTCGGCGTCGCCGGTCGGCAGCAGGTCGGCGGGCGAGGCCGGCACGATGCTGGTGTCGGGTGCGTCCGCCTCGGCCGCCGGGTCGGCAGCGACATCCGCTGCCAGTTCGTCGACTGCCGCCTCGAGCGAGTCGGCGGACGCGTCAGCGTCAGCCGACACAGCTTGGAGCTTGGCGTCGAGGTCGTCGAGGGTGGTGTCGTTGTTGTCGGTCATGTCGCTCACGATGAGTAGAACCATTCGGCGATCATGCCGAACAGGTAGTCGAGTCCACCGACGAGGGCGGTGTAGACGATCACGGTGATGAGCACGACGATCGAATAGCGAACGACCTCGGGCTGCTTCGGCCATGCGACCTTGCGCATCTCGTCGCGCACCTCTTTGAGGTACTGACGGGGGCCGACCCGGTCCTGCTTCTTCTTCGGCTGCGGCCGCGGCGCCTTCTGGACCCTTCCCTGGTCGTCGAGCGCGCCCATCTTCTTCATTTGGCGCTTCTGCTCGCGGTTGAGGTCGTCCAGTGACACGGTGGTTGCTGCGATTTCTCGATCGTCGGATGGGGATGGTTTCAATCGGTTCCCGGAGGAACCATGCAGGGCAGGAGGGACTCGAACCCACGACCGTCGGTTTTGGAGACCGATGCTCTAGCCAACTGAGCTACTGCCCTCTGTGGAGAGGTCGAGGTGCCAGGCTACCAGCGCCTCACCGCCGCCCGGGGTGCGGGCGTCGGACCACGACTCGCGTCAGCGAGTCTCCTTGTGCAGCGTGTGCTTGCGCTCGTTGCTGCAGTACTTCTGCATTTCGAGGCGCTCACGATCGTTCACCTTGGACTTCATCGTGATGTAGTTGCGCCGTTTGCAGTCGGTGCACTCGAGGGTCACTTTGACCCGCTTGTCACTCTTGGCCATGTCGGCCTCGCTTTCGTGTTCGCCACCCCGGGAGGTGGATGACAGACGTCGGCCGGCTCGGGCGCACCCGAGCCGGCCGATGG
>Ga0316197_10002277_pt1 | contig 13741 bp, 16 predicted proteins | sample OudBiesiAoxic_MG_FD_204939 | JGI IMG/M metagenome (GOLD analysis project Ga0316197, IMG submission 204939) | Coastal sediment microbial communities from Oude Bieten Haven, Netherlands - site A oxic | ecosystem: Environmental > Aquatic > Marine > Coastal > Sediment | place: Netherlands...
CTACTTCCTGACAGTTAATGAAAGTTTTCCTCACAGACTTATGCACAGGAAAAATTCAATTTTGATCAAGCATATCGATCAATTTCGATCAGGCACAAAAAAGCCGAGATCTCAACGATCTCGGCTCTAAAAAATTTTGGAGTTCTCAAAGTACTGACAACGCTTTCTTATTAAAACTCGCCAACCGCAAGTTTTAACTTCTTCATTGCATTTTTTTCGAGTTGACGAATTCTCTCTGCAGAAACACTGTAGACTTCGGCGAGTTCTTGCAATGTTGATTTCTTATCATCTAACCAACGAGAACGGACAATATGTTGGCTTCGTTCATCTAGCGTTGCCAAGGCATGAGTTAAGCGCGTATTAGTATGCGTTTCCCAATTATCAGCCTCCACATTGTCTGCAACATCAGAATGCTTATCTTCTAGATAAAGTACGGGAGCTGAGTAGCTTCCTGAATCGTCATCTTCATTCTGCAATTCAAAAGCAGCATCTTGTGCAGCAAGACGAGATTCCATCTCACGTACTTCAGAAGGGGCAACACCTAGTTCGCGAGCAACCGTTTCAACTTCACCGTTATTAAACCAACCTAAACGCTTTTTAGATTTACGTAGGTTGAAAAAAAGTTTACGTTGAGCTTTGGTTGTAGCGATCTTAACAATACGCCAGTTTCTTAAAACGTACTCATGAATCTCAGCTTTTATCCAATGGACGGCAAAAGAAACAAGACGAACACCCACTTCAGGATTAAAACGCTTCACTGCTTTCATCAGGCCGATATTGCCTTCCTGAACCAAATCAGCCATCGGTAAACCGTAACCAGAATAACCTCGTGCAACATGAACGACGAATCGAAGGTGTGAAAGTATAAGACCTTTCGCAGCGTCAATTTCACCTTTGTAATGCAATCGTTCTGCCAGATCACGCTCTTCTTCAGGTTTTAGCATAGGGTAGCTGTTTGCTGAACGAATATAACTGTCTAAGCTATCTTGCGTAACTAAAGCCATTGAATACTTTTGGTTTGCCATTCAATTCCTCATTCTTTTTACATTGAGCAATATTTTTACTCTAAACCCATCAATATTGAACTTAATCAAAGAAAATTTCAATAAGGGGACGGTAATTATCCATAGATACAATCACTATACAAGAGCGATTTACAAATATTTACTGTTTTAACCTGCTGTTTTAATCTTTTTTAAGACAAGAAAAGCCTATACAGGTTCAATATCTTTTAGGTGTTTCCGTGCGGATAGTTTTGCTGCAATAAAGCCCAAGAAAACACCAAGCATTAATAGCAACAATGACTCATCCCAATTCAAGCCTATCAGGTGAAATTGGCTGTCGTATAACATAGAAAGCTTTTCTACAGCTCCATTTAACAGGATCGTAATAATTGCCGTCAAAAACCAAGCGCTTACCGCTCCAATTAGGCCAAACCACATACCAGAATATAAGTAGGGTCTTAAGATAAAACTGTCTGTTGCTCCGATCAGTTTCATCACTTGAATTTCTTCTTTATGCGCTAAAATCGTAAACCGCAATGTGTTGCCGACAATTAAAAATACAGCCCCTAGCATTAAGGTCGCTAAAGTAACAACAACCGTTGTTGCCAGATTCTTCATTGCATCTAAGCGAGCAAGCCAATCTTCATCCAATCTTACATCGGTAATACCCTGCTCATCTCTTATCGCTATTGCGATATCTCTGATGCTCGCATCATTTTGCTCAGATGGTTGTATAACGAGCACTGCGGGTAACGAATAATCACTGAGTAAGGAAATAGCTTGTTCAAATCCAGAATACTCACTTAAATCACTAAGACCTTGTTGAGAAGAAATATATTGCACACTTTCTACATTTTCCCAACTTTCTACCCGGTCCTTAAGTACCATGATTCTCGCTTCTGCGATGTCTTCTTGTATATAAGCACTTACCTGTGAGGGGCTCGCAACCTCTTCAGCAACTTTAGCAATATTTTTACCCACAAGATAAACACTCGCAGGCAAAGAAAGTGCCATAGCGATCACCGCTAGAGTCAATATGTTACCTAACGGTCTAAGCCACAAACTCATAAATGAGCTTTTAGCCTGCCTTATATGCATGGTCAAAAAACCGACACGATCAACTTTGTTTTTGCTGCGAGCATTACTGGCCATAGCCTTCTACCTCACTTAAAAAACCTTGATTCAACTCAAATCGTCGATACTGAGGTCGACTGCCGACAAGACCAACATCATGAGTAGCGACAAGAATAGAGACACCGGCTCGATTAAACTCTTCCAGCAACATCATGGTTCGATTAGACAGTTCCGGATCTAGATTACCCGTTGGTTCATCAGCCAGCACTAAAGTGGGCCTATTCACAACTGCTCTTGCGATACCAACTCTTTGTTGCTCACCACCTGATAGTTGACTTGGCAAACACTTCGCTTTATCTAACAACCCTATTTTATCTAGCGCAGCGGAGACTCTACGTTTGATATCATTTTCTGTCGCAGACTCTATACGCATTGGTAATGCTACATTATCAAAAACCGTCCGATCCATTAACAAACGGTGATCTTGAAAAACGATACCAATATTACGTCTTAAAAGGGGAATATCGTTATTTGATATCTTTGTAATATCGTGTCCGTTGAATTGAATAGTGCCATCAGAAGGACGCTCCATAGCACAAATCAACTTGAGTAATGTACTTTTGCCAGCGCCAGAATGCCCACCAAGAAATGCCATTTCACCTTGTCTAAGATGAAAATCCACTTTTTGTAATGCTTGACGACCACCTCGATAAGCTTTACTAACTTGCTGAAATCTTATCACTTACTCTTCCTCTAACTATTCAATTCATTCCAATTAAGCGCTTGCTACTGCACAATACCTTAATCATTATTCTTCGCGACTAAATAGCGCTTCAATAAAGTTTTCAGATTCAAACGGGCGAAGATCATCAATACCCTCCCCAACACCAATATAGCGAATAGGAATATTAAATTGATCCGCGATAGCAAATATAACGCCACCTTTCGCGGTTCCATCAAGTTTTGTCAGGGTGATGCCAGTAACAGGGGCGACATCGCTAAATAATTTGGCTTGGCTAATTGCGTTTTGGCCAGTACCTGCATCAAGGGTTAACATTATTTCATGCGGTGCTGAGTCATCGACTTTTTTCATTACGCGTACAATTTTACGCAGCTCTTCCATCAGGTGACCCTTGTTTTGAAGTCGACCTGCAGTATCCGCGATGACAACATCTACACCACGAGCTTTCGCTGCTTCTATCGCATCATAAATGACGGATGCACTGTCAGCACCAGTATGTTGAGCAATAACCGGGACATTATTTCTTTCACCCCAAACTTGTAACTGTTCCACCGCTGCTGCTCGGAATGTATCTCCCGCGGCAAGCATGACTTTTTTCCCATCAGCTTGGAATTGTTTTGCTAATTTACCTATTGTCGTGGTTTTACCCACTCCATTCACGCCAACCATAAGTATGACGAAAGGAGTATGCTTAGTATCGATGACGAGTGGCTGTTCTACATGTGACAGTATTTCGGCCATTTCTTCTTTAAGTAAACCGTAAAGCGCTTCGCCATCTTTTAATTCTCTGCGAGATGCCTTTTCTGTTAGATTACCGATAATCTTTAAGGTTGTATCCATCCCTACATCGGCTATCAAAAGTTGTTCTTCAAGCTCTTCGAAAAGATCATCGTCTATCGATTTTCCTTTAAATAGACCAAAAAAACCTGCACCGATGTTCTGTTTTGTTCTGGCTAAGCTACGCTTTAACCTGGAAAAGAAACCTTCTGTTGGTTTCTCTTGTTCAACAATGACTTTCTTTGTATCACTTTCGACAGGCGCATCTACAATTTCGACTGAGGCGGATTCCTCTGCTGATTCAACCTGTACAGTTGTATCAATGGCCGACTCTACACACGCCTCATCCCCACTTTCAAAGTCGATAGTCGTATTGATTTCATCATCTAAGCCGTCTGTATTAACTGACGGAATATCATTCGCTTGTGAGGCATCAGCAATAATGTCTTCGCTTTCATTGCTCGCTAGCTCAGTTTCAATAGTGGCATTTTCTTCTTGCTTCTCTGGCTGAAGCTCTTCAATTTGCTTATTTTCACCTTCCTGGCTTTTTCCTTCATCTTCGCCAAAACCAAGCCATGAAAATAGTCCGCGCTTTTTCTTATCCGTCATCGAGAGGAGTCCTAGATCTAACAACTAATTCTAATTTAATGCCCTGCAAAATTATTTGAGCAGAGAAAAATGACAAAGTACTGAAAAATTTCTGTTTTGATTGGTACACTTTGACATTATATAACGGGATATAGTAACACTTTATTAGCGGTCAAAAAATCTATGGTAAGAAGTCAAACTAAAAACAATGTACAAAAAAAGCAACCAGAAGGCTCAATACGCATTATTGCTGGTCTTTGGCGAGGTAGGAAACTACCTGTATTCAATGCTGAAGGGCTAAGACCTACGACCGATCGCGTAAAAGAGACGTTGTTTAATTGGATTGCTCAAGATGTGCCTCATGCCAAATGTTTGGACCTGTTTGCAGGCTCTGGTGGATTAGGCTTCGAAGCCGCCTCGCGTCAAGCAAAACAGGTTGTGATGCTCGAACTCAACACTCAAGCACATAAACAATTAAGCCAAAATATCACGACATTAAAAGCAGATTCTATTGAAGCAATCAATTCGGATAGCCTTTCTTACCTTGAGATGCAGGGGACGCCTTTTGATATCGTCTTTATCGATCCTCCCTTTAGAAAAGGATTGTTAGAAAAAAGCTTAAAGTTATTAGAAGAAAATAATTGGCTTGCAGAAAATGCTATGATTTATATTGAAACAGAAAAAGAACTCACGCTTACTGGTGTACCAGACAATTGGTCTCTTTATCGAGAAAAAACAGCTGGCCAAGTAAGTTACCGATTATTTGAAAGGAATATAGAATGAAAATCCTGATATTTTTAGCAAAAGCCTCTATCGCATTTGTTTGGTTTGTCCTTCTCTTCAATATTTTCATGCCATTTCCAGGTAAGGCGGCCATTGCACTCTATATTATGACTGGATTCTTATTCATGATGCACGCGGTTCAAATGTTGATATTTATCGGAGCTTTTGGTGACAAAATAGAAATCAGTGGTTGGGAGAAGTGGTCAATTTTAATATTCGGTATATTTTCCCTGCTCGATATAAGGCGTAAACACATGATGTAAAAAAAGAGCGCTTGAGCGCTCTTTTTTTTACCATACTTTAACTTATAAAGTCTTTAATGCCATCTAGGAACATCTGGGTAGAGATCATAACTAATAACAACCCCATCAACCTTTCTACTGCTTTTAGACCCTTTTCACCCAATAACTTATGGAAAAAGTTGATGAACATAAGTACAAAGAAGCTTGCCCCCCAGGCGATAAGTAACGCGGCGGCCCAATCCCAAATACGATCAGGTTCTTGACTCGACAATAATAGCAGCAAAGCCATCACAGACGGGCCAGCAATCATTGGGATAGCCATCGGTACAATATATGGCTCTTCACCTGCTGCAAGACCTGTCACACCGCCTGGCTGTGGAAAAATCATCCTGATGGCGATAATAAAGAGAATGACACCACCAGAAATACTTAAGGTCTCAGGATTTATATGCAGAAAATTAAGTATGTTTTGGCCACCGAATAAAAAGGCAAGCAGAATAACCAACGCAACGCAAAGCTCACGGATTAATATAATTCGTCGTCTTTTCGGTTCAATATGCTTAAGAATGGACAAAAAGACCGGCAAGTTACCTAAAGGGTCCATAATTAAAAACAACATTGTTGCTGCTGAAAGTATATCCATTGTTAATTTTATCTCCGCGCTATATTGGTGAAACTGCTATAACGGTATTGGGGGGGTTATTCGCACTTATTCGTCGCATTAATGCTGTATTTCCCATCAACAGTAACTATTTTTTCTCTATCGATAAAGAAATCAAAAAGTTCATCAAAGTTCAGACCTTCACTCTGACAAGTATGAAACTGGACGTCGCCCCCATACTCATTTGTCAGCAGGTTCTTTACTTCATCTCGAGTAAGAAAATTTTCTGACAACATATCTAATATTTTGTGTCCATGTACGTTATTCATTTTTTACCCTTAACCTGCGATTACTAAGAACACACCAGAAAGTGAGATTCTTAATCAATCTATAGTAGATGAATCCAAAGTAGATAACTTTAAAATTAAAGTGAAATAGAAAATGTCATTCAATCAACTGATCACGCAATGACAGAGGCGACAGTCAGTGAATGAGCGATAAAAAAGCCACTCGTGGCCCATAAATCAGAATTTGGGAAAGGATGACGATAGATATTAACCGCACTAATTAGAGTCGCAGCAACAAAAACAAAGCATGCAAGGCAGGCATACAAATTTGCCATATTGGTATTGTTCATCCAAACAGCACAGGCCACCCATGACATCTGAACCAGCACCAAACCCATAATAGATACAGGAAAAATGATTGTATCCAGCTTTGGCAGCAATAATAAGATAAGGATAATACTACCGGCAAATAGCAGAGACGGTAGCCACCACGTAATATCGCCCTGTAGCAGGGACCAAAATCCCTTACTGTAAAATAGAAATGACAAAATCAACGCGATAAAGCTTGCTCTGGTACTTATTTTGGGTAGAACACTAAACGTATCGGCAATGACAGCAAGAGAAAGGCCAATCGCCACCCATATGAACTGAGGCTCTTCACGACCAGTTGTTACCAAAATAGCCATTAATAATAGTAAAGTTATCGGTTTCAATATCTTAGACAGATTTTTATTCTCGCTATTCGCCGTCGAAATATGAATTAACCCAGATAGCCCAACCATCAGCCAACCCCACATACATTTTCCTCATTTCATTTAAGTCGGCTAGTTTAGGAAAAATGAAATTTTAATCCAGTATTAATGACCAATAGTTGGATCTTTACGAAAATAACCATCACGATGTAATGAGGTTGTTGTAAAAGTGTTTTACACATGTGATTTTCATACGTAAGAGTGGGTTATAAGTGTTCAACAAGCTTATCCCAGTGAACAAGATAGAATCCTAGAGCCGCTAGCGTAAACAACGTCATGACTAATATGGCCGCTCGCCAAATGAAACGATTCGCTCTTGGGGTAAGTTCTTTTTCGCAAGCGTCACAGGTAGCGAAGTAAGATTTTCTGTTATCCAACTTAAAGTCTTCTTCATGAACTATTTTGTTCCGAATAGTGGCGACATACCTTAATTTACTTATCACATCGTGAGGTAATCTATCCTCACAACTAGTGATTAGCTGATGTAATCCTTTTCCATCAGCATGATATTGCACTCGCAACAATTTCTCAATACGGCGAGTACGCTTAACAACTTCCTCAATATTCGACATATTGTTCTCCTAATAACCTTCTAATTGAAGACTCATTACCAGTATAAATAGTTCCCGAAAAAACAATACATTACCATGCTCTATCTTAGATAAATAATGTGATCTCGACACGATAATTTACAATCACTTACATCAGAGAGAAAACATTCAAGCCCAACAGCAGGCATCTCAATAGCCAAATATATTGTCGAGATGCCTATGCGATTAAGGTAGTAGCCACGACGTCCTATTACTTTTTGACAGTATCCAACTAACAAAGAGAGCACCGCTACCGCTAAGTAATATCCACAACGGGATAACCCACATTGGATGACCATGAAACCACTCAAACTCTTTCATTGGCCATAAAAATATGGGGTGCAGAATATATATCCCAAGAGAATTTTGACTAATAAACCCAACAACTTTTCTCGTACTTTGCCTTAACCCTTCACCAAATTGGCGACAAAGCATAAACACCATTGAGGCAGCAACAACGGTATTGAGAGTCTTATAAGATAGCCACCTACCAAAGGTATATTTGTCTTGCGCAATACTCTCTGTAGCAACCATCCAAACACTACTAAATAGCCCTATAGCACCGAGAATAACAAAAAACGTCACCATCCCCTTTGTTAATGGCACCTTTTTGTAAAGAACATAACCAAGCAATAGGTAACCGGAATACAGCCATAATTGGTGGCTCCACGGACCATCGATTCGAAATAGAAACAAGGCTGTTGTGAGTATCCATATTGATAAGAAAGCAAAAATCGCTAGGTCATCCGTTTTTTGAACCAGAATCTGAAAAAAGGGAATGACAAAATAAAGGGGAATAAAGTAGTAAAAAAAACCAAGATGATAATACGTTTCTTTATGGAGAACATTTTTCAACGTGTCAAATGCCACACCAGAATCATAACCACCCTCAGACCACCCTGATAAATAAGCGTAAAATAGAGACCAGATAATAAATGGAATCAAAACTTTACCAAGGCGCCGACTGACATAATATTTCGCATTAAATGGCCGAGTGTCGTTCAACATCAACGCCCCAGTAATCATAATAAACACTGGAACAGCCCAACGACTAAAACCGTTCACCGTAATCGCAACAAACCATTCATTCATCGGAATGGTACCTAATTCATGTCGATAAGGTGCGAGGACGTGAATAGCAATAACCGCAATCGCGGCCATACAACGAAGTAGGTCGAAGAAAAAAACTCGTTTTTCCATTGGTTTTCCAGATTGTGGTCAAAAATAAAAGAATGAGTACTATGATAACTTGAGTATCATTTGATCATATTACATAAGAAAAGCTTAAGGGATAGTCAGAACGGTGTAAAAAACGCTCGCAAATTTATGTGAGCGCCTAAATTACTTAGTTGGTCGCTATCGATTTTGCCGATTTAGGTAGGTAAATAGAGATAAAGGTTGTTATTGCTAAGAAAGCAAATGAGACCCATAAACATGCAGCCAAGCCCGCTAATTGGAAAACCCAGCCAGATAGTATCGTTCCGATCAACCTTCCCATAGCGTTAGCCATATAATAAAACCCCACATCCAGTGAGACACCATCGCCTTTCGCATAACTAACAATCAAATATGAATGCAGTGATGAGTTCACGGCAAAAACGGCACCGAATACCATCAAACCAACAACAATGACGAGTTCTGGTTGCCAGTCCATTTGAACAGCATAGGCCACTAACCCCGTTATAATGGCAAGTAACGCAGCCCACATTATTGCAGCAGAACCATCTGGCACCTTACCTTGCCCTTTGCCTGTAATTTTAGGAGCGATACTCTGGACAAACCCATAAGCAATCACCCAAAGCGCTAAAAATCCACCTACCCACAAATGGCCCCAACCAAACGTTGACCCTAAATACACGGGTAACGCCACGACAAACCAAACATCTCGAGCACCGAATAAGAACATACGCGCCGCAGAGAGGATATTGACACTTCGCGATTTAGAAAAAATTTCTTTAAATTTAGGCTTACTCTTTGCTTTCCCTATGTCACTTTCTAAAGCAAATAGGCTTCCCATAAGTACGAAAGAAAGCACACCAGCCATAAGCAATACCGAAGACTGAAATCCAATAAAAGACAACAAAAGTCCACCGATAAAGAAACCAGCACCTTTCAACGCATTTTTAGAGCCCGTTAAAATTGCTACCCATTTGTAAAGCGCCCCTTGTTGGTCATCGGGGACCAGCGTCTTGATAGCGCTTTTGGCACTCATCTTATTTAAATCTTTAGCAATGCCTGAAACCGCCTGCGCCGCCATGACCCATGGAATAGTAAGCCATGCACTTGGTACCGCTAACATTACCAAGGCACCAACCTGCATTGCCAACCCCACATTCATTGTTCGGTTTAAACCTAAACGCGCCCCTAACCAGCCTCCAACTAAATTGGTTATTACGCCAAAGAACTCATAAAACAAAAAGAGGGATGCTATCGCAAGTGTGCTGTACCCAAGATCGTGAAAATAGAGCACCACCAACATACGAAGTGCGCCATCTGTAATGGTAAAGTTCCAATAATTGAACGTAACCAACATATATTGACGAACACTTTTGTTCAAATTTGAAAACATAAGTTAATTCACTGTAAATAAAGACATAAACCATCGCTCAAGGAACCATGTTACATCTGAATTGAAGCAAGGAAAGCTTTAGGATCATGGCAACCCAAAAGCTCTGTGCACGGGCTAATCAAAGTTTGAACTATTTACTAACTTGATTAATGTACTCAATCTGAAGAGGTTTAGTAAAAGCGCCTGGACGTAGCGCTTGAACCTCCGATTTGATCCTATTCAGATCCCAATCAAGCTCTAGCAATATATGCGCGGCGAGTAGCCCTGTACGACCAGAACCACCCATACAATGCAACACTACGTTACCGCCCCGCTTTAATACTTCATGCACCTGAGGACTAATTACCTCCCAGCGAACATCGAATTGCTCATCAGGCGCTTCATCGTCTCTAATTGGTTGATGGAACCAAGACATGCCTAATTGCTTCGCTAACCTTGGCAATTCTGCTACTCCCGCTTTTTCCATCTCATCGAATTCCAAAGCTGTCACTATTGCCTGTACACCAGAAGATTTTAATTCTTTAAGCGAAGTCTCTAGATCAACCCCTTTTGTTCCTGGGCAAGGCGTTAGAATAAGCGCGGCATCATTGTCCGCTACGTTAAGCTGCCAAATTGGATGTGTCATTTTAAAATACCTTATGCTAAGCCGACTTTACGAACTAACTCTGACGTTCGGGTTGCGTAACCCATTTCGTTATCGTACCAAGCGTAAATCTTGACCATACGAGTTCCGACAACCATGGTAGACAAAGCATCAACAATCGTTGAGCGTGGATCACCTTTATAATCAATAGAAACCAACGGACGTTCTTCAAATCCAAGAATACCTTGTAAGTCTCCCTCAGAGGCCTCTTTTAGTAGAGCGTTAACTTCTTCAGCTGTCGTATCGCGCTTCACATCAAAAATAATGTCGGTCAAAGACGCATTAGCCAGAGGAACACGAACGGCATGGCCATTAATTTTTCCTTCAAGTTCAGGGAAGATTTCAACTATAGCGGTTGCAGAACCCGTGGTGGTTGGGATCAAACTCATACCACATGCACGAGCACGGCGAAGGTCTTTATGGGGTGCATCCAAAATGGTTTGTGTATTGGTTAAATTATGGATTGTAGTAAAGGAAGATTGCTCAATGCCAAGCTTCTCGTGAATGACTTTTACCACAGGTGCAATACAGTTTGTGGTGCACGACGCTGCAGTGACAATTTTATGCACTGCTGGATCAAATATATGTTCATTTACTCCTACAACAATATTGGCAACACCTTCTTCTTTTACTGGTGCTGACACGACAACGCGTTTAACACCCTGGGCCAGATACTTGTTTAAGTGAGAAACTTTACGATGAACACCCGTCGCTTCAATGACCACATCACAACCAGACCAATCTACTTCATTAATATCTTGCTGCTGACTCGTAGCCACTCTCTTGCCATCAATCACCATTTCAGAACCATCCACTCTCACTTCGTGATGCCAACGTCCCTGAATCGAGTCAAATTCTAACAGATGCGCTAAAGTCGCCGTATCGCCCGCAATATCATTAATATGTACAAACTCCATTTCTGGCCAGTCATAAGCCGCGCGTAAGGCTAAGCGACCGATTCGACCAAAACCGTTAATTCCTACTTTAATCGTCATAAGTAATCTCCTTGTAAATAATCTTATATAGCCGTATCAGCATCTATTTGGACGGCTCTTCATCGCATTCAAACGTTCAATGTCAGTTTTGTATTGCTCCATTAAACAATTAGATTGTTTCAATCCTTCAATTACTTTCTCTAACCATCGAGGTAATTCAGCGGCGACACGGTAATACACCCAGTGTCCTTTGCGTTCATCCTGTAATATCCCAGACTGGCGCAATTGAGCTAAATGGCGGGATATCTTAGGCTGACTCTCCGCCAGTGCCTGAGTCAGTTCGCAGACACACAGCTCTCCTTCTCTTGCAATCAATAGCAAGCATCGAACTCTAGTCTCATCTGACAACATTTTAAAAAACTGATTAGGCAACATAATTCAAACCAAATATATGGATATACGTATATATTATACGACCATAATTTCAGATCAATGATCAATGTGAATTGTCATCAAATCTTCATATGAAAAAACGGGCTTATTCACTCGGCAGAAAAAACGACATTCGCTATCTCAATTTAATATGGGCAACATGAGTGATATGCTTACTTCATTCATTCTTTATACCCGCACCTTAAGTGAAAAAATTAGGTAATTATGATCACGGCAAACCCAATCCAAGAATCAGACTATCCAGAAATCATGCACGGTAAAATCAATAATTTCTGGCAAAAAAGAGAGGAAGGCTTTGTACTAGGAAAAGGCCAAAAGAACCTGTATTGGGTGTCCGTTACTTCGGCTAATCACACCAAAGCCATTGTGGTTGCAAATGGTCGTGTAGAATCAGCATGGAAATATCAAGAACTTCTTTATCACTTTTTCCAATTAGGTTACGACGTATACTCGTTTGATCATCGTGGGCAGGGTTTATCCGACCGACTAACCGAAGACAGACAAATTGGACATGTGGACTCCTTCTCACATTATGTCGATGACATGGCCGAATTAGTTGATGGCTTTAAACTTGGGAGATATGACCAGAAATTTCTCATCGCACATTCCATGGGAGGCGCAATTTCTACCCGATATTTACAGTGCTACCCCAACCATGGTTTTGATCGCGTAGCACTCAGTGCCCCCATGTTTGGTGTTAATATGTCGCCGCTCTTGAAGCCCATTGCACCATATTGGGCGTGCCTTGTTAGCCTTATTAGTATTAAACCTGATTATCTAACCAAAAATAGGGAATATCGAGCGAAACCATTTAAGCTCAACCCACTGACATCCAGCAAAGTAAGATACAAGTGGTTTAGAGACCTTTACGAAGATATGCCTCAGCTCAAAATTGGAGGGCCTAGCGCTCACTGGATTTGGCAAGCACTATCCGGAGCAGCAGCATGCATCAAAAATGCTAAAAAACTGGTTATCCCAACACTACTTATTCAAGCTGAGCGGGATGATATCGTCAGTAACCAAGCCCAATTAGCATTTATTGCATCACTGAGCATAACTAACAAAGCTTCAAAATTAGAGATAAGTAAGGGCAGCAAACACGAAATTTTATTTGAGAATGATAAAATAAGAGATGAAGCTCTATCGATGATCCATCGTTTTTTTGAACAAGATTGATAAACTGAAAATAGGGAAAAGAAGATTAACAATTTTACCCTCTTTTTCATCTGTGTTTTGCCCTAAACTAGCTACTGCTAGAGTCAAATAATTAATTAATAGAGAGTTGTATGAACCGACTAAACGATACGCAGTTTCAAATTGTCGCCTCTGATCTAGATGGCACCCTTCTCGCTCCCGATCACCAATTAAGTGACTTCAGTAAAAAAACACTCCAAGAGCTGCATTCAAAAGGTTTTACCTTCGTTTTTGCGACAGGTCGCCACCATGTGGATGTCGCTCAGATTCGCGAGCAAGCAGGCATACCAGCCTTCATGATCACCTCAAATGGCGCTCGTGTACACAATCAAAATGACGAGTTAATGTACAGCAAAAACGTAGATGAAGAACTTGTTCAGCCCATTGCAGATATCATCAAAAAAGATCCAAGAATTCGCATACATGTCTATCAAAATGATCATTGGCTAACCAACAGAGAAGATGACGACATCAAGAAATTTCATAAAGATTCGGGGTTCCAGTACA
>Ga0316197_10002278_pt1 | contig 13738 bp, 11 predicted proteins | sample OudBiesiAoxic_MG_FD_204939 | JGI IMG/M metagenome (GOLD analysis project Ga0316197, IMG submission 204939) | Coastal sediment microbial communities from Oude Bieten Haven, Netherlands - site A oxic | ecosystem: Environmental > Aquatic > Marine > Coastal > Sediment | place: Netherlands...
TTGATTAGACTATATTGTTTTGGTACCTGCTAGATAAACTATATTTAGAAATCTGATCATTTTATATAGAGGTTAATTTACCTATATCAAAGCTTACTGCAAATTGTGTCAATGACCTTTACCGAGAAAGTGCAGAGCACCAAAATAAAAATTTAAGTTTAAAGTTTTCGTAGGCATATTAATTTGTCTAATAAGAACAATATTAGAGGTTAAAGCCATATGTTAGAAAAACAACGCCAGCAACTAATTCTTGATATTTTGGATGAAGAGCAAATCGTAAGTGTACATATCTTTTGTGAGAAATTAAATTCATCAGAAGCGACCATACGTCGAGACTTAAATAAGATGTCAAAACACGGATTATTAAAAAAAATTCGTGGTGGTGCAGAAGTTAATAAAAAAAGAGAGAAAAAGCTTCCAACACAACAAATTTCTAGTTCATTTTTTTTAGTCGATAAAGAAAAAAATTTGGAGAAAAAACAACTTATCGCTAAAAAGGCTGTTGATTTATGCACCGATAATGAGTCCATTATAATCAATGGAGGTAGCTCTACCTATATGATGAGTCAATATTTAATCGATAGAAGATTAAATATATTGACTAACTCTCTTGTCCTTGCTCATTCACTTATGGAAACAAGCCATAACCAAATCACTTTACCTGGTGGTGAAATTTATCGTTCGCAAGGGATTATATTAAGTGCTTTTGATAACGATACTATTCCGAATTATCACTGTTCAAAGATGTTCATGGGTACACCAGGTATTAATGAAATGGGGGTCATGGAGTCAGATACTCTATTAGTGAGAGCGGAACATAAATTAAAAAAACAAGCACAAAAACTTATCGTATTAGCCGATAGCTCTAAATTAGGTGCGACGAGTAAGTTTATATTCGCTCCTTTATCTGAGGTAGATATTTTAATTACCGACGGTGATGCCGATCCTAAGTTTATTGAGATATTTGAAGAGCAAGGCATTGAAGTCATTATTGCAAAATGATTTATGCTCAAAATATGATAAGCGATGATTCAGATGCTGAATAAAAAAATAGATACCAATATAATTGATATCTACTTATTTCGTTAGTTAAATAAATGTATTTTTGAAGCTGAGTATTTTATCGTAAAAAAGCTTCATGGAGCCCACCATCAACACTAATAATTTGTCCCGTCGTTTTACTCAGCTGACCTGAAATCAATAAGTAAGCTGCTTCTGCCTGATCTGCTGGTGTTATCGGTGATTTGGTTAATGTACGCTGAGCATAGAACATCGCTAATTTGTCTCTTAACTCATCATCTGTATCTTTCCCACTAAATTCAACCTCATATTTAGTTAAAGAAGCAATGACACGATCGCGAGGAAACATAGTGCTACCTTTAACAACTGTTGCTGGCGCTAAGCCATTTACATTAACTAAAGGAGATAACTCAACGGCTAATTCACGGACTAGATGATTCGCAGCTGCTTTACTTGTGTCGTAAGCTAATGAACCTTTTTTCGCAACTACAGCATTAACACTTGTAGTTAGTACTAAAGAACCTTTTAAGTTCTGTGCTTTCCAAATTTCATTTGCCTCTGTAGCAACGATATAACCACCTTTTACATTAACGGCAAAGCTAATATCAAACATTTGATCATCACTCATACCCGATTGACCAGGCGCTAAGAATACACCTGCTGTCACAATGACATTATCGATACCACCATACGCCATAATAACTTGTTCGAACATTTTTTTAACTGCTTCGCGATCTGTAATGTTTACTTCTTGTGCAATGGCAGGACCACAACCTGAAATACCTGTACCTGCAACACCAATACCTTGACCATAAATAGCTGTTAATTCATCTGCCGTTTTTTGTGCAGCTTCGAAGCGTAAGTCTGCACAAACTACATGAGCACCCTCTTTTGCTACACGGAATGCCGTTTCTTTACCGATACCATCACCTGCACCGATAACCACAACAACATTACGTGCTAAAGGATCTTCTTTTGGCATGCGTTGCAATTTAGCTTCTTCTAATGCCCAGTACTCAATATCGAAAGCTTCTTGCTGTGGTAATGCCTGGTATTCACTTATTGCTTCAGCTCCGCGCATCACTTCAATTGCACAATTATAAAATTCAGTAGTTACTCGCGATTCACTCTTATTTTTGCCCCATCCAATAATACCTACACCAGGAATCAAAATAACAGTTGGGCTAGGATCACGCATTGCAGGTGAATCATCACGTTTACAGTTATTATAATATTTTGTATATTCGATACGGTATTGCTCAATACCTGCATTTAATTTATCAACTAAGGTAGAGAAATCATCCTCTTGTGGATTGTAATCAACGTATAATGGCTGAATTTTAGTGCGTAAGAAATGATCTGGGCATGAAGTACCTAATTTAGCTAAGCGAGGTGCATCAACACTATTAACGAATCGAAGTGCTTGTTGATCAGATTGAACTGTCGCAATAAACTTTACTTTATTGGATAAAATACCACGAGCCACTGGTAAGAACTTACTTAACAATCCGATGCGATCTTGATCTGATAAACTGGCTACTTTAGCACCACCAAAAGTGTTCTCACCTTTGTCATGTTGTTCAATATAACTTGCTGCTGTTTCGATTACCCAAAGAGACGTTTCATAACAACCTTTGCTCTCACTATCCCAGTTTGTATGGCCATGTTGTCCTAACAAAATACCTACACTATTAGGCTTAGCTGCATAAGCGTCTTCACAGACTTTTGCCGCTTCCCAACCTGGGCGCATCCAAGGAACATAAGCTAATTTCCCCCCCCAAATTTTATCTGTCAATGCTTCTTGGTCTTTACATGATGCAACCGCAATGACAGCATTAGGATGAAGATGATCGACATGCTTTTCGTTAATCATTGAATGTAATGGCGTATCAATTGATGATGCACGAGGATTTAAACAAAAATTACAATGCTTATACATACCAATCATGGCATCTTCGCCTGCTGACTTATAACCTTTGTCTGAACGAGCTTGATAATTATCATCAAGTGCTTGCAATTTTCCTTGGTATAAAGAAGAGAAATTTTCTTTTTTAGCTGTGCGTAAGTCCCCTCCTGAACCTTTAACCCATAAAACCTCAACTTGCTCGCCTGTTAAAGGATCTGTTTCAATTAACTTTGCTGATGTGTTACCGCCACCAGTATTGGTTATACGTTGATCTGCTCCCAGTATATTTGAGCGGTAAACTAAATTATCTACGCCGGATAGTGACTCTGAAACTTCATCATTCCACAGATAATTTACATGTTTATATTGTTCTTTTTTATCATTCATATTTTACCCTATATCTCTATTTTAAATTTTCCACATATCAATCACACTCAAGTAATTTGATACAGAAGTAACGTGATTTAACAAAAATGTTACAGCCAAATAACCAAGCGATTACAATTAATTTCCCACGCTACAAAATAAATGTCAATCAAATTCAATCATAAATTTCATTGTTATGAATAAAACCAATCAAATTCAATCATAAAAAGAAAAAGTTAATTATGACCACTATCTTAGTCCGTTTGTATGTACGGCTATAAAATAGTGGATAGTAAACCTAGGTAAGTAACTGAATATTTTAAGGGGTGATTGTGGTGCATTAAATAAAGGAGAATTACGATTCTAAATTCGCATTATAAAAACGATATTCAGCTTCTTATTGTTTTTAATAAACTGATGAAGTAAATCTTAATCGTTAAATTATCTGGGTAACACCTTTCTTTTGTGTGCAATATTACGATGAAGTATTCACTGAGTTAACGAAGATCACTTGGTTTTTTGTTCATGGTTTGCTTAAATTTAGTCGAAAAATAATTACTGTCTGAGTAACCGACAAGAAATGCAATATCAGTAATTGACTTTTCTGTATTAATTAATAATGACATCGCATTTTTTGCTCTAATAAAATGTAAATACTGAGTAAAATTCATACCAGTCATTTTTTTAAGTGCATTTGTTAGCATGCGAGAAGGTAGTTTGGCATGCTCCGATAGTATCTCAATATTAAGTGGTTTATCATAATTTTTAATCATGTAAACCATACAGTAGATGATCCTATCGTCTCTAGAAAGAGTGTTCATGTCTTGAATCTTCCCCCTCCACAGTTCAACAATTAACTGTTGAAAAAGCAGTTCTGACATAGCTCTAGACTCAACACTGTTGATATGCGATTCAATATTAAGTCTTTCAATAATATAATTCACACGCACTCCTGTTTGATCATCAATAAACCAATCTACCGTTTCCCCTAATTGTTGAGGTAAATATTTATCTATTTGAATTGATGTACTTAACTTATCCCTTTTATAAAGAATATTGCTAAGAAAAAGGTCATCAACATGTTCAAATAAATGGCGATCTTTTCTATTAACAAAACAGACATAATTTTTACTCAGTCTCATAGGGATTTCATTTATCACATGGATACCATTACCTTTTGATACGATAATTATTTCTTCAAAAGAATGGCTATGCTCAGGAAATAATTGCTGAGGCTCACGGAGTTCTGTAGTAATTGACGTAGCAGAGTTTAAAAAAAACTCTTTAGATTTCAGATAGATCATAAAATACCTATTAATAATATTGACAGAATAAAGTACTCATTAATATATAAACACTATTACAAGTCATCTATCAGTACAGCTCCTTTCTTGTTAATTTGTGAAACAAGTAACGGCTACTTATCAAATGTGAACAAGATGTTGCAGAAGTGTGAATCAGACAACAGGCATCTTTAAAAAATGACATCAAAGTTATAAACATGTGTTTTTTTCTAAAGGTATCTTAACTCCAATGCTTCTAATCTTGATGCCATTAGATTGAGAGGCTAAAAATGAAAAAATTACTGGCAGTAGATATCGGAGCTTCAAGTGGTAGAGTGATACTTGGCGTTTACCAAAACGGGCAAATTTCTTTAGACGAGATCCACCGATTCAGCAATGCGCCCAAGATTATCCAAGGGCAAACTTGCTGGGATATTGATTTTATTCTTGCGCAAATAGTCACAGGAATAGAAAAAGCCATCACTGCTGGACACGATGTAAATAGCATCGGAATTGACACATGGGGTGTTGATTTTGTTCTGATCGATAAGAGTGGAAATCGTCTTGGTGAAGCAGTGGCATATCGAGACGCCAGGACGAGTGATGTCTATGACTCACTTATCCAAAAATTGTCAAAAGATCTTATTTACTCAAAAACAGGGATTCAATTTCTCCCATTTAATACTCTCTTTCAATTAGCAGCTTTAAATAAACAACAACCGGATTGGATTGAAGACGTTGATAAATTACTTTTTATTCCTGATTATCTAAACTTCAAATTAACCGGAGTTAGACATTGCGAATATACAAATGCAACTACTTCTCAGCTTATTGATTGTCAAACAAAACAATGGGCCCCTGAGTTACTTCATTCGGTAGGTTTATCAAATAAATGGTTTATAGAGCCTGCATTACCTAATCGATTGATTGGTAATTACCTTTCAAAAAACAACTTATCAATTCCTGTTGCCTCTATCGCTAGCCATGATACTGCTTCAGCAATTTTAGCGCTTCCTACTAATCAAAAGAACATTGTTTATATCAGTTCTGGCACCTGGTCTTTGATAGGGATTGAATCTTATAAAGCAATTAATACTCCGTTAGCTCAAGCTTTAAATATTACTAATGAAGGAGGAGCTGAATCGCGCTTTAGAGTATTAAAAAATATTATGGGTCTTTGGTTGATTCAAAAGGTTCAAAAAGAGTATTCGAATTTTAACTTTTCAGAATTAGTTTTATTAGCGGAACAAGCGACCCCATTTAACAGTTTAATCGACCCTGACCATATCAGTTTTTTGAACCCTGTTTCTATGGTTGATGCAATCAAAAACTTCTGCAGAGAAACTAATCAATATATTCCAAATACAGAGGGAGAGATAGCCCGCTGCATATTTGAAAGTCTTGCTTTTCAATATCGTCGAGTTTGGTTGGAACTTAGTGAACTCAATGGAGAAGTTATTAATAGTATTCATATTATTGGTGGCGGTATTCAAAACAAATTATTAAACCAATTTTGTGCTGATGCTTGTGGAGTTTGTGTAAAAACAGGTCCAGTTGAAGCCTCTGCTGTAGGTAATTTATGTGGGCAGTTAATTGCCTTAGATGAAATTAAATCCGTTAGTGAAGCACGTGACATCGTTGCATCTTCATTTCAAATCGAAACATATACACCAAAAAAAACAAGTGCATTTTTAGATAAATGGCTTGAATTTGAACGAGTATGTCAATTTTAATACAAGGATAAATAGAATGAATAAAATAGAACTGATCCAATCTAATTATGAAAATGCAAAGTCAGTATTTTCTGATTTAGGGATAGACACCTCAAAGGTGTTAAAAAAATTAAACGAAATTTCTATTTCAATGCATTGTTGGCAAGGTGATGATGTTGCAGGATTTGAAAATCCTGATGGTCCTTTAACTGGTGGTATTCAGGCGACTGGGGATCATCCAGGTAAAGCAACAACACCTTCGCAATTACGTGCTGATATCGATTATGCAATGGCGTTGATCCCCGGAAAACTAAGGCTTAATCTTCATGCGATTTATTTAGAAAGTGATGAGCATGTGGAACGTGACCAAATAAAGCCAAGTCATTTTTCTAACTGGGTCGAATGGGCAAAAGCAAAAAGTATCGGTTTAGATTTTAATCCTTCTTGTTTCTCTCACTCATTGAGTGCTGACAATATGACACTGACTCATCCCGATGAGAAAATAAGAAATTTTTGGATTGACCACTGTATCGCGAGTAGAAAGGTATCAGAATACTTTGGTAAAGAACTTGGAACACCTTCGGTTATGAACATCTGGGTTCCGGATGGATTTAAAGACGTACCGGCCGATAGACTCGCGCCAAGAAAGCGTTTATTGGACTCTCTCGATAAAATCATTGCAGAGCCTATTTCTAAGAAGTACCACAAAGATGCAGTGGAATCTAAGTTATTTGGCATAGGAACAGAAGCATACACCGCTGGTTCAAATGAGTTTTATCTAGGATACGCAGCGAGTAGAAACATTATGCTATGTATGGATGCTGGGCACTTTCACCCTACCGAAGTGATTTCAGATAAAATCTCATCAGCCTCCCTTTATGTTGACGAAATGCTATTACATGTAAGTCGTCCGATCCGTTGGGATAGCGATCATGTAGTGATGCTAGATGATGAAACTCAAGCTATCGCAAATGAGATCATTCGCCATGATTTAGTTGATCGTGTGAATATTGGATTGGACTTTTTCGATGCATCAATCAATCGAATTGCAGCTTGGGTTATTGGCACTCGTAATATGCGTAAAGCATTACTCAGAGCGTTATTAGAACCAACAGCACAACTAAAAGCCGCAGAGTTACAAGGCGATTTTACTACGCGCTTAGCATTGATGGAAGAGAGCAAATCATTACCATGGACAGCAGTTTGGGATTATTACTGTTTAGAACAAAAAGTACCTGTTGGTGCGAGTTGGTTAACACAAGTTAAAAATTATGAGGAAGAGGTTTTGTTTAAGCGATAAATAATTTCAGAGAGTTTGAGATAATGCGTAAACTCAAGTAATGCATAAATCTAATGAGAAAAACACCTAAAATTCAAGTAGAAACAATTGAATAATTAAATGGAGCTTAATGATATGAATATTAAAAACATACTTAAATCGACACTTATTGCGACGACTATTTTCACTACCGGCTTTACTCAAGCAGCCGATATTCGTATAGGACTAGTTGTAAAAGCACAAGGTATCGGTTTTTTTGAAGCAGCTTATACCGGAGCTAAAGAAGCCGCCACAGAAATTAAAGACAATGTAGAGGTGATCTATACAGGGCCAGTAACACCTACAGCAGAAGGCCAAATTGAAATAATTAACTCACTAATAGCACAGAAAGTGAATGCGATTGTTATTTCAGCAAATGACACTGATGCGTTAGTACCTATTCTCAAAAAAGCACAAAAGCGAGGCATAAAAGTTGTTTCTTTTGATTCTGGTGTTGCAACTGCAGGTCGAGCTATTCATTTAAACCCGTCTAATAATGCACTTATTGGTAAAATTAATGTTGAACTTGCATTAGAAGCAGTTAAAGCAACAAATAGTGAAAAGGGAGATATTGCAATATTAAGCGCGACACCTACTGCCACAAATCAAAACATTTGGATTGAAGAAATGAAGAAAAACTTATCTAATTTTCCTCAATTAAATTTAGTTGCAACCGTTTATGGTGATGACTTAGCAGATAAAAGTTACAGAGAAACACAAGGTCTGATTAAAACCTACCCAAATCTAAAAGCAATCATTGCACCAACATCTGTAGGTATTGTTGCTGCTGCTCAAGCCGTAACAGACATGGGTAAAAACGGTCAAATATTCGTAACAGGCTTGGGGTTACCTTCTGAATTGGCTGGTCATGTAGAATCAGGTGCAGTAAAAAGTTTTGCCATTTGGAATCCAATCGATTTAGGGTATTCCGCCACTATGATTGCTTATAATTTAATTAAAGGAAACGCCTCTGATACTGAAGTAGAAATGGGCCGAATGGGGACAACAACCTTGGATAAAGAAGGTAATGCAGCTATGGCTCCACCTTTTGTTTATGACATTACTAATGTTAAACAGTTTGCAGAGATTTTCTAATTAAAGTTAAGGCTTTGAAATAAGACTGATACCCGCTACTGGATATCAGTCTTCATGACTATACAGAGAAGGCATTATTATGTCAGAAGTAAAACCGATATTTTCACTACGTTGGATCAGTAAACACTTTCCGGGTGTTAAAGCTCTAGATGGTGTGCAGCTTGATCTCTACCCAGGACAAGTCACCGCTCTTGTTGGGGAAAATGGAGCCGGTAAATCTACATTAGTTAAAGTAATGACAGGTATTTATCAACCTACAGAAGGCCAGCTTTTCTTAGACAACAAAAAAATCAATCTTAATTCGCCTGATGATGCGCATAAATATGGTATTACAGCGATTCATCAAGAAACAGTTTTATTTGATGAATTAAGTGTGGCTGAAAACATATTCGCAGGCCATTACATGAAAGGTTCATCAGGGACTCTTGACTGGAAGAGCATGGAACAGGAGGCTGCTCGTATTTTAAAGGAAATCGATGCTCCTTTAGACCCCAAGAAATTACTGAAAGAACTCAGTATTGGTCAGAGACATATGGTTGCAATTGCCAGAGCACTCTCCTTTGATGCAAAAGTAGTTATTCTGGATGAGCCAACTGCTGCACTTTCTCATCGTGAGATTGAAGATTTTTATAAAATTGTACGTCGTCTCAAAGACAAAGGCTGTGCAATTATGTTTATCAGCCATAAATTTGATGAAATTTATGCGATAGCGGACCGATTTACTGTATTTCGCGATGGATCACACATAGGTAATGGCCTGATTAAGGATGTTAATGAATCACAGTTAGTGACCATGATGGTTGGGAGAACCATCGAAAATGCTTATCCTAAAGTTGATGCTGAGATAGGAAATAAAGTACTTGAAGTCAATAACTTTTGTCACCCGACTGAATTTGATGGCATCAACTTTGATTTACATAAAGGTGAAATTCTTGGTTTTTATGGCTTGGTTGGTGCAGGCAGAACTGAGTTAATGCAATCCCTTTTTGGTGTAACAAAAAACTCACAAGGAGAAGTAAAAGTAGAGGGCCAAAATATTTCAATTCATTCTCCCAATGATGCTATAAAAGCAGGCATTGTATACGTTCCTGAAGAGCGTCAAAGCCAAGGAGTGGTATTAGAATTCCCTATTTATCAAAATATAGGCCTACCACAACTTGATAAAATTAATTGCAACGGCCTACTTAATAAAGATGCGGAGTATGCATTAGCAGAAGAATACGCGACGCGCCTAAGAGTTAAAGCGCCTGATTGGAATGAAAAAGTAGAGAATTTATCAGGTGGTAACCAACAAAAGGTTGTTATCGGAAAATGGTTAGCGACAAAACCCAAAATTATCATACTTGATGAACCAACAAAAGGGATTGATATTGGTTCGAAAGCTGCAGTTCATGAGTTTATGTCTGAATTAACAGGCTTAGGTCTAGCTGTCATTATGGTTTCATCTGAGCTTCCAGAAGCAATGGGAATGGCAGATCGAATTATTGTCATGCGTGAGGGGTTGATGGTCGATGAGTTTACACGACCTGAATTCACCGCTGAAAAATTGGTTAGTGCGGCGACTGGTGCTGCAGGAGGAATATAATGAATAATTTATTAAAAAATAGGGAAATTCAACTTGCCATTGTGGTTGGCATGTTACTTATCATTATCGGATTGATCATTCCTGATTTCCTTGCACTATCTAATTTATTGGGCGTATATAACGATACCTCAATACTTATTATATTGGCATTAGGCCAAATGCTAGTCATCATCACTCGTTGTATCGACCTTTCAGTTGCAGCTAACGTTGCATTGACAGGTATGGTTGTGGCGACCGTTAATAGTACATATCCGGAACTATCTGTACCTCTGATCATTTTATTAGGTGCAAGTTTAGGTACGATATTAGGCATGATAAATGGTTGGTTAGTTTGGAAAATGAATATCCCCGCTATTGTAGTTACCTTAGGCACAATGAGTATTTATAGAGGTATTGTATTCCTGATTAGTGAAGGTGCATGGATCAATGCTCATCAAATGAGTGATTCATTTTTAAGAATACCTCGCTTTGAGCTATTGGGCCTACCTATTCTGGGATGGTGTTCAATTATAGTTATTGCTGCGATGTATTATTTTACTCGCCACCGCCAATTGGGTAGAAAAATATACGCAGCAGGTAACAGCCCTACAGCTGCTTATTACATCGGAGTAGATGTGGGCAAAAAGCAGTTCATCGCATTCAGTATTTCAGGACTTCTCGCTGGTATTGCGAGCTATTTATGGATATCTCGTTACGCAGTTGCATACACTGATATTGCGAATGGGTTTGAACTTCAAGTTATCGCTGCATGTGTAATAGGAGGTGTAAGTATTGCCGGAGGAACAGGAACCGTTATGGGCTGTCTTTTAGGAGCCTTGTTCCTTGGCATCATAAACAACGCTCTTCCTGTTATTGGCATCTCTCCATTCTGGCAAATGGCGATATCAGGTGGAGTTATTATTATTGCCGTTATCGCTAACTCTCTGTCTGAACGCAAACCAGGGCGAATCATTTTACGCAAAGCAGTTCAAAATGCGTCTTAATAAAAATGTGAGGACTTTCTAATGGAACAAATAAATACTCAAAATATAGAAATAAAAGCAATTAAACAAAAGAAAATACCAGACTGGTTTGTTTCATGGGAATCTTTCTTATTATTTACGGTTGTTGTAGTTTTTATCCTTAACTGTTTTGCATCACCTTATTTTTTAGACCCATGGACTCTATCTGATGCGACATTTAATTTTTCAGAAAAAGCGATTATAGCCTTACCTCTAGCGCTAGTTATCATTGTGCGTGAGATCGATATTTCTGTGGCTTCAATTGTAGCTCTCAGTTCCACCGCTATGGGTTTTGTTGCTCAAGCAGGCGGAGATATCGTCACTATTTGTATTGTAGGTATGATAGTCGGAACTCTTTGTGGGATTTTCAATGGCTTACTCGTAACGAAATTAAATATTCCGTCAATTGTTGTCACTATCGGTACCATGAGCCTTTTTAGAGGGATTACATATATATTACTAGGAGATACAGCCCTTAAAGATTATCCAGAGTCTTTTGCTTATTTTGGTCAAGGATACGTATTTTCATTATTTGGTTTTGAGTTCATTGCCTTCTTAATTTTAGCCGTCATTTTTTATATCTTATTGCAACGAACTAACTTTGGAAGACGTACCTATGCAATTGGAAACAACCCTACGGCTGCCTATTACTCAGGTATTAATGTTTCAAGACATAAACTTATTTTATTTTCTCTTGTAGGTCTTTTTTGCGGTATTGCCGCAATCATGTTGACATCAAGGTTAGGCAGTACGAGACCTACTATTGCTCTAGGTTGGGAACTAAACATCATAACTATGGTTGTATTGGGTGGCGTGAGTATACTCGGCGGATCTGGAACTATTGTGGGGGTTGTGATCGCAATATTTTTAATGGGGTTAGTGACGGTAGGTCTTGGCCTATTGAATGTTCCAGGCATTGTAATGTCAGTGATCATAGGCTTAATGTTAATTAGTGTTATTGCGATACCTAAATTATTTAAGAAATTTAAACATAAGACCAAACATTAGATAATACGGAGAGAAATATGTCTGAACATTATATTAGAAAAGCTTTTTTAATGTCTCTCCGTGATGACAGCCATATTGAGTATGAAAGAAGGCACAGTGAGATATGGCCTGAATTACTAAAGGCATTAAAACAACATGGTGCAAGAAATTATTCGATTTTCCTAGATACAAATACCAGCCAACTATTTGCATATGTTGAAATCAAAAATGAAAAAATATGGCAAACAATGGCGGATACCGATGTTTGTAAAAAGTGGTGGGCATATATGAAAGATATCATGGAAACGAATCCAGACAACTCACCTACGGCTAAAGAATTACAAAGTGTATTTTTCATGCAATAAACGGTTCAAAGATTCAATAGGAAAACACGATGCAAAAATTAAAAAAAATGACACCTGAAATTATCTTAAATGAAAATGTAATAGATGAAATCAATAAAGTATCCGAAGTGGGAAGTTATTTATGGCTTAGAGAATGGGCAGAAAGAAATGGAGGGAATATATCTGTTGATATAACTGACATTTTTGGTGAAATTCCAACTGACCTTCAGTCTTTTCCACATTGTATTCTTAAATCCGTCGGAGAGTTTTCATTCCCTAAAGAGAGTGCATGCCATATTTTCTTTGTTAAAGGAACTGGGGAGCGAATCCGTGAATTGAAAAAGCCAGAACAAGCAGGCTGTATTTTAAGAATTGATGATCAAGCTAATGGTTACCATTTACTGTGGGGAGGAAGAGGCAGAGATGACTACTCTCCAACTAGTGAGTTTATTTCTCATGTTGAAATTATTATGGCAAAACAAAAAGCAGGTTCATTAGATCGATGTGTTGTCCATACCCATCCACTTGAATTGATTATGTTATCTCATCATCCAGATTACGTTCATAGTGATGATGCATTTACACATGCATGTTGGCAAATGTTGCCCGAAGTAAGAGCTTTTGTCCCTAGAGGTATCGGTGTAGTGCCGTATTGTATGCCGGGAAGTCAGATGATAGCGAATGGTACTACAGCAAAATTATTAGTTAATGATGTAGCTATATGGGAAAAGCATGGTGCTGTATCAACAGGTAAAGATGCGTTAGAAGCATTTGACTATATTGATGTAGCTAACAAAGGAGCAAAACTATTTTTGGGTTGTTTAGCCAGTGGCTTTGTGCCAGAGGGCGTTAGTGATATGGATATGCAAGATTTAAAAGAAACATTTAAATTATAGATACTGTAAAAATCTTATAAAATAATGACCTCGTCTATCTACACTTATTGGCAGAAAGACGAGGCCCAAAGCATTTATTTGCCTACAAAACCTAAAAAGGCATTTTAAAACCTGGCGGTAAATCCATACCACCTGTTAAACCACTCATTTTGCTTTTATTCACTTCTTCAACACGACGTACTGCATCGTTCATTGCTGCTGCAATTAAGTCTTCAAGCATATCTT
>Ga0316197_10002279_pt1 | contig 13734 bp, 15 predicted proteins | sample OudBiesiAoxic_MG_FD_204939 | JGI IMG/M metagenome (GOLD analysis project Ga0316197, IMG submission 204939) | Coastal sediment microbial communities from Oude Bieten Haven, Netherlands - site A oxic | ecosystem: Environmental > Aquatic > Marine > Coastal > Sediment | place: Netherlands...
TTGCCGGGTTCAAATCCGGTGCGATTACCGTGCTGGTGGCGACAGATGTCGCCGCTCGGGGCCTCGACATCCCGGATGTCAAGCACGTCTATAACTATGACCTGCCAAACGTCCCTGACCAATATGTACACCGCATTGGCCGGACTGCGCGTGCAGGCAAGGACGGGTCTGCCGTTGCCTTCTGCGCCCCTGACGAGATGGTTGACCTGATCGCCATTCAGAAAGTCATGAAAATCCGCATCCCCGTGGCCTCTGGCCGTCCGTGGGAAGGTGCCGAGATTGAAGAGAAACCCAAGCAGGGCCGTGGGCGTGGCAGGGGCGAGCGCCCAGGCGGTGGTGGCAACCGGCCACGCGGCGGTGCCGGCGGCGCCCAAGGCGCCGGCAAACCCGGCGGCGTACGCAAGCGGCGTCGCGGTGGCAGCGGTGGCAAGCCCGGCAATCAAAAAGCTGCCTGAGCCGAAAAAAGCGCCTTGCACAGACACAGGAAAGCGCTCCGGAGCCGATCCGGGGCGCTTTTTTATGCGTCGAAAGGGTCAGGTGTAGAGCGACGGCACACCCATTTGGGCGTGAATGTCGTTCACCTCGGCCGGTTTCATGCCAAAGCCCTGTGCAAGTTTATGCAGATACTGCGCCTCTTGCTGGCTATCGAGGTCGATGCCCAGAACGGACATCGCATAAATCTGCGGGCCCATGCCTTGCGGCGTCTGGCGTACCAGACCGTCCACATCAACAGGGGCCTGCAATTGTGCCTGAACGAACGCGGCTTCTTCGGCATCGACGTTACCTAGCTGGCCCAACAATTTGTCTTTTTCAGCTTCGTCAAAGGTGCCGTCTGATTTGGCGGCCTGTATCATCGCAGCCAGCATCAGACCGGCGGCAGCTTCCTGATCCTGCGAGGGTTCGATCTCGGGTTCTGGATTGGCATCAAACTGAGAGTTTAATACGGCGCCGAAATCACGGTCGTTGCGTTCAGGGCGTTTCTGTACTGTGCGGCTTGCACCACCAAGCAGACCGCCAGCGCCCGCAGCACCAGCCAGACCGCCCAAGAGACCGCCGAGACCGCCGCTTGCACCGCCACTGCCACCCAACTGTTCAAGCAGACCGCCCAGTCCGCCGGGCATACCGCCACCGGCCTTGCTGCTTGCGCCGCCACCCAGCAGGCCACCAAGCATGTCTTCCAATCCGCCACCGGGGCTGTGTGCGCCGCCGTGTGGACGGGACCCGCCCGCAGCCCCACCGGCCAGACCGCCCAGCAGCCCGCCAAGCCCGCCACCTGATCCGCCGCCCTGTGCACTGCGTTTCATCATGGATTGCGCGCCCTTGGCCACAGCCACGCCGACGGCCACTTTCGCCAGTGTCTTCATCAAGCTCATTTTGTGATCCCCTATTGGTTGAGTCGCCCTCCACTGTGGCATGTTTTGTGCGGCCAACGAGGGGAAATTCAGAAAGACGCCATCATCGGCGATGATTTACGCATTGACTTGGGCGTTGCGCTCAGCGTTTTTGCTGTGGTGGAACGCAAAGACCAAATGGACCTCTTCGGCGCTGTCGCGTTGATCGCTTTCGCGCTTAATCTGGCGTTCAATCAGGTCGTTATCTCAGTCACCAACGGGGGCTTTTCCCCGGTGTTTCAGGCGGGTGTGCGATCTGCCGGCGCGGTTCTTGTGCTGCTGATCTGGATGCGGCTGCGCGGGGTCGGCTTTCATGTGCCGCGTGCGGCGTGGTTGGGCGGGATCATTTCGGGTCTCCTTTTTTCATTGGAATTCATGTGTTTGTTCAGCGCTCTTGATCTGACAACTGTCAGCCGCGCTTCTGTCATATTCTACACCATGCCGGTTTGGCTTGCGCTGATCGCGCATGTGTTTTTTCCCGGCGAACGGTTGACCGGCCCCAAAACGATTGGATTGATCCTTGCCATGGCAGGCGTTGCCATCGCGCTTGCGGATCGCAGCGGGGGCAAGGTCAGCTGGACCGGTGATTTGCTTGCGCTTACCTCGTCGCTTTGCTGGGCGGGGATCGTCGTCTGCGTCCGGCTGACGCCGTTGGCCAAGGTGCCGCCTGCACAGCAATTGATGTTCCAGGTTCTGATATCCGCGCCGATCTTGCTGATTTTGGCGCCGCTGTTCGGCCCCTTGATCCGGGATGTCGCACCGATTCACGTTGCAGGTCTGCTGTTCCAGATCATCGCCGTGGCCAGCCTTGGATTTCTCGCATGGTTCTGGCTGATGTCGATCTACCCATCCTCTTCGGTGGCCTCTTTCAGCTTCCTTTCACCTGTCTTCTCGGTGCTGCTGGGCTGGATCCTGCTGTCAGAGAATGTGGCCCCGTCGGTTTGGGGGGCGCTGGTTCTGGTGGCAAGCGGCATCTACCTGATCAACCGCAAGCCGCGCGTGCCTGCCTGACGCTTACGTGCCGCAGAAGGTGGCCGGAACGATCTCTGTCTCGGTTGGCGGGCGGGCAAGATCCGCGTCCGTTTCACTGAACGGCGTTTTGAGGGCTGTCATCAGCCTTTCAAAGGGGGCCATATCTCCGGCGACAGCAGCTTCGATCATCTGCTCAATCCGGTGATTGCGGGGGGTAACCGCAGGATTCACAGACCGCATGAGCGTCTCGCGCGCGGTATCAGATGAAGTGCGCAGCTGCCATTTAGCGGCCCACGCATCAAAGGCTTCACGATTGGTGAACTGATCGCGTGCATTCGCGCCGCCCAGGGCCCGGAAGGTGTTTGTGAAATCAGCACCATCGGTCTGCATCAGGCCCAGAAGCTCTTCGATCAGGGGCGTGTCTGACTTTGCTGGCTCGGCGATCCCGATCTTGGCCGCGAACCGCTTCAGCCAGCCATCCTCCAACATCTGGGGCATTGCGTGAACGATCTCTGTCGCTTCCTCGACGGCGGCATTCCTGTCTTCAAACGTCTGCACCAATGAAGTGGCAAACTGCGCCATATTCCAGACAGCAATGCCCGGCTGATTACCAAAGGCATAGCGGCCCTGCTGATCGATGGAGCTGAACACGCGGTTCTGGTGAAAGGCGTCCATAAAAGCGCAGGGGCCGTAATCGATCGTCTCGCCTGAGATGGCGCAATTGTCAGTGTTCATGACGCCGTGGATGAAACCGACAGACATCCAGCGCGTCACCAGATCAGCCTGCGCGGCACAGACTGCGCGCAGCAGGTCCATGGGGCCTTTGGCCTCCGGGTAGTGACGCTGAATGGCATAATTCGTGAGTGTCTTGAGGTTCTCAACTTCTCCGCGGTGGGCGAAGACCTGAAACGTGCCTACGCGCAGGTGGCTGCGCGCGACGCGTGTCAGCACCGCGCCGGGCAGCGCGCCTTGCTCACGCCAGATCTGTTCACCCGTAGACACCGCCGCAAGCGCGCGGGTGGTCGGGATGCCAAGCGCGTGCATCGCCTCTGACACCACGTATTCACGCAGAACCGGACCCAACCATGCGCGACCGTCACCCATGCGCGAATAGGGCGTCGGCCCTGATCCTTTCAATTGAATGTCCCGGCGGAGGCCGTCCGTACCGATCACCTCGCCAAGAAGAATAGCACGTCCGTCACCCAGCTGTGGATTGAACGAGCCGAACTGATGGCCCGCGTAAAGCTGTGCCAGTGGCGCGGCGTTTTGGGGTATATAGTTACCGCCAAAGACGTCGGCAACTTCTGTTAAATCACCAACTTCAATCCTCAGAAGGCCTGCGAGGTTTTTGTTGAATGCCAATAGCTTGGGCGCCACAACTGAAGTGGGGTCTAAACGCGAATAGAAGCCATCAGGTAGTGTTGCATAGCTGTTATCAAAGGGAATATGCATGGGATCAAAGCTGCCGTGACATGAACATGTATTTCTCGCGCGGGGCAAATCCCGCACGCTTGTAAAGCTTGATCGCCTTTTCGTTCTCACGGTCCACCTCAAGGTGGATGGCCCGCAGCCCGCCTTCGGCGAGGGCCCGGGGCAAGGCGATCAGCGCTTCGGTCGCGACACCGCGGCCGCGTACGCCGGGGCGAATGTAAAGTTCGTCGATGATGGCGTCGAGGCCACCGAACTCAACCGACCAGCCGAAACAGACAACGATATATCCAATCGGCGCGCGGGGGGGACCGATCAGGTACGCTACGCCATAAGGCAATCCCTCAAGCAAGGGGGCGAGGCCAGCGCGCCGGGCCTCATCTGACAAGTCGATCCCCTCCTCGGTATGAAACGCGGCGCAGAGGGCGGTCAGTTTGTCCAGATGCTCTGGCTTGGCAAGGGTGAGCGCCGCGCTCATAAGCGGGCCAGCCGGTTTGTGAGCAGATCAAAGAATCCGTCCGCGTAGATATCGCCCATGAACAGGGCGTTGGGGGCGCGGTCAGTCACGCGCCACCAATCGGCGACGGTCATACCCATAGTCAGTTCTGACTGGGTTTCGATTTCTACGTTGATGTGCCGACCGCTGAAAAGCTCGGGTTTGATCAGATACGCGGTCACGCAAGGGTCATGCAGCGGCGCACCGGCAGAGCCGTATTTTTCTTTGTCGAAACGTTCAAAGAAGTCTGTCATTTCGGCCACGGCGATGCCTACGGGCGTGCCAAGTGCGCGGAACGCGTCATTGCGAGCTTTGGTGACCAGTGCCTTGTGGGTGACATCAAGCGGCATTACGACGATTGGAACGCCGGATTTGAACACGATATCTGCAGCTTGCGGGTCAACATAGATGTTGAATTCCGCCACGGGCGTTATGTTGCCGCCCTCGAAATACCCGCCGCCCATCAGGACAATCTCTGCTACACGTTCCTGAATGTCGGGTGCTTTCTGGAACGCGGTCGCGATGTTTGTGAGCGGACCCAAGGGACATAGCGTCACGCTGCCGCTGTCGTGGCTGCGCAGCGTGTCGATAATAAAGTCGACAGCATGGCCCTCGGATAGTGACATCGTAGGTTCGGGTAGGTCTGGGCCGTCCAGCCCAGTCTTGCCGTGTACATGTTCAGCGGTGACCAGATCGCGCCCCAGCGGCCGGTCGCAGCCAGCATAAACTGACACATCAGTTTTGCCCGCCAACTCACAGACAATGCGGGCATTTTTCGATGTGAGGTTCAGCGGGACATTGCCCGCAACACAGGTAATGCCCAGAACGTCAATGTCTTCTGGACTGGCCAGTGCCAGCAGGATGGCCACTGCGTCGTCCTGTCCGGGGTCGGTGTCTATGATGATTTTTCTGGGCGGCATTGGTTGTCCTCTTTGCGGCAGAGATAGGTGATCGGAGGCTCAAGCGAAAGGGGGCGTCAGTCTTGTTTGGCGCTTGTGCGCTCATCTCGCTTTACTGCGTCCCACAGCGCGTCCATCTCAGCCAGATCGCTGTCGGCTGGTGTCTTGCCCGACGCGGCCAGCCGTGCCTCGATCCCTTCGAACCGGCGGGTGAATTTTGCATTGGCTGCGCGAAGGGCTGCTTCGGGGTCGACCCCCAGATGCCGGCCAAGGTTCGCCATAACGAACATCAGATCTCCGAATTCCTCTTCAACCTCTGCTTGAGAGAGCGTTTCGCGGGCTTCTACCAGCTCAGCAGCTTCTTCAGTGATCTTTGCGATGACCTCATCGGTCGTGGGCCAGTCAAACCCCACCCGTGCCGCACGTTTTTGCAGCTTGTAGGCCCGTAGCAGCGCAGGAAGGCCAACGGCTACGCCATCCAGCGTGCCCTTTTGTGCTTTGCCGGCACGTTCCTTGGCCTTGATCGATTCCCAGTCAGCGGTCTGTTGTTCAGCGGATTTGTCGCGGCTTTCATCCCCGAAGACGTGAGGATGGCGCGCGACCATCTTGTTAGAGATATTGCACACCACGGACTGGAACGAAAACAGACCGGCTTCTTCGCCCATTGCGGTGTGATAGACAGATTGCAGCAGCAGATCGCCCAGCTCGCCCTCCAGCTCTGTCCAGTCGCGGCGCTGGATGGCATCGGCGACTTCATATGCCTCTTCAATGGTATAGGGGGCAATGCTGTCGAAATTCTGCTCAATATCCCACGGACAACCTGTTTCTGGGTCCCGCAGGCGGCGCATGATCTCAAGCAACCGTTCGATGCCTGCCTCTTCGTTGTGGATCACGTCGTCTGCCATTGCAGCTTTGCCTCGTCTGGTGTCAGATGCACCCTGAGTTTTCTGATCCTAGGAGTCCACCCCATGCCCGTCGTCAACCGTATCGCCGATTTCAGCGCGGACATGGCCGCATGGCGGCAGCATTTGCACACCATTCCCGAATTGGGGCTGGATTGTTACAAGACCTCGGCTTTCGTGGCGGAACGCCTGCGGGAATTCGGGGTGGATGAACTGCACGAAGGGGTGGCGCAAACGGGGATCGTTGCGATCATTGAGGGGCAGGGTGAGGGCCCGACGATTGGGCTGCGCGCAGATATGGACGCACTGCCGATCACCGAAGAAACCGGGGTGCCTTACGCCAGTACGCATGAGGGCAAGATGCATGCCTGCGGGCACGACGGGCATACGGCGATGCTGCTGGGCGCGGCGAAATACCTGGCCGAAACACGCAATTTCGCGGGCCGCGTGGCGCTGTTGTTCCAGCCTGCCGAAGAAGTCATCGGCGGGGGCGAGATCATGGTACAGGAAGGGGTCATGGATCGCTTTGAGATCGCTCAGGTCTATGCGCTGCACAACGCGCCGAACCTTGAGTTCGGGCGCTTTCACACAACTCCGGGGCCAATCATGGCAGCGGCAGATACCTTTACGATCAATCTGACGGGAAAAGGGGGCCACGGGGCGCGGCCGCATGAGTGTATCGATCCGGTCGTGGCGGCCTGTGCAATCGTGCAATCCTTGCAAACAATCGTCAGCCGCAACCTCGATCCCAAGCAAAAGCTGGTGATCTCGACCACGCAGATCCACACGGGGACCACAGACAACGTGATTCCGGAAGAGGTCTATATCAACGGCACAGTACGCACCTTCGACAAGGAGGTGCAGGCGATGGCGGTGCGACGGATGCAGGCCATCGTGGACGGACATGCGGCGAGCTTCGATCTCAAGGCGGAACTGGATTTCGAATTTGGCTATCCGCCGACCGTGAATGACGCGGCCAAGACCGATTTCGCGGCGGATGTCGCCGCCGAGGTGGCCGGAGAGGCCGGCGTTGAAACTGCTTTTCCGCCGGTCATGGGCGCCGAGGATTTTTCTTACATGCTTGAAGCGCGTCCTGGCGCGTACCTGATGCTGGGGCAGGGAGAGGGTGCGGGCGTGCATCACGCGCTTTACAATTTCAACGATGAGATTGCCCCCATTGGCGCGTCTTTCTTTGCACGGCTGGTTGAACGCGCACAGCCGATTGCAGGAGCCTGATCAATGGCGTTGGAAGATGCGGCCAAGCAGGTCGATCAGGCATTTACCCGCGACGACCTGAAGGGGCCGAGTTTCGAGAATGCCTTTGGCGGGGCCACCTCGTTCCTGCGCCGCAGGTATACAAAGGACCTGAGCGGTGTCGACATCGCGGTGACTGGGGTGCCGTTTGATCAGGCCGTGACCAACCGCACCGGCACCCGTCTGGGCCCGCGCGCGATCCGTGAGGCCAGTGCCTTGCAACCCTATGATCCGCCTTATGGCTGGGATTTCGATGTGCTGAGCGAATTCGCCATCGCGGACTATGGCGATCTGGCCTTCGACTATGGGCATACGTCAAAGTTCCCCACCGCACTGACTGCGCACATCAAGGGCATTCTTGACGCGGGCGCTGCCAGCGTGGTGCTGGGCGGGGATCACTACATCAGCTTTCCCATTCTGAAGGCATACGCTGAAAAATACGGCCCGATCAGCCTGCTGCAGTTCGATGCGCATTCGGACACATGGCCGGATGATGACATGGACCGGATTGATCACGGCACGATGTTCTACAAGGCAGTAAAGTCAGGCATCGTCGATCCCGAAACGTCTGTGCAGGTCGGGATCAGGACGACCAATCCCGATACGCTGGGTGTAACGACGATTGATGCCCGCGAAGTCCATGAACGCGGACCCCAAGCGGCGGTAATGCGGATCAAAGAGGTATTGGGCAACAACCCCTGCTACCTGACGTGGGATATTGACGCGCTTGATCCCGCATTTGCGCCCGGCACAGGTACGCCCGTCTGGGGCGGACTGACGTCGGCGCAGGCCGCGATCATGTTGCGGGAACTGGCGGGGATCAACATCGTGGGCGGTGATGTGGTCGAGGTTTCGCCGCCGTTTGACACCACAGGGGCAACTGCGATTGCGGGTGCACATGTGGCGACGGAAATCCTTTGTCTGCTGGGCTACCGGATGCGCCGGAAATGAGCGGCAAGAACCAACCGATCAGTGGCAATGACCTTGCCCGGTTTTCTGGACCGAACACATTCATGCGTCTGCCAGCCGTCAATGACCTCAAGGGGTTGGACGTTGCTGTTCTGGGTATTCCGCTGGACGTTGGCACGTCGTGGCGGTCTGGCACACGGTTTGGGCCGAAACAGGTCCGCGCGGAAAGTGCGATGCTGCGGCCCTACAACCTTGGAACAGGGGCGGCACCCTTTGATAGTCTGCAGGTTGCCGATATTGGCGATCTGGCGATAAATACGTTTTCGCTGTCAGATAGTTTGCGCATTATTGCAGAGAGTTACGATGCGATCCTCAAGTATGACGCGATGCCACTGGCTATTGGCGGTGATCATTCAATCACTCTGCCGATCCTGCGAGCGATGGCGAAACGGCACGGTCCTGTTGCCCTGATCCACGTCGATGCCCATGCGGATGTGAACGACGAGATGTTCGGCGAGAAAGAAGCCCATGGGACCGTCTTTCGGCGCGCCTATGAGGAAGGGCTGATCAATCCGGCCAAGACCTATCAGATCGGTCTGCGCGGGACCGGGTATTCGGCGGAAGATTTCAAAGAGGCAGCCGGGTGGGGTTTCCAGCAGTTTCTTGCCCAAGAACTATGGGGGCGCAGTCTTGCGCCACTGGGTGCGGAAATCCGGCGCGATATCGGGGATGCGCCGGTTTATGTCACCTATGATATCGACAGCCTTGATCCCGCCTATGCGCCCGGCACCGGTACGCCAGAGATTGGCGGTCTGACCACGCCGCAGGCGATGGAGCTGATCCGTGCGTTCAAGGGCCTCAACATCGTGGGGGGCGATCTGGTGGAGGTTTCGCCACCATATGATACGACAGGGAATACGGCGCTGACCGGGGCCAACATTCTATATGAACTGTTTTGCGTCCTGCCGGGAGTGACCTACCGCTAAGAGGGCGGAGGCGCATACAAGAGGAAAAGGGGAAATGTGGAAGATGCTGACCTGGATTATCATCGGTATTGTTGTTCTTCTGCTGGTATATGTTCGGCTTGCTCCATCTGACCCGGCGCGCTGGCACAGGCAGGCAGCAATTTCCGGGGCCGAGACAAAGCAGCTGAAAGGCGGTTATATCTGGCGAAAGGCCATCGAAGGTGATGGCAAGGCCGAGCTTGCGGCGCTGGATAAATACGCGCTTGCCACGGACCGCACCGAGCGTCTGGTGGGTTCCGTGGAGGAGGGGCAGATGACTTATATCACCCGCTCAAAGGTCTGCGGGTTTCCAGACTACACGACGGTCAGCCTGATCAATGGGCAGGACGGTCAGCGTATACTTGAGATCTATGGCCGTTTGCGGTTCGGCCGCTCAGATCTTGGGGTAAACGCCAACCGGATTAAAGGATGGGTCGCTGCCGCGCAGCTCTGAAGACATGCACCCCTCTTCGATCTCGCGCCACATCGGGACGTTCAGGGACATCTGGCATTGCGCCATGAACATGCGGCCATCAACCTGTAGACAGATGGTTTCGCCCAGTTCAACCCGGTTGTGGTTGCGGTCTGTGCAATAACAGTCGACTGTTTTGCCACTGGGTGAGGTAACGTCAGCGGCGGCGGGAAAGGCCATCAAGGCAAGTAGAAAAAGTGTTCTGTACATCCTTTGATTATACCACGATGCGGCCCTTGACCAAAGCCTTTCCATCAGCGACATGGGGTCACAATGATACCCTTGGACCGTCTTGAACAGATATCACAGCGTTTCCAGTTTCTGGAAGCGTCTATGTCGGCTGGGTCGGACGGGGCTGATTTTGCCGCGCTGGCCAAGGAATATGCCGATCTGAAGCCCGTGATAGAGCAGATCAATGTCTACAAGCAGTTGACCCGTGACATTACCGAGGCCGAGGCCATGCTGGCCGATCCTGAGATGGCCGAACTGGCACGCGAGGAATTGCCTGCGTTGAAGGAGGCCTTGCCCAAGGCCGAAGCGGCATTGCAGGTGGCACTGTTGCCGAAGGATGCGGCAGACGCGAAACCTGCGATGTTGGAGATACGGCCCGGAACAGGCGGGGATGAGGCGGCTCTTTTTGCCGCTGATCTGCTGCGGATGTATCAGCGCTATGCCGAGGCAAAGGGCTGGGGATTTGAGTTGATCGAAGAGCAGATGACGGAACTTGGCGGGGTCAAGGAAGTCGTCGCGCATATCACCGGACAAAACGTCTTTGCACGGCTCAAGTTCGAAAGCGGTGTGCACCGCGTGCAGCGCGTGCCCAGCACCGAAAGCGGCGGTCGCATCCATACCTCCGCGGCCACGGTTGCCGTGCTGCCAGAGGCCGAGGATGTGGATATCGAGATCAACGCAAATGATTTGCGGATCGATACCATGCGGTCTTCGGGCGCGGGGGGGCAGCATGTGAACACCACCGATTCTGCCGTGCGGATCACGCATATGCCGACCAGTATCGTCGTGACTTCGTCGGAAAAATCCCAGCACCGTAACCGCGACAAAGCCATGCAGGTGCTCAAGGCGCGGCTTTACGATCTGGAGCGGAGCCGGGTCGACAGTGAAAGGTCCGCTGACCGGGCGGCACAGGTCGGGTCGGGGGATCGGTCCGAACGTATCCGCACCTACAACTTTCCACAGGGGCGTCTGACCGATCATCGGATCAACCTGACGCTTTACCGGCTGGATGCCGTGATGCAGGGTGATCTAGATGAGATTGTCGATGCGTTGACTGCTGATGCGCAAGCCCGCCAGATGGCAGAGATGAACCTGTGAGTACCGCTGCCGAAGCCATGGCTGCCGCCGCATCGCGCTTGCGGGCTGCTGGCGTGCCTGACCCGGCCCGGGACGCGCGGCTTTTGCTGGCGCATGCGGCCTCGGTCGATGCGGCCCGTATCACCTTGATCGCCCCCGAAGAAATCGCGCCGGAGATTGCTGAACGGTTTGAACATCTAATCGCGCTTCGTGCTGTGCGAGTGCCAGTGTCGCAGCTGGTGGGCAGCCGGGCGTTCTATGGGCGTGACTTCAAGATCAGCCGGCATGTGCTTGATCCCAGGCCAGAAACCGAGACACTCATCGAGCTCGCCCTGAGCGAGAATTTCGAGACGGTGCTCGACCTCGGGACCGGATCGGGTTGTATCCTTGTCACACTGCTGGCCGAGCGCCCTGATGCGCGCGGTGTCGGTGTCGATCTGTCAGAGGATGCCTGTTTGCAGGCCAGCGCCAACGCCGTGAACCTTGGCGTCGATGGGCGTGTCGAGATTTACCAGTCTGACTGGTTCGAGCGGGTCGAGGGCCGCTATGATCTGATCGTGGCCAATCCGCCCTATCTCGCGGCTTCCGAGATGACAGAAGTTGCGCCGGAATTGCGCGACCATGAACCCGAAATGGCACTTACCGACGGGTTGGACGGGCTGTCAGCTTACCGGGTGATCGCCACCCAAGCGCAGGGGTACCTTACAACGGCGGGCCGCGTGCTGGTCGAGATTGGCTGGCAGCAGGGCGACGCAGTCTGCGAGATTTTCCGCCGCTCTGGATGGGCCAGTGTTGAACTGGCGCGCGATTTTGATGGCCGCTCTCGCGTGGTTTGCGCAGGTCAACCGGCATAAATCTGCAGGTTGCATGATTTTTACGGTCGAATTTGCGCATTTGCCCTTGCCGTGCCTGCGCAGCCGTGCATATTCGGGGATGTTGCAGCGGTGGATGCTTTTGGCGGTCCCGCGCGGCGTTATGCCCAACAATCCAGGTAATCGATGACCACCAAGCGCGTCGCGCACATCGGTTCAGTAAAGCTAAACAGCACTGAAGGCTGATACAGTTTCATGAAATCTACCAGATCACGGTCCCGGTCAAAAAGTAGCCGCAACCGCAACCAGCAGGGCGGCAATGTCGTCAATCGCGTTTTTGACAGCTCGGGTCCCGAGGGTAAGGTGCGTGGCACACCGCAGCAGGTGATTGAGAAATACAATCAGCTTGCCCGCGATGCGCAACTGTCCAATGACCGCGTTGCGGCCGAGAACTTTCAACAGCACGCAGAGCATTATCTGCGCCTGTTGTCAGAGGCACAGCGCGAGCAGGACCAGCGCCGCGAAGAACAGGAGCGCCAGAACCGCGAACGTCAGGCCGAGCGTGACCGCGAACGGGCCGAACGCCAGGAACGCGAGAGCAGTCAGGGCGGAGGCGATCAGCGTGAGAACGATCCCAGTAGCGTGCCACAGCCTGAGATTCAGGCCAGCGGCAAAGAGGACGAAGGCGATAGCGGTCTGGTGGAAACGCCAGAGAGCAAGCCAAAACCCAAGCGCGCACCGCGGCGTAAGCCAAAGCCTAAGGTCGATGGCGAGGACGGCGGCGGGGATCAGCCTGAAGCTGCAGAATAGAAGAGACCCCGCTTTGGCGGGGTTTGTTCTGTTGAGAAAAACCTTCAGATGACGGACCGGTCCGACATTATTCTGCGTGGTCATTGCCTTTGTGGCGCCTGCGGGTTCGAACTGCGGGGGGAGGCAAATTGGGTTGGCCACTGCCATTGCGAAAGCTGTCGCCGGGCGACGGCTTCTCCGCTGACGACATTCATCGGGCAGGAAAACGGATCATGGAAGTTTCTTGGAGAAGCTCCGAAAGACTTTGAGAGCAGTGCCGGGAACACGCGCGGATTTTGCGGCACCTGCGGCACGCCCATGTTCTACTGTTCAGATCGCTACCCCAATGAGATGCATTTCTACGCGGCCTTGTTGGAAGACCCCGAAGCAATCACCCCGACAATGCAATACCACCCTGACGAACAGCTTTCGTGGCTGCATCTGGCGAACCCACTGCCGCAAGGCTAGTCGGGATCAGTCAACCGGTGGCGGTGCCAGGGATCCTTCCGTGCGCTGCACGTATTTGATGCGTCCTCTCTCACGCAGCACAACTTCGCGCGGCCGCCAGTCATAGCGCGTGTCCTGTGGCACCGGAGCCCAGAACAGCCGCCCGCCGTAGCGCCAGGGGTCAATCACCACACCTGCCTGCATGGGCGCGCCCTTGGGGACGATTATCGTGGTGCTATGGTCAATCAGGATCGGGTTGTCGGCATTGGCGATGGCGCGGGCGGTCTCCAGCGTCTGGAACCCTGCACTGTCCAACCGCGCCTGAATATCTTCGGCCCAGTGATAGCATAGCCCGCGCGGCCGCTGGCCTGCGTTCACTTTCGCATTATGGATCAGGGCGGTGTCCGAAATCTCATAGGCAAGCGCCAGCTGGTGTGTGGCGGTGTAGGACAAGCGCGCGGCGCGGGTTGCCTCTGCGGGGTCCACGTCAGGTGAAAGGCGCTGGATACTGGCAGCAAGAGCCGCGATCTCGGTCTCGGAGCCAAGCACCGGACCTTTGGTGCCGCAGGCGGTCACGATCATGACCAACGCCAGCGTCACCCAGACCTTCACGTGGCAGCAACCTCTCTGGCCAATGCACAAAAGCCCTCA
>Ga0316197_10002280_pt1 | contig 13720 bp, 9 predicted proteins | sample OudBiesiAoxic_MG_FD_204939 | JGI IMG/M metagenome (GOLD analysis project Ga0316197, IMG submission 204939) | Coastal sediment microbial communities from Oude Bieten Haven, Netherlands - site A oxic | ecosystem: Environmental > Aquatic > Marine > Coastal > Sediment | place: Netherlands...
CTGGCCGGAGCGCAGGTCGTACTTCCACAGCGACGTTCCGTACTCCGGCTCGGCAGCATTGCCCTCGCCCGCCATCGCCATCAGGTACCCGTAGCGGGCATCGAGGCCGATCATCCGGTCGTCGACCCGGCCGAAGTCACCCGGGCGATCGTCGATGGCCTCCTCGGTGACCGTGCCGGCTGCCAGGTCGATCGTCCAACGGAACAGCCGGCCGACCTCTGCGTAGTCGTCGTTGCTGGTGCCGAATGCCTCCTTCTGTCGCGACACGGTGATCACGATTCGGTCACCGTCCTCGTGAGCGTTGACCGGGTGGAACACGAAACAGGGCTCGATGTCGAACCAGCGGATGTCGGCGCTGCCGCCGCTGCGTGGCATCACACCCAACCGAGCTCCGGCAGCTCGGTCCCATTGGAACGGTAGACCGGTCTCGAGTCTCGACAGGTCGAACACCACCGGCAGATCCATGAAGATCACGTGATTCCGCGTGACATTGAAGTCGTGCATCATCACCATGTTCGGCAGTTCGATGCCTTCGATCTGCTCGACCTGGCCGTCTGCGCTCACCCGGATGTAGCGGAGGAACTCGGGTCCCGGGTTGAGGTAGCTGAATGCGAGCAACTCGCCGGTGACGGGGCACACCTTGGGGTGAGCGGTCATCGCGCACGTGAGCGCGCCGTCGTAGTTCTGCACGCCGAGCGTGTTGAGTTCGTTGTCGAGCCGCCACGGCCAGTGCCCCTCCTCCAGCGCGAGGATCTCGCCGTTGTGGGCGACCACATGTGTGTTGCCCGTGCCGCGCCGCAGGTCGCCGACGGGGTTGCCGCCGCTGTCGTCGCGTTCGAGACCGGCGGGGTCGGTGATGTTCGGCGTTTGCACGAACCGATTGCGATACCACTCGGCCCGCCCGCCGGCGAGACGGACGCCGTGGACCATGCCGTCGCCGAAGAACCAGTGGGGCGACGATCCGCTCGCCGGGTTCGGGCCGGTTCGCAGGTACACACCGTTCAGCTCGGTCGGGATCGTGCCGTCGACCCGCAGCTCGGTGTCGGTCCGCTCGTCGAGCACCGGTGCCCAGTTTCCGCGCAGATGCCACGGCGTGGTCGCACGTGCCTCGGTCGTGTCGTCGATCGTCGTCATGATGTTCTCCTCCCGTGGACAGCCCCCGCTGCCCGTCGTCCATGGTCTAGCCGATGTCCCTGGCGTCGCAGCGGCCGAGCGGCGGCGGGACGAGAGCACGTCGGTAACCTCGGCATCCATGACTGATGCGGCGGCGTACACGGCCAACCTTCCCGACAAGCCGACGCTCGACGGCATCGAGGAACGCTGGGCCGAGCGATGGGACGACGACGGCACCTATCGCTTCGACGATTCAGCGACCCGCGATCAGGTGTTCTCGATCGATACACCTCCACCCACCGTCAGCGGGTCGCTGCACATGGGCCACGTGTTCAGCTACACCCACACCGACACGATCGCGCGGTTCCAGCGCATGTCGGGCAAGGTGGTCTTCTACCCGATGGGCTGGGACGACAACGGCCTGCCCACCGAGCGCCGGGTGCAGAACTACTACGGCGTCCGATGCGACCCCAGCCAGCACTACGAGCGCGGATTCGAGCCGCCCTTCCGCGGTGACCCTCCGAAGAACCACCGCGCCATCCCGATCTCTCGACCCAATTTCCTCGAGCTGTGCGACGAGTTGGTCGAGATCGACGAGCAGGTCTTCGAAGACCTGTTCAAGCGCCTGGGCCTGTCGGTCGACTGGAACCATCACTACGCCACCATCGACGAGCGGTCGCGCCGAGCAAGCCAGCGCGCCTTCCTCCGCAACGTGGCGCGTGGCGAGGCCTACAGCCAAGAGGCGCCCACCCTCTGGGACATCGACTTCCGTACCGCGGTCGCGCAGGCCGAGATGGAAGACCGAGAACGGCCCGGCGCCTACCACAAGATCCCCTTCGCACGCACCGACGCCGCCGACGGCGGCCCCGACGCGATCGAGATCGACACCACGCGGCCCGAACTCCTCCCCGCCTGCGTCGCCCTCGTCGCCCATCCCGACGACGAGCGCTATCAGCCGTACTTCGGCACCACGGTGCGCACCCCCCTCTACGGCGTGGAGGTGCCGGTCGTTGCGCACGAACTCGCGCAGCCCGACAAGGGAACGGGAATCGCCATGATCTGCACGTTCGGTGACACCACCGACGTCACCTGGTGGCGCGAACTCGACCTCCCGGTGCGCTCGATCCTTGGCCGCGACGGCCGGATCCTCCACGACGCACCCGACGGCGTCGACCCTGCGGCCTACGCGACGATCGCCGGCCTCACCGCGAAGCAGGCGCAGAAGGCGATCGTCGAACAACTGGTCGACGCGGGTCTGCTGCTCGGCGAGCCCCGAGCGATCCAGCATCCGGTCAAGTTCTACGAGCGCGGCGAGCGCCCACTCGAAATCGTGACGTCGCGTCAGTGGTACATCCGCAACGGCGGGCGCGACACCGAGCTGCGCACGGCGCTGGTGCAGCGTGGCCAGGAGGTCACGTGGCATCCGAGCCACATGCAGCACCGTTACGAGAACTGGGTGGAAGGCCTCAACGGCGACTGGCTGATCAGCCGTCAGCGCTTCTTCGGCGTGCCGATCCCCGTCTGGTACCCGCTCGACGCGGACGGCGAACCGCGCTTCGACGAGCCGCTCCTGCCGCCCGAATCGCGGCTGCCGATCGATCCCTCGACCGATGCGCCCGACGGGTACGAGGAGGCGCAACGCGATCAGCCGGGCGGCTTCGTGGGCGATCCCGACATCTTCGACACCTGGGCGACGTCGTCGCTCACACCACTGATCGCCGGCGGTTGGGTGGACGACCCCGACCTGTTCGCCAGTGTGTTCCCGATGGACATGCGTCCGCAGGGACACGACATCATTCGCACCTGGCTGTTCTCCACGATGACGCGCAGCCACCACGAGTTCGACCGCGTTCCGTGGGCCCACGCGTCGCTGTCGGGCTGGATCCTCGACCCCGACCGCAAGAAGATGTCGAAGTCGAAGGGCAACGTGGTCACGCCGATGGACCTGTTCGAGCAGTACGGCACCGACGCCGTCCGATACTGGGCCGGCTCCGCACGTCCCGGTGTCGACACGGCGTTCAGCGAAGACCAGATGAAGGTGGGCCGCAAGCTGGCCAACAAGCTGCTCAACGTCAGCAAGTTCGTCCTGCAGTTCGGCCCACCCGTCCGGGAACAGCCGCTCGTCGACGGTGTGACCGATCCGATCGATGCATCGATGCTCGCCAAGCTCGACGGCGTTGTCGCCGACGCCACTGCGGCGTTCGAGGCGTTCGACTACGCGCGGGCGCTCGAGCGGACGGAGACCTTCTTCTGGTGGTTCTGCGACAACTACGTCGAGTTGGTCAAGGGCCGCACCTACGACGACTCGAGGCCCGAGGCCGCCGACTCGGCGAAGCACGCCCTGCGCGCAGCGCTGTCGACGCTGCAGCGGCTCTTCGCTCCGATCCTGCCGTTCGTGACCGAGGAGGCCTGGCGGTGGTGGCATGACACGAGCGTCCACACCGCGCCGTGGCCCACCCCTACCGCCCTGGGCGGGGACGCTGTGCTGATCGACCCCGCCGTGGAGGTGCTCACGCTGGTGCGGCGGGCAAAGACCGAGTCCAAGCTCAGCCAGCGGGCCGAGGTCACCACGCTGACCGTGCATGCCCCCTCGGCGCTGCATGCGGCGCTCGAAGCGGGACGCACCGATCTCGTCGACGCCGGCTCGATCATCGACCTCACGTTGGTCGAGGCGGCAGAGCTGACCACCGACGTCGAACTCGCCGCACCCGCCTGACGTCTCGCCCGCGCACATTGCATCGCATTGTGACCCACGTCACACCAATTGTCCGGTAGCGTGGAAACTCGTGCGCGTGAAGTTGGGTCTCGTAGCGGCGTCGATCGTCCCGTTGCTGGTGTTCGCCGCGCCTGCTGCCGCGCAGTCCGACGACCCCGCGACCGACCCGGCAGAGACCGTGGAAACGGTCAGCACCGTCGACGTGATCACCGAATCGGACATCGGTGCGAGCACGTCCACGACGACCACCACGACCAGCACGACCACCACGACCACGGTCGCGGGCGGTGTGTCCGGCCCGGCAGTGATCGAGGCGCCCGAAGGCCCCCTCGTCGAGCCCGGCATCGGTGACGCCCCAGCCGAGGTCGGTGGCCTGACCCCCACGCGCGGCACGCAACAACAGATCGTGCCGCCACCACCTCCTCCCCCACCTCCCACCACCCAGGCGCCGTGGGATCCGTTCCGGCTCCCGGCCAACTCCGGCTCCGGTCGTCGGGCGGTGTACTCGAAGTCGCAGCAGACCGTGTGGGCGTTCGACTCGAACAACAACCTGATCAAACAGCATCGCGTCTCCGGCAAGCAGGCCCCGCTCGACCCGCGTCCGGGCATCTATCGAGTGTGGTCGCGCTCGCGCCACACGTACTCGATCAACAACCCGAGCATCACCTGGGGCTACATGGTCCGCTTCGCCAAGGGCGCTCAAGGCGGCAACATCGGCTTCCACGAGATCCCGTTCCAGTACGGCCGACCCGTGCAGTCGCTGGCGCAACTCGGCCAGCCCCTGTCCGGAGGATGCGTCCGACAGGCACTGCCCGACGCGCAATGGATGTGGAGCTGGGCGCAGCTCGGCACACTCGTCGTCGTCACACCCTGACCGCGACACCCTGACCGCAACGTCCGACGGTGCACGGCCGACTGACCGACGCCGAGGCATCCGCACCGATATCGTCGTGGCGACATGCCCGAGGACTCGTCCGCAGCCGACCCGCCCACACCGCAGGCGCCAGCGCGTATCGTCGTCAACCTCCCGGACGAACCGGCGACCGACACGTCCGCTGGTCGCTCGACCCGACGAACCTGGCCGCAACGGCTCACGATCACCACAGCGATGGTCCTGGCCGTCACCTCGTTCGGCGCCGCAGGGCTGCTCTACGCCGGACAACGAATCGTCGAAGACCGCAACATCGCTCCCGAGATCCTCGACCCGCGACGCAACGAGAGCGCAGCAGACCCGCTCGGCGACGAAGCGGCGCCGGTCGTCACCGACGCCGAGGGCGATGTCGTCCCGCCGCCGACGTTTCCGGTGGCCGAGCCCGACGCCAAGAACTTCCTGATCACCGGAGCCGACAACAACTCCTGCGTCGACCCCGACTCGCCGTATGCCCCGGCATTCGGCGACCGGGCCAACATCGGCGAGCGCAGCGACACGATCATGTTGTGGCGGGTCAATCCAGCCACGTCGCAGGTCGCAGTGCTCTCGTTTCCGCGCGACCTCTACGTCAACCTCGCCGATTCCTCGCGCAAGGGTCGCATCAACGAGGCCTACGAGCGCGGCGACCCCCAGCGACTCGCCGACACGATCTGGCAGAACTTCGGACTGCTCCACGACCACTACATCCAGGTCGACTTCTGCGCCTTCAAGACGCTGGTCGACTCCGTCGATGGGGTCGCCGTCCCGTTCGAGACCCCCGTCCGCGACGTCAACACCGGGCTGAACGTGCCGACACCGGGGTGCTTCACGTTCGACGGCGACCACGCGCTCGCCTATGTCCGTTCGCGCAAGCTCGAGTACTTCGACGAGAACGGCGAATGGCGCCGGGACGGCACATCTGACCTCGGACGCATCTCGCGACAACAGGACTTCCTGCGCCGGACGGTCTCGCGTCTGTTGTCGAAGGGCGTGCTCGACCCCGGCGTGGCCGGCGGTCTGATCGAGACCAACAGCAAGTACGTCACCACCGACCAGGAACTGACGCCCGCGAAGATGCTCGAGTTCGCCGGAGTTCTCCGCAACGTCGACCCCACCCGCATCACGACCTACCAGGTCGAAGCCGACGGCGCCACGATCCAGGGCAACGCGGTGCTGGTGCCCGACATCGAGGGCGACAACATGCAGGCGATCCTGGCCATCTTCCGAGGCCAGGCGACACTCGCCGATGCACCCGAGCAGGTCTTCGAGACCGACACCGTCCCTGCCGACGACACGGTCGCACCGACAGCCACCGACGAGCCGGCGCCCGCCCCGGCCCCGGCAGCGACCGAGGAGCCGACCACCCCCACCCCGGCCGTGACCACCTTGCCCGAGCTGATCGCCGAGGAGAACATCTTCGGCGTCGTGCCCGACGAGAACATCTCCTGCTGACCACGCCATCGGGCGCAGGCAGATACCCGCGCCAGCGCTGTCAGGTGTCGAGGACTCGCGACAACGCCGCAGCGGCGTCGGAGGGCCCGACCACCGTGGTGATGCGGGCGCCTGCTCGCCGAGCGAGCTCCTGTGCTTCGGCGTCGTCCGACTCCGGGGCGACGATCACCAGCTCGTCGAGCCTCGATGCTGCCCCGATCACGTCGCCCGGAGCCGTGGCTCGGCAATCCGAGAGCAGGACCGCGATCTTGCGTCCGGCGCGCGAGCGCGAGAGCTGGTCGGCCGCCGCGGTGAGGGCTCCGGCCACGTCGGTCGTGCCGAAGCCGCGCAGGGCGAGCACCGCGTCGATCACCTGCTCGTTCGACCTCGGCACGTCCTGACTCTTGGCGGCGATCACGTTCTTGCCGAATGACAACACCGAGTAGTCGTCGGGCGACCGCCATGCGACCGCCGCGGCGGTGACCGCTGCGGTGGCCAGAGGGCGGCCGGTCATCGATCCACTGCGGTCGACGAGCAGACAGATTGCCGTGCCAGGTGTGGACCACGCTCGCACGCGCAGATCGTCGGGGTCGACCACCGACCCTTCGGTACGGGCCTGCATCACCGCGTCGAGACTCGCATCGACGTCGAGATCTCCGGCGTCTGGACGGTACCGCTGCGTCCGGAGCTGTCCGACACCCCGGGGCGCTGCCGGCCCGCGTCGGGAGATGTCGAGGAAGAGTCGCGCAGCGAGTCGCCTCGCCAGTTCACGCAGCTTCGGATCGGTCGCGCCGGTGAGGTCGGCGAGCAGTGCAAGGGTGTCGTCGGGATCGTCCTCCATCGCCGACTCGACCGCCTCCTCGTCGAGCTCACCCACCTCGGGCGAGATCTCCTCGAAGTTCGGCTGCTGTTCGAGCGCCCGGCGCGACGTGGTCTTCTTGCGCGCCTTCGAGACTTCGTCGTCGGCCTCGTCGCCCTCCTTTGCCGGGGGCGGCGCGTTCAGCGAGCCGTCGTCGCCCCGGTCGGGGCTGCCGCTTTTCCCGGATCGGAACCACCATCGGCCGGCTTGCCGAAGACGGTTGACCACAGCTCGCGCACGATGTCCTCCGACGAACGCGTCGTGCCTTCCCGCAGTCGGACGCGACCCGACAGCGCCACGAGGGCAGCATCGAGCGACACGTCACCCGACGAGGCCGTGGAGCCGCGGACACTCGCGAGCGATTGCGCCACTGCGCACATGTCGATGGCGCCACGAACCGACGACCCGACACGCAGGTCACCGTGGGTACGGGTGAGTCGAACCAGTTCGACGACCTTGGCCACCCATCCCGGGTCGAGGCCACCAGCGTCACCGACCTCGCGTGCGGCTCGCTCGGTGATGCGTTGCTCGTCGCCGGCCGACTGGTAGTCGACCGCGAGACGACAGACACGGTCGTACACCGCTCCGGAGATGCGTGCGGTGCCGATGGCGTCGAAGGGGTTCATCGCCGCGACGAGACGGAAGCCGGGCGCAGCGGCGAGATGACCCAGGCGAGGCACGTGCAACTCGCCCTCGCTCATCACGGTGATCAGCACGTTGAGCGTCTCCTCGGGGACGCGGTTGATCTCCTCCACGTAGAGCAGCGATCCGTCCCGAAGCGCAGCTGCGAGCGGCCCGTCGACGAACACGTCGGGGTCGTACCCTTCGGCCATCACGCGCGCCGGGTCGAAATGCCCCACGAGTCGTGCCGGGGTGAGTTCGGCGTTGCCCTCGACGAACTCGAAGCCGACACCGAGCTCGTGGGCAACCGTGCGCAGCAGCGTCGACTTGCCGGTGCCCGGTGGCCCTTCGATGACCACGTGCCGATCGGCGACGAGCGCTGCCACGACGAGTTCGATCTCGCGCCGACGACCGACCACGGCGGAACCGATGCGATCGACGAGCTGGTGGAGTCCGGCGCCGGCCTGCACCGAGTTCCGGGGAATGGCTTCACCCATGCACGATCACTCCGCGGATGTTCTCGCCATCGCGCATCGCCTGGTAGCCGACGTTGATGTCGTCGAGTGGGTACCGGTTGGTGATCAGCTCGTCGAGCTTGAGCTGGCCATCGCGGTAGAGGGCGAGCAGTTTGGGGATGTCGGCTCGCGGGTTCAGCGAGCCGAAGATCGTGCCCTTGATCTCCTTGTTCCACATCGCCAACTCGAACAGGTTGACCGACGACTCGGTCTGCGTGATCGGCGCAACGCCGGTGACGACGATCGTGCCACCCTTGCCGGCCAACTGGGTGCCGAGGGCCATCAGGTCGCCGTGCATCACGCCCGGCGTCATGATCACCTTCTCGGCCATGTAGCCAGTTGTCATCTCCCGGACGGCAGGGAACGCCTCCTCCATCGACGTGAACGTGTGCGTGGCCCCCATCTCCATCGCCTTCTCCCGCTTGAACTCGATCGGGTCGACGGCGATCACGTTCCTGGCGCCGGCCATGGCTGCCCCTTGGACGGCGTTGATGCCGATCCCTCCGATGCCCACCACCACGACGGTGTCGCCCGGGGAGACCGCCGCCCGGTTGGTCGCCGACCCCCAACCCGTGGCCACCCCGCAGGAGACGAGGGCGACCGCCTCCAGCGGATAGTCGGTGTCGACCTTGATCACCTGCTCCTCGGCAACACAGGTGTGCTGCGCGAACGTCCCGAGTTTCGCGAGCATGTTCAGCTCCGCGCCGCCCGGGATCCGGTGACGACTGGTGCCGTCGGTGATCATGCCGGTCACGAACGTACCGCCACTCGAGTCGCACAGGTTCTGACGCCCGGTCGAGCAGTACCGGCAACGACCGCACGACGGGACGAACGAGGCCGACACGTGATCACCCACCGCGACACTCGTGACGCCAGGACCGACCTCGGCGATCACACCGGCGCCCTCGTGCCCACCGATCATGGGGAAGAACTCCTCGATGCCCATCGCCGGCCACACCTCTTCGGGTGGAACCATGGCGCCGGTGACCATGTGCTCCTCGCTGTGACACAGCCCGGCAGCCTTCCACTCGACGATGACCTCCCCGACCTTCGGTTCGTCGACCTCGATGTCGACCACGTCCCACGGCTGATCGGTGCCGTGGATCACGGCGGCGCGGCTCTTCACGATGGTGCCCCTTCCTCGCCCCCGGGCGGTGTTCGGTGGATCATCGTGAGTGTGTCATCTTCCTCGTGCCACACGACGAAGCCGAGCCGCTCGTACAGCCTGGCGGCGGGGTTGCGACGGTCGACCGACAAGCTGCAGTCGCCCACCTCGGCCAGCAGTTCGGCGAGCAAGGCTGCGCCGATGCCCTGTCCTCGCCGATCGTCGACGACGGCGATGCCGAGTTCAGGGGTGTCGTCGTCGACGTACCCGTAGCTCGGATCGTCGGCCGTCGACCGGCGCACCCATGCCGCCCCGATCGGCCGGCCGGCGGCATCGATGGCGATCCGGCCGGCGTCCCCGGGCCGCATCCCGAACCCGCGGTAGTAACGGGTGATGTGCGGCTCGTCGACCACCGACGTCGAAAACGGCTCGACTCCGGGCGGTACGAACAACGCGAGGTACTGCATCTCGCGCAGAAAGCTCTCGTCGTCCGCCGTCGCCGCCCGAATCGCATACGTCACGATGTAGCGCTGGTGTCAGACACCATCGTTACATCGTCAGTCGTAGACGAGTACGCCGCGGATGTTGCTGCCGCTGCGCATGTCGGCGAATCCCTCGTTGATGTTGTCGAGGGTGTATGTCTTGGTGACGAGCGTGTCGAGGTCGAGCTGGCCCTGTGTGTAGAGCTCGAGCAGCTGTGGGATGTCCTTGCGGATGTTCGCCGACCCGAACAACGAACCGACGAGCTGCTTCTCGAACAGCGTGAGGAAGGCGCCGGGCACCGCCATCGACGGCTCGACGGTGGGGTGAATGTTGGTGACCACGATCTTCGAGCGCTTGCCACCGAGGTGGAACGCCTCGCCGAGGGCGTCGCCGTCGCCGACGCCCATCGCCATGATCACCTTGTCGAAGCCTCGACCCCAGGTGGAGTCTCCCAACCCCTCCATCGCTTCGGCCATCGAGGAGTAGGTGTGCGTCGCACCGAGTTCCATCGCCTTCTCACGCTTGAACTCGACAGGGTCGATCGCTGCGATCACTCGGGCACCTGCGAGCTTGGCGCCCTGCACGGCGTTGGCCCCGATGCCGCCCACGCCGACGACGGCAACGAAGTCGCCCGGGCCGACCTCTGCTGCATACACCGACGAACCCCACCCGGTCACCACGCCGCAACCGAGCAGGCACGCGCGGTCGAGCGGGATGTCCTTGTCGATCTTCACCACGCTCGCCTGGTTGACGACCGTGTGATGGGCGAACGTTCCGAGCAGGCACATCAGCCCGAGGTCGTGACCGTCCTGGGTGTGGTGGCGAGCGGTGCCATCGCTGATCTGCTTGCCCGTGGCGAACGACTCGCCGGCGATGTCGCAGAGATTCGAATGTCCCGACGCACAGGTGGGGCACTGCCCACAGGCAGGGATGAACCCGAACACCACGTGGTCGCCCGGCTCGAGACCGGTCACGTTCGGGCCGACCTCGCGCACGATGCCCGCGCCCTCGTGGCCGCCGATCAGCGGCGGCTCGGGGGTGGCGCCGGCGAGATCGCCGGTCACCAGGTGCTCGTCGGAATGGCACATGCCCGACGCCTTCATCTCCACGAGCACCTCGCCCGACTGCGGCGCATCGAGTTCGATGTCCTCGATGACCCAGTCCTGGCCGACACCTCTGAGTACTGCTGCCTTGGTCTGCATGGGCCGAACGTTACGCCCCCGCCTCACGGTGCGTGGCATCGGACACACCCGCCGCCACACTGGCCCGATGCCGAGCCCGACCTCCGATCCGTTCGATGCGTTGAGCGGCGATGCCGAGGTCGTCGTGTCCGCTGTCCGGAAGATGCCCGACGATGCACTGCACGACCTCGCCGAAGTGGTCCGCCAGGTGCAGATCGAGCGAGCGATCACCAGCGGCGACCACGATGCGATCATCGCGGCCGGGTTCGAGACGGGCTTCGGACGCGACGGGCTCGGCGTGCTGCCCTGGGTGGAGGGCAGCGTGATCGTGTGTCCGGGCGGGATGGTGTCGAGGTCGAAGACGAGTCACCGGTGCCGCTTCGTGAGTGTCGATGACGTGTGGGTCTGGGACTCCGGACTGTTGCTGCGCGAGGACAAGCGATCGTCACCGGGCACCGACGAGGGGTTCCGGGCCGTCGCGCTCGTTCCGCTCGTCGACGGCACCGAACTCGACGTGGTGTCGGGCAAGGCGCGCAGCGGCCAGCACTCGGTGGATCACGTGGTGAGCTATGAGGTCCGCGGTGGCGAGCTGGTGGAAGTGAGCCAGCGCACCGTCACCCCGGCGAACATGCGCTGACCACCCCCGAGACTGTCACCACCACCCCGAAATCTGCCTCCGGCGTTGCGCCCGGTGCGACGACCCCGGCATTTTTCGGGGTGGCCCAGCGGGGGTGGCTCAGCGGGGTGGATCATCGGGGCAGGACGCGGACCTCGATGTACTGATCCGACGGCATCCACGCGTTGATGTAGCGCTGCACGTCGATGCGACCGATCGAGTCGATCAACCGGGCCTGCACGAGGAAGTCGTCGAACGACGGGTTGCCCCCCGGATCGGTGGACACCTTCAGCACCTCGTCGTTGATCTGCTCGTTGCTGTAGAGATCGGCCTGCTGGCGCACGGTCTCCGACGCAGCAGCGAACTCAGCCTCGCCGGGCCCGTTGGCACGCAGGTCGTCGATCTGCGCGAACGCGGCGGACGCGACCTCGTCGAGCAACTCCGGCGACGTGGTGTTCGCCAGGTACACCTCGGCATTCGGTGTGGCCCCGCCGGTCAGCTGTACGACCGCGAACGGCGAATACGAGTCTCCGAGGTCCTCTCGGATCGTGTCGCTCAGCCTGCTCGTGATCACCTCCTGCACCACTCGAGCCGCCATGTCGTCACGCCGATCCGGACTCGCCGGTGCCGTGTACAGCAACGACACGCTCGCCTGCGCACCGTCGCCGGCGACGATCGAATCCGACACGACGCCCGCGGGTGGCGGAGGTTCGACGTAGTCGGTCGGCTCCTCGCGGCCCGTCGATGGCAAGCTGCCGAGGTAGCGGTCGGCCAACTCACGGGCAGCAGCAACCGTGATGTCACCACTGAACGCGAACGTGAAATCCGACGCGTCACCGAAGCGATCGCGGAACACGCGCTCGACATCGTCCTCGGTGACCGAGTCGAGCGATTCGACGGTCGGTAGCAGGTAGCGAGGATCGTCGTAGCGGGCGTCGAGCAGGGTCACGAACTCTGCGTAACCGGGGTCGATCGACGGATCTGCGGCGAAGGGCAGTTCGTCATCGAGGTATTGCTCGAGCACCACGGGATCGACGCGCGGTTGTGTCATCACGAGATGGATCAGCTGGAACAGCACCTCGAGGTCGGTGGTGGACGCCGACCCCGCCATGCCCTCGGTGTGCACTTCGATCCCCGCCTGGAGGGCGACGTCCTTGTCGGCGAGGAACGCCTCCAACGTGACCGGGTCGTACGTCGCCACTCCGCTGCGTCCGACGACAACACCTGCCGCTTCGCCCGCTGGGATGTCGGCGTCGTCGAGTGCCGTCAGGCCTCCAGGGCTGCGCGCTTCGAACGCGACCTGCCCTTCCACGATGTCGGTGGTGTTGATCGAGACCCGGACCCCGTTCGGATACTCGATGACCTGGGGAGCGATGAACGAGACGGCGCTGCCGTCGGAGAGCGATCCGGCAGCGACCGGCTCGACGGCGTCGGGTGGAACCATCAGGTCACCGTCGATGCCGGCTTCGTCGTCGCGCTCCACGACCGGACGCTCGTTCATCGACGACGCTTGGGCGACAAACACCTCCGGGCCGGGAACGTCGTCGGCCTCGGCGTCCGGTACGACCACCAACAGGTGCGGCCCGCTCACCGCGAGCCGTTGCACGAACCCGTGGACCACCGTTTCCGGTGTGGCCCGATCGAGGATTGCCGTCACGAGATCGAACGTCGCCTGCGCGGTTGCGATCGGCTCGTCGACCAGGACGTGGCGAACGTACTCGTCGGCGTAGTCAGCGTCCTGACGCGAGTTGCGGCCGTCGAATCGACTCTGCGCCGCTGACCGAATCGACGATGCGGCCCGCTCGACCTCGGAGGGCGTGACCCCGAACCGTCGAACTCGTTCGTATTCGTCGAACACCGCCTGCGTTGCTGCCTCGAGATCCGGTCCGTCGGCCGACACCACGATCTCAGGCGCATCGAGGCCCCGCACGAAGCTGCTGACGTCGGCTCGGGCATCGTCGAACGGTGCCTCGCCGCGGAGCGCGTCATTGCCGAGCCGGGTCGCCACGATGTCGAACGCCAACCGATCGAGGATCGACTGCTGCAGCAGCGCTTCGGGTGTCCTCGAGGCGTCGTCGGCATCGACGGTGACGACGGCCAGCGGCAGCGTGACGGAGGCGAAGCCCTCGGCGACGTCGGGATCGGCGAGAACTGTCACTTTCGGATCGGC
>Ga0316197_10002281_pt1 | contig 13716 bp, 13 predicted proteins | sample OudBiesiAoxic_MG_FD_204939 | JGI IMG/M metagenome (GOLD analysis project Ga0316197, IMG submission 204939) | Coastal sediment microbial communities from Oude Bieten Haven, Netherlands - site A oxic | ecosystem: Environmental > Aquatic > Marine > Coastal > Sediment | place: Netherlands...
AGTTGGCAGGAGGAGGGAAAATGAAGCAGAGGCCAATTCTCGCTGCGATTGCAGTTCCAATGGTCGCGCTAGCGTCGTCGCTGGGTTGTAGCGACCCTCCGCCCGATCCAAGTTGCTCTCCATGGTGTACGGTAGTCGCCGACTGCACAGCCACGGACTTCTCGCTTTGCATGAGCGACTGCTCCGCGGAACTCTTGAATGCTCAGTCTACCTCATCGGAATGCGCGGATGCGGTCAGGAGACAAAACAATTGCTTGAGCGCGTTGACATGCGAGGAGCTGGATGCATGGCGCCAAAAGGTTCCTCCGGACAGCTACCCGTGCACGGATGCCGACGAAGGAGTGCGGAGCGTCTGCTTTGCTGAGCGGTCCGAGTTGCTGTAGGGCGTTGCGGCATTTAGAAGTCGAAGCCCAAGGACACCTGCGTGTGCCGCGCATTCAAAGCGTGGCTTGCATTTCCCGACGGACAACGTTCTGAGGAACGACAGGATGGAGAGCAGCGGCCATGAGGCGTTAGGGGCGCCGCGCCGGCGGGTAACCGGGGGGTCGTGGTGCAGTTGGCTGCGGAGGCTCCTCGGGCGAGCGGGGCTCCGTCGGGCGTGGGATACCCAATCGGAGATACCAATCGATGTAGTTCCGCTGTTGAACTAGGTGCGTCTGCGACGGACCTCCCACGGTGCGTCCAATCGACAAGATGGGACCCTCCCAGATGGACACGTACGAGGTAAGCCAAGGCGGAACCTGCGAGGCTGCGCTCTCAAAATCATCGTAGGTATCGTAAGAGGCTGGTCCTAGGGGAAGACCCGAGGCAACGTCTTGGGCCGTTTGGTGGACTCGTTTGGTAATTGCCGCGTGCATCTGGTTCTTCATGGCCTCGAGGCCCCGCGAAGGCATGCTCGGCACAACATAGAACTGCTCATCAAAAATGAGCTCGCCGTCCGAATCGGTCAGCGCCCAAGCCACGCAGGCGATCACTGCGTCGTACGAGCTGCTAGTCGCGACCAAGACATGCCGGATGACCAGGTGAATCTGAAAAGACGTCCTTGCGCCGCCACGGATGGGGATGGATTCCCGAAGCATGTTTTCCAGAAGGTAGAGATCTCTGTATCCGTAGCGCCAACTGGGTCGCCCGCGCTTGGGCGACTCCCCGACCGCCGTGAGCTGGCTTGCGTTTGGCTCCATGTCGATGGGAGCGACACGGACCGGATGGGTTCCGGGAAGATCGAGCGTGACCGACTTCACCTGGGCACGACAACCACATGCGATGCACGCGAAGAGCGCATACGGGATACCTGCAAGAAGCCAGGCTTTTGTCGGAGCATGCATGACGAAGTTGGGGTAGCTTGGCAATGTTTGGGGACGATCACCACCGTCCACTCACCAACGACACGGACCAATGCAACACCGCGCAATCATAGCCGCACTACTGCTCCTGTCGCTTCTGGCCACCCAAGCGCAAGCTCGTGCGCAATCGCCGGATGAGGTAGAGCGCGGACTACCCCCGGTCGCCGAACCCAGGGTGCCTTCGCTGCCCAGTCCGGGGTTCGACCCCCAAGAGTTCGAAGTCGCTCGTTCAGCCGTCTTGCGAACGCGCAACTGGTTCCTCGGCAGCGTCAGTGTGTTCGCCGTTGGATCGGTCCTCTTGGGCACCGGGATTGGGCAGTGCCGAGAATTCGGCGGGATTGCCGCGTGCTCGGGACGGGGTGACAGGCTCAGCCGCGCAGGCTTGGCTATCGCCTGGACAGGCTCCCTCGCAGTGATCTCGACAGTCATCGCATACGGTGTTCGCGTGAAGCAAGAGAGGCAGCTCCAGCGACTGGCCGTCGAGCACTTCACCTATGGTGACCCGGGCCTCCCGCCCGTGTCCTTCGACGAGTATCGACTCGCCGATGCGAAAGATCGCAGCCGCCGGGCACGCAACGCTTTGATCGGAAGCGCGGCCATGTTGACTGTGGGCTCGATCTTCCTCGGTTTCGCGATTCCCCGGTGCGAGGCAGGCAACGACGGGCTCGTGTGCACAGATCCGGGCTACGCCCACTTCGCGCTCGGGCTCACCTTGGCCGGTAGCGGAGCCATCGGCACGATCGTGAGCGCTGCGCTGCTCGGTGTTCGCAACGGTAAGAAGAGGTCGCTCGCGCGTTCGGTCCATCAGCGTCAGGTCGCCGGCCTCCGCTGGGATCCTGCGTTGGGGTGTTTCGTATTCTAGAACCGCGCTGCGCGAGCCGGGCGAACCGATCGCAGTGATGTCGCCGGGGTCAAGTGAGAAAGCGACCGGGTAAAGAATTACGTATGCCGCAATTCGTTCGCGGAAACGTAGTTCCAACGCATCGCTGTCGTCCTCCGCCAACGCCGCCTTGAGCGATTATCAATGTTTGTGTCGTTGGCACGTCTTATGCAGGAATTCGCGTTCACTTAGCATTGCCACCGGGGAGGTCCATCATGCAACGCTCCGTCTTCTTGTCTACGTTTCTGTTCGCAGCTGTATTGAGTCCCATCACCTTATACGGCAACGATTGCGCGCCACCTGCAGATGCCAGGCTCGCCACTCTCGAGCTACGGGTGGGAAGCTTTCACGGCGAAAACACGATCGAGGGATTCGATCCGAACGTCTTTTCGTACGACGCCCGGTTCCCTGAGGAGGAGTCGGTTGGTGTTTTGTGGGTGAGGACAAAGCACCCAAGTCAAAGCATTGAAGTGCAATACGACGGCATGCCCGTGAAGCTCGTCGGGCAGTCGGTCGCCAGGCTCGACGTGCCGCTTGGAAGCAGTGAACTCACCATCGACGTCGCGACCCGCGGTCCGATGCCCGACTCGCAACGGTATGTGGTTCGAGTTGAGCGTGTGCCGGTGTTTGCGTGCACCGAGCAGGGGATTCGCGAGGCGATCGCCCGTGGTGGGGGCCCGATCTATTTTGACTGCGACGAGCCGACGGTCGTGCCCACCGAAGCCGAGATCGTCATCGACAACGACGTCATCCTCGACGGTGAGGGCAACTTGATCGTTGACGCTCAAGGTACAGTGCCGCCCGCACCCGGTGAGATCGCGCCGAAGGTGAACGGTGCACACCGGGTGTTCTCTATTCCTGAAGGTGTCACCGCTGAGCTGCTTGGCTTCACGGTGACAGGGGGCTCTACGGACGGCGACGGCGGCGGCATTCTCAATGCCGGGACTTTCGCTTTGACGAGCAGCACGGTCAGCGGAAATAGCGCGGAGCGGGCCGGAGGCGTAGGGAATCTCGAGACGGGGATTCTGACCGTCGTAGCTAGTACGGTGACGAGCAATACGGCGAATCTCGTCGGCGGTATCGGCAACCTCGGCGTGGCCGAGATGATCGACACGAGCGTGTCGCTGAACACTGCAACCACGGATGGCGGTGGTGTGGGCAACGCGGGCGGAGCGACGATGACCATCACCGATAGCATCGTCCGTAGCAACACCGCTGGCGGCCAGGCCGGTGGCATCGGCAGCGAGGCGCTCGGGATTTTGACACTCACGAACACCACGGTGGCCGACAACCAGGCCGAAACGAATGGTGGTGTTACGAGCGGCGGTGAGTTGACCATGAACGACTGCGTCATCTCCGGGAACTTCGCATCGCTCGCCACCGCTGGTATCGCCATCGGCGAGGAGGGCACCGCCACACTGACCCGCGTCACCGTGTCAGACAACGCCACCGAGGGATTTGCCGGAGGTATATGGATTGGCGGATCGCTGACTGTCGTCGACAGCCTCGTGTCGGACAACACGGCCGTTCTCGATGGCGGCGGGATTTACAATTTGGGCGAGCTGTCGCTGATTAGCACCCGTGTTGCAGGAAACTCCGCAGACCTCGGCGGCGGCGTTTTGAACGTCGAGATTGGAACGCTCACCACTGCAGACAGCACCGTGTCAAAGAACACGGCAGCAAGATTCGGCGGTGGCATTCGGAACTTGGGTCTAGCGGAGGTGACGAACACCGACGTGTCAGACAATACCGCCATGATTGCCGCGGGCGGCATTTCAAACCGGCCAGGCGCAATGATGACGCTCACAGGCACGACGGTGCAGGGAAACGTCGCCGAAGCTTCAGCTGCTGGCATCGGCAATGCCGGAACGTTGATGCTGAATAACACCACCGTCTCGAACAATGAAGCAGGTGGTGATGGTGGCGGCATTCGCAATCTGGAGTCCGGCACGTTGGCGCTGACCAACAGCAGCGTGACCGACAACACGGCGAACGATAGCGGCGGCGGCATCCGGAACTTTGGGTATGCGGAGGTGAACAACAGCGAGGTTGCAAGAAATGCCGCAAGAAACGGGTTCGGGGGGGGACTTTCAAGCATCGAGCCGCCGGCAACGCTTCTGTTGAACAATACGACCGTGTCGGACAACACCGCGAAACTCGGTGGTGGCGGGATTGGAAACAGTGGCTTTGCCTCGTTGACCGGCACCACGGTCTCAGGCAATGCATCGCGGGATACGGGAGGTGGTATTGCGAGCGCCGGCGGGGTCATCACGCTGACTAACAGCACTGTTTCCGGCAACGCCGCAACTAGCGCGGGCGGGGGCGGCATAGGCAATGCTGCGACAATGACCTTGATCAGCAGCACGGTCTCCGGAAACACTGCAGTGTTTGGCGGCACCGCTATATGGGACGGTGGGAGGCTAACTCTTAGAAACACCGTCGTTGACGGCGATTGCAACATAGACTCCCCTGAGTTCGTTTCCCTCGGCGGCAACATCGAAAGCCCGGGCAATACCTGCTTGCTCATTCCGGGCATCGATCTGTTAAACGTGCCGCCCGCACGGCTTGGTCTCGGACCACTTGCAGACAACGGCGGTCCCACACAGACGCAAGCACTTGCGCCTTTCAGCGTCGCGCTCGATCGGATCCCGGAACCGGAGTGCGTCGATGGGAACGGTTTCCCGTTGCTCACCGACCAGCGGGGCGTCCCTCGCCCGCAGGGGCCGGCGTGTGATTCAGGCGCATTCGAGCTCAGCGACGGTCCGCAGCCCGTGGGGGCGTGCGTCAATGATGTCGATCGAGCCGCGTACGAGTCGCTCGAGTACGTCGACGACCAAGGGGTGCTCTGGACTTGCATCGACGCAGCCTCAGCGATCGGTAACGACTGCGTCTTTGGGTCGCCCCATTCTGAGCCTCCTGTCGAAGGGTGCGGTGCCGAGGCCAGCGCCGTGATCGCCTGCTTCCCCAACTGCCCCGAAGAAGTCATCGACGCTTTCGGTGCGTGTGTCGCGTTCTGCACCGCAGAGGCCGCTGGGCTCTCCTCGAGTTGTGCAGATTGTTATGGAGACGCAGCGGCCTGTGGGGCTGAATTCTGCACTTTTGCCTGCGCCGGTGACCTCAACTCACCGCCGTGCATCTCATGCCGCATCGAGAACGGCTGCATCCCCGGCTTCGACAGCTGCTCAGGACTTCCAGGCGACATTGACTGTGGTGGCGCCGGGGGTGTGGAGTACGCGCAAGACTTCGAGTCGCTCGACCGGCTGAGCGCGACCGCGTTGAGCGGTGACGGATGGCTGATCTTCGGTCAAGTGTTTGACGCCGACGGTGTCTTCAAGTTTAACTACGGCGCATTTCCCGCACCCAACGGCGTCGGGGTCTTCTCTGACGTCGTCACGGGTGAGGGCGGTCCCAACCAAGGTGCACAGCAGATGGTGGTCTACAACGACTACAACTGCTGTAGCCCGGACCAAGGTCACTTCAATGGGACCGACAGGGTCGCGTCGAGCGTTTTCCGACAGCCATTCACAGCGACCAATCCGATTTCAGCGACCGATGTCGGCGAGACGGTTGAGTTCAGCTTCGACGCAAAGCGCGGCAACATCAACGATCCGACGGGTAGCAGCACAGCACTGGCGTTCATCCAGACGCTGGACCCCGCTTTCACGCAGACCAACTTCGTGCAGATCGACATGACGAATCTTCCAGCTGGCACTTGGGGCCGCTACTCCATTTCGCTGACAATCGACCCGAGTCTAATGGGACAGTATTTGGAGTTTGGCTTCTTGAATACTGCGTCGAACTTCGAACCATCAGGTGTATTTTACGACAACGTCCTCTTCGAAACCGGCGCGGGTGGCAGCGGCGGTACCGGTGGCACTGGAGGCTCGGGTGGCAGCGGCGGTACCGGTGGCACTGGAGGCTCGGGTGGCAGCGGCGGTACCGGTGGCACTGGAGGCTCGGGTGGCACCGGCGGGGGCGGTGGCAGCCCGGGGATTTGCACGGATGGAGAGCTGAGGTGTTCCGCTGACCTCCCGCAAATCGAGATATGCTTCAATGACTTCTGGGAGCCCTACGAAGAGTGCCCTCCGGAGTCCGTGTGCCAGGAAGAGCCTGACGTCTCCTGTGTTGCGCCGTCGGTCATCGTCGGCGACGGCATCTGGGACGCGAACGGCCACCAATACGTCGTCGTCGAGTTTCGGGCGCAGACGTGGAACACCTCCAACGCCGATCTGTCGAACCAACTTCCGGGCTTTCACCTCGCAACGATCACAAGCCAGGAAGAGCAAGACTTCGTCAACAACCTCGTCGCTGGGCTGGCCTCTGGAGAGCTCTGGCTGGGCGGTTTCCAGGATCCGATCACGGAGCTGAACCCCGCTGCGGGCTGGACCTGGGTCACGGGCGAACCTTGGGCCTACACCAACTGGCTGTCGAGCGAGCCCAATGACACCATCGGGGTCGAGCAACATCTAGCGCTCGACCGCGGGGGTTGGAACGACGAGGGCTCGGCAATCGGGGCGGTAGGAGGCTACCTCGCCGAGAGCTTTGATCCTGTCGCACCATGATTCGTGTAGGAGTTGTGTCGCCAGAGTTAATTCCAGTCCTGGTTTCGTACAGGCCTCGACACCGGCCTGGGTTGTGTTCGACAGGAGCGGTGCGCTGACCGCGATCAAGCGCGCCCGGTGACGTGACGAAGCGGCGCCGAATGATAACCAGAGCTGATCAGTTTCTCTCTTCGTTTGTGTTCCGTTGTCGCGCCTCGGTGCCGTGAGGGTGCCGTGGCGATGTTTGATCATGTGAGATCGAGTGACGTGACGTGAACATGGCGACGCGTGTACTCGTGCATGATCATTAGGGAAGTGTTGTTTTTGCTGAAGTTTTGCGAGACCGCGAAACGGACCATTGGGGTCCGTGCCGGGTCGTCCCTTTTCTATTTGGGAGTGATTCCAATGGGTTAGCTCGTTCTGAGCCGCTGAAATCGTCCGTATTCGGGAAGTAAAAACTCTCGGCACAGACCGCCCCTTCAGCTTTGGTCGTCAAAAAGCACTCAAGACCTATTCTGCTTCGGTAGAAGACGGAAACGTCGTGGTAGAGGTGTAGGGCGAGAGCTCGGACCATTTGAAAGCGCGGAAGGAGATAGAGATGCCACGCAAAGCCGGAGAACGTTACGTATGCGAACAATGCGGAGCTCAGCTCGTCTACGAGAAAGCTTGTCCGTGTCCTGAGGGGATGCCGCACTCGGAGGTCTGCTGCGGCAAGCAAATGAAGCGGCTGGAAGAAAACGCCTAGGCATAGCCGGTTGGGGGTTGGATGGTCTACCATCCGGTTCCCAGCAACAGCTACTCCGGCTTTGGGCAATCGTTCTAAGCCGCCTCGGATCTGGATCTCCACCGTCCCAAGAACGAGCTCGTGCCGTGCGAAAGGGTGTTAGAGTCGCGCCGTCGTGGCCTGGATGTACCTGATGATTGCTGGCTTCTTCGAGTGGGGTTGGCCGGTGGGGCTCAAGCTAGGGATGAGCGACGCGGGGCTTCGCTGGGGTTGGGTTCTGTTCGGCATCGGCTGCATGACAGCGAGCGGCGGCTTCCTTCTGGTCGCGCAGAAGACCATCCCCATGGGAACGGCCTACGCGGTGTGGACAGGAATCGGCGCGGTGGGCGCGTTCGTCTTGGGGCTGGTCTTTTTCGGCGAGGCCGCGACCTTGGCACGCTTCTTCTTCGTCGGCCTGATCATCGCCGGGATCGTTGGGCTCAAGCTCTCGTCCTGAGACGGGCCGCGGCCCGTTGGACGACGACTTCGCACTGGTCGGCGACAGGTGCCGATGCACATCCTCGACAACTCAGGGCTGATACAACTGCTCTATCTCCACGTCGGACAACGCGCGATTGTAGATGCGCACATCGTCTACGAGCCCGTCGAGGTAGGCCGCGTCGCCACTGATGATTTGCTCGAGGCCGATTCGCACGGGCTGGTCCGAGTCGACCTGTGCGGCGGCAAAGGTGTCGGATGCATCCTGTGTGCCGTTGATGAACAACTTCACGTCTGCACCGTCGTACACGACGCCGACGAACAGCCACTCCATCTCATCTAGAGTGCTTTGCGAGTCCAATTCGTAGAGCCCTGGCCTGGGAAGGGTGAACTTGAGCTTGCCGCTCCTCACCGAAAGCACGAATGCGTCTCCACCGAAACCACCGGGTCCCCACTGCCCGACAATGCTCGCACTGTTGTTGTCATTCAGATAGATCCAGGCAGTCACCGTGATCGGTTGATTGAAGTTGAAGTCTGCGCTGTCCGGGATGTCGATGTAGCCGCTTGTCCCGTCTAACTGATAGGCGCTGTCGGCGCTCCCGAAACGATCCATAGCCAACGCGGCTCCGCCGACCGGGCTTCCATCATTGCCGTTTCCGCTTTCGTCCTGGGCATTGCCGTTGAAGGGATAGTAGGCCACGAGGCCGCTTGAGCCCGCTTGACCACCTGCGCCGCCGACGCCACCTGCGCCGCCGACGCCACCTGCGCCGCCGCCGCCGCCGATGCCACCCACGCCGCCCGTGCCACCCACGCCGCCCGTGCCACCCACGCCGCCCGTGCCACCCACGCCGCTCGTGCCGCCGCTGCCCCCATTGCCGCCGTTCCCCGAGCCGGTGTCCGCGCAGCCCAGGCTCGCGAGCGCGACCGAGAGGATGAACATTCGCAAAAGCCCTAGCCTCGTCATTTCTTAGCTCCTTTGATTCACCCGCCACGCAGCGAGTACCGATTGTGTGGTATCGGTAGAAGCAAGTGACGTGCCAAGCCCAAGCGAGCGTTTCACCGCCTCCCGCAGAGCTCTGAGGCGCAACTCCTGCGAATCTTCGCCCATAGGCGCAGACCATGCGCAACGAGAAGCAAGGCCTTCGCTTCCAGCTTGAGAGAGAGTACGGCGTCCATGCTGGCCGGTGCTCTCTTCGCCCTTCGTTACCGTTCTCAGAGCCGAATTGCGCAGAGCCAGATGTCATGTCGCGTGGGGGAGCGTGCGGGGAGGGCGGTTGCTTTTCCCATCTGCTAATCTCCCGCGGTTCAGGAGGCACCGATGATTCCAGACGAAACTGTGGCGTATGCCATCGCGACTTGGGCTCGCTTTAACGAGGATGTAACGGACGTGCTGCTCCGCGCCCTCTCGGGGGCGTTTGCCTTGGTGGCCGCTTCCGATGGCGAGCTCGCGCCATCCGAGGCCGACGGTTTCGTCGACATGCTGCGTGGCAATGCGAACGTATTTTCCGGCCTGGACTTTCAAGAGCTCGAGCGCAGTTTTCGCGAGCTGACCGACGCACTGATCACCGATCCCGAAGGCGGCCGGCAGCGTGCGATAGAGTGCGTCAAGCGCGTTGCAGGCGATCCGGTGAGAAGCGAGTTGGTCCGAAGCGCCGCTGCGATGGCGGTCGCATCTGACGGACGCGTTCGTGGGAGCGAGGAAGACTCTTTGCAGGAGATTTCCAGAGCCCTCGGTCTTGCGAACGAGCGCTGACGTCTAGCCCCCGCGCTGCGCGTCACGCGAGACAGCGCGTACGGGAGTGCTGATCGCCCTCAGCCCGCTCTCGACAATCCTGGTCGGGCCCCTTCTGCTCGCCTATGGCCCGATCTGGCTCGTCAGCTCCCGCTCGCCGTCGTCAACCATACGGTGTTCGTCCGATGTTCGTCGGTCTCGTGTTAGCCTGAGCGCCGTGACGAATATCTCGACCTCGGCTTCGGTTTTCATCCCCCGTCCGCGCGAGGAGGTGTTTCGATTTGCCACCGACAGCACAAACGCCCCGCGAACCATTCGATCGCGCCGCCCGTTTGCGGGGATCAGCAAGATCGAGATGCACCAGGGGCAAAGCCTCGCCAAAGGCTCGAAGCGCCGAATCTTCATGACGGATGGCGCCATCCTCGAGGAAGACATCCTGGCGTACGACCCTCCGGTGAGGCATCGCTATGGCTGGGCAGGCGGGGTCAAGCCTCCGTTCTCATTGCTCGTCCGGAGTGGCACCGGCAACTGGGATTTCGCCGAGGCCGACGGCGGCACACGCGTCGTCTGGACCTACACCTTCGGCCTGACATCCCCCCTCGCCTACCCGCTCGCCATTCCAATCACCTGGCTCTTCAAAGGCTGGTTGCAACAGGGCCTCGACGCCCTCCGCGCGGAGCTCCTCGCTTCCTAGTCGGCTGAGTCCGGCCCCTGAAGGAACGACTCACACAGATGATCCTCAGATGATCGACGAGCGTGTCTCCGATACGCGCATCGCCGACCGCCCCGAGCTGCTCTTCTGCGCAACCCCTCGTGACATCTCCCATCTAAATTGCCTCGTGCGCTCGCGACTCGACGACACCAAGCGGGAGGCCGCCGTCGAGGAGGTTCGTGCCGCGCACTCGGCCCTCGCATCGGAGTGGCCGGTCCACGATTGGCTTGCCGACGACGCGCTCTGCCGCGCCTTGACGCGTTTCGGACTACCCATCGTCGACCGCGGCTCTAGCTACACCCTATGCGAGAGAGCGACCTCGAGGAAGCGCGTGCGCACTGGCAGCATCGTGGCGATGGCCGCCCGGAGTGGGCCATCGAGCCTGGGCCCGGGCAGGAGTCTGTCTGGGACTACCCGCGACCCCCGGCAATCGCGGCGGACCCGCGGCTCGTTCGAATTCTCCACGAGGGCGATGTCATCGCCGAGACGCGTCGGGCGGTCCGGATTTTGGAGACCGCGAGCCCACCCACCTTCTACATCCCACCGGACGACGTGCGCATGGAGTGGCTCGAACGCACGGGAGGCGCGTCCCTGTGCGAGTGGAAAGGGTCGGCCCGGTATTGGTCGATCAACCACCATGGGGTCGTCATCCCAAAGGTGGCATGGAGCTACGATCGGCCCTTCATGCGATACGTTGCGATCAAAGGGGCGCTGAGCTTCTATCCGAGCAAGTTGGAGTGCTACGTCGACGAGCATCGGGTCGAGCCCCAGGCGGGCGACTTCTACGGAGGCTGGCTCACGCCGGACGTCGTCGGTCCGTTCAAGGGGGACCCGGGCACCGGCGACTGGTAGGTGTCCGCGAAAGCGAAGACACGAGATCATGTCGCGTGGCGCCGCGTCTGAGGTTGGTGCCGAAGGCGTGTGGCAGCGCTACTCGGAAAGGTCGAACTGAACACTGAGCGACTGGCCCGGTTTGACCCGGACGACACGGGTCTTCCAGGGTTCGCCCTGGCCCGCGCTCACCTTGTGACGACCCGGAGGCAACGCGACCCTTCGAACGGGGGCTTTCCCATACGATTTGCCGTCGATCCACACGTCACCCCAAGGGAATACCGCGACGGAGAGCTTTCCAGGCTTCGGAGCTTGCGCCACGGGCTCAAGCTTCTGGGCCGCCGCGGCCGTGGATTCGGCCGGCGCCTCGCTTTCGGCCTTGGCCTCGGCTTGCTCCTCGTTCGCTCTCTCAGGTTCCTCTTCTGCGGCTCGTGCAGGAACAGGCGCCGGCGACGTCGCGGTTCCGTCGTCTGCGGCTGGTGAAGACTCACCGCCCTGATTGATCATCATCCCGAGTCCGACGGCCATCGCCAATGCAAGTGCTGCGGCGAGCCAGCGCCAAGGCGAGGCCTTGCGTGGCTCGGTTTGCTTTGCTGTTGGGGGCGTCTGGGCCGGCTTGCCACTCACGCCGCTCGCCGGTTCACGGCTGCTTGCTTCGAGATTCCGCTCGCCGCTTCCCTCCGTCGCTGCACTTCCATTCACCGGTGTCTCGAGCGGAGGCGGAGTGAGAGACGAACGAACGACAGATACGATTTTGCCGAGCTCGCGTCTTTCTCGCGGCGTCGGCACGTAAGGGTCGAGCATTTCGAGAAGCTCCGACGCGCTGCCCGGGCGCGCGTCTCGATCCGGTTCGAGCAGTCGCTCGATGATGTCCGCGAGCCCGGGCGGTGTGTCGGGCGCTGCCTCGAGAAGCGGCGGTCGATCCCCGTTCAGAATCTGCATGATGGTCGCGGGGTCGTGGTCTCCCTGGAACGGGCGGTGCCCCGCCAACGACTCGTACAGCACGACACCGAGCGCAAACAGGTCGGCGCGACCATCCAGCCCTTCCGAGCGTAGCTGCTCGGGCGACATGTACGGCACTTTGCCCTTCACCGCGCTCTGCTGCCGTGCGGTCCCCGTGATGGCCTTGGCAACGCCGAAGTCCGTGAGCAGAATTTCGCCGCGCTGGCTGACCAGCACGTTCGAAGGAGAGAGGTCTCGATGAATGATCGCGTTGTCGGTTCCGCCGTCCGCCGAACCGCCGCGCCGCGGGTCGTGTGCGTGCTCCAGTGCGGCCGCGATGTCGTGCCCCACGAGAACCGTATGCTCCACGGAAACCCGAGACCCGGGCTGCGCGTCGAGCAACGCTGCGAGGTCGACTCCATCGACCAGCTCGAGGGCCATGTACGTGACCCCATCGATCTCTCCAAAGTCGATGACCCCAACCACGTTGCCATGACGCAGCTTCGCGGCCAAGCGCGCCTCCCGCTGGAACAGCGTCAAGAAGTCTTGGCGGTCGCGGAAGTATGGAAGAACGAGCTTGAGGCAGACACGCTGCGAGAAATCGCCCGGGCCCTGGCGAATGGCCTCGTACGTTTCGGCCATGCCGCCGACACCGAGGCGTCGCACCAAGGTGTACGGTCCGAAGCTGATGCCTTCGGGCTCAGTCAGCGATGCGCCGAAACCATCCTTGTCCGTCGGTTGAGAAGCCACGTGAGAACACTGGGCGAGCACTCGCGTTCGCCGCCAACCAGTGTAGTGGCAAAGCCGTCGGTTGAGTAGGAACCGACCGTTCAGCGTTCTCGGCGTCGCCGACGAAACTCGTCCGCGTCGATTTCGAGAGTGGCCATTCGACTAGTCAGGCCGGTACGCGAAAGCCCCAAGACGCGGGCGGCGCGCGCGACGAAGCCTTCGCAAGCAGCCAACGTCTCTTCGATGATCGCCTTCTCGCTGGTCTCGAGACTGTCGCGCGTCTCCAAAATCTTCTGCCAGCGCGTCGCGATGTCGCCATCGTCGAGTGCCTCCGGCGGAGCTGCGGAGCGAGACGGAGGGGGCGACGTATCCGCAGGCAGATCGAAGTGAGCGGCGTCGATGATGGAGTCGACGGTGCCGCTCACACGCGCACGGCTCCGCGCGCGCTCGAGCACCGCCTCGAGCTCCCGGATGTTGCCCTCCCAGGGAAGATGGGGCGCCGTCAGCAGGTCGAGCGCGTCGGGCGAGAGCTCCCATTCCCCCTGGCTGTCGACGTGATGAAGATAGAGCCTCGCGATGCCTGGGATGTCCTGACGCCGCTCGCGAAGCGGCGGAACGACGATGGGTACCATCGCGATCCGGTAGTAGAGATCCTGCCGAAAGCGCCGCTCTCGGATTGCTTCCTGCACGTCGCCGTTGGTCACCGAAATTAATCGAACCTTCGCGGTCTTCGGCTCCCGCCGCTGGTAGCCAAGAGGGCGGTAAAGCCCGAATTGAGTGAAGTCCAGAAGGAGCTTTTGCGCAT
>Ga0316197_10002282_pt1 | contig 13715 bp, 10 predicted proteins | sample OudBiesiAoxic_MG_FD_204939 | JGI IMG/M metagenome (GOLD analysis project Ga0316197, IMG submission 204939) | Coastal sediment microbial communities from Oude Bieten Haven, Netherlands - site A oxic | ecosystem: Environmental > Aquatic > Marine > Coastal > Sediment | place: Netherlands...
CGCGGGTCGCTTCCCCTTCAATACACCGGATTCAAAAGAGGCTTACTGGTTCCGCAGTGTTTTCGAGCGGCACTTCCCGCTGGCCTCCGCGGCGCAAACCGTACCGGGCGGCCCTACCGTGGCCTGCAGCACGCCCGAAGCCATTTTGTGGGACAAGGCCCTGGCGGAAATGAACGATCCATCCGGCCGCGCGATGCGCAGCGTACACAAGGATGCTTACTGAAATGAGCAATACAACAAAACAGTTCCTGGTTCAGAAGTTCGGCGGTACCTCGCTGGGCGACCTGAGAGGCTTTGACGCCAGCGCGTCGGTCATCGGTGAGTACACCGATCAATACCGGGTCATCGTGGTGCTGTCCGCCGTCAAGGGCGTGACAGACCTGCTGCTGGCCGCTATCGATACGTCGATCAGTGGAGAAGACGGCAGTGTGCACCTGGAAGAAGCCATCCGGCGTGAACGGGCCATCGTCGAAGACCTGGCCGGGCAGGGCGTTGTAACGCCCGTGGCCGGCCAGTTTCTCGAACAACAGGAGGCCATCCTGTCGCGCATGGTGGAAGGCATCCGTCTGCTGGGACAATGCCCCGACGAAACCCGGGCGCGCATCCTGGCTACCGGCGAAGGTTTTTCCAGTCGCCTGATGGTGGATGTACTGCAGGGCCGTGGCTACCGGGCGCAGTGGTCTGACACCGATGTTCTGCCCCTGGCCAACGAGGCGTGGCTGGACTCCCTGGTGGACGTCGAGGCCAGCGTTCCCCTGCTCAGGGAACGCCTGGCCACTGACAGCCAGGTTATCGTTTTTCCCGGGTTTTACGGGCGTAATGCGAACAACAAAATCCAGTTGCTGGGCCGTAACGGTACGGATTATTCGGCGGCCGTACTGGCGGCGGCGTCCGGCGCCGGACTGTGCCAGATCTGGAAAGAAGTCGATGGCTTTTTCACTGCCGATCCGCGCATCGTGAAAAACGCCCGTTGCCTGGAAGAAGTCTCTTACGAAGAAGCCATGGAGCTGACCTACTACGGGGCCAACGTGATTTCGGCCAAGGCGCTGATGCCGCTGGCTGCGAAGGGCATTCCCTGCCAGGTAAGAAATACCTACGACTCGGCCAAACCGGGCACCCTGGTGCACGGCAACGCCAAGCGCGCAGAAACGGTGCGCGGCATATCGCATATGCATGATGTTTCGACCATCACCCTGCAGGGTGGCTTCCTGCGCGGCCGCATCGGAGTCGCGCAACGCGTGATGGGAACACTGGCCAGCGTGTCCGTGTCGACCCTGCTGATCGTGCACTCGTCGTCGGAATACAGCCTTACCATCTGTGTCCGCCAGGTCGATGCGGGTAAAGCCCTGCGCGCCCTGAAAGAGGAATTCCATTTCGAATTGCTGCACGAACTGCTCGAGGACATCAATGTGCTCGATGACCGGGCCGTGATCTCCCTGGTGGGTGAGGGCATGAAGCACGCCCGTGGCATCGCCGCCCGTTTCCTGACGGCCATTTCGACGGCCGGCGCCAACGTCGAGGTGATTGCCCAGGGATCAACCGAATTTTCCATCTCCGTGGTCGTGCACGGCGAAGACGCACAGGCAGCGGCGCGATCCTGCCATACGGCATTTTTTGGTGAGTCGATCCATGTCGACGTGGTATTGCTGGGTTGTGGCAACGTTGGCGGCGAGTTACTGGACCAGTTCCAGCGCCAGGAAAGCATGCTGGCCAGCCACCACGTAGACCTGCGCGTGCGGGCCATTGCCAGCAGCGAGAAATTGCTGGTGGCGGACGATGTTATCGAACTCGCGAGCTGGCGTGAACAGATGGAGAAAGACGGCAAGCCGTGGCAACTCGAGGACATCACCTCGCTGCGCAAGCGCCTGGGCCTGCTCAGCCCCACCCTGATCGACTGCACGACAGACGAAAAACTGGCCGGCGAATACGTGTCTTTCCTGGACAGCGGGTTCAATATCGTGGCGGCAAACAAAAAGGCCAATACGTCGAGTTACCCGTACTACGTCGAAATGCGCGAGGCGGAGAAGCGGAATTTCCGCAAGTTCCTGTACGAAACCAACGTCGCAGCGGGCCTGCCGTTTATCGATACCCTGCAGAGCCTGATTCGTTCAGGTGATGAACTGGTCACGTTTGAAGGCATCCTGTCCGGCTCCCTGTCAATGATTTTTGGCCTGCTCGAGGACCGTGTGCCCCTGTCAGAGGCTGTCGCCAGGGCCATGGAACTGGGTTACACCGAGCCTGACCCGCGTGACGACCTGTCCGGCATGGACGTGGCGCGCAAACTCCTGATCATCGCCAGGGAAGTGGGTCTGCACCTCGAACTGGATGACATCGAGGTCGAACCCGTGGTCCCGCTCAAGGTGGTTGGCCACGTGGACCGGTGCGAGCTGATCGATACACTGAAAACCCTGGACAACGCTTTTTCCCAGCGGATTGAAGCAGCGGCGGAAGAAGGAAAAGTATTGCGCTACGTAGCACGGCTCGAACTAGGGCGTTGCCGGGTTTCCATCGAAACGGTGGAAAAGAGCAAACCCCTGGGCGCGATACGCGACGGTGAAAATGCCCTGGTCATTCATTCACAATACTACCAACCCATCCCGATGGTGCTGCGCGGTTACGGCGCCGGCGCCGCCGTCACGGCAGCCGGCGTGTTTGGCGACCTGCTCAAGACGGTATGGAGACCCCTGGATAACTGAACATGAACGAAACAACCGGATCCTACAGAGACCAACCCCTGTCGGTTTACGCACCGGCTTCGATCGGCAACATGTCGGTCGGCTTCGACGCACTGGGCCTGGCGCTTGCGCCCATCAATGGGGCCCTGCTGGGTGACGTTGTCACCCTGTCCGGGCTGACCGGTGAAGGCAGCGACTGGTTGCTGGAAATCGAGGGCGTCTTTGCCCATGCCCTGCCGCAGGACCAGGAAGACAATATCGTGATCAGCTGTTGTCGCCTGTACCAGGAAGCAGCCGCGCGGGCGGGTTACGACATACAGCCACTCAAGGTTACGCTGGAAAAACGCCTTCCCATTGGCAGCGGCCTGGGTTCGAGCGCCAGTTCCATTGTGGCTGCGCTGGAGGCCCTGAACCGCTGGCATGCACAGCTTCTGCCGGCCCAGGAACTGTTTGGCCTGATGGCACAGATGGAAGGTTCGATCAGCGGTGAAGTACACCTCGACAACGTGGCGCCCTGCCTGTACGGAGGTTTGCGACTGTGCCCGCCGGGCAGCCAGCAGGAATACGCATTGCCCTGGCCCGCCGCCTGGCGCGCCGTGGTCTGCTGGCCGGGCACCAAGCTGGAGACCCGCAAGGCTCGGGCCGTGTTGCCGGAGGAAGTCACGCGCAAAGTAGCGGTAAGGCATGGCGCCCAGTTCGCCCAGTTTGTGCACGCGCTGCACTCCGGCAATGCCCAGTTGGCGGCAGAGTGCGTGGTTGACCACATTGCCGAACCGTATCGCAAATCCCTGTTGCCGGGATTCGATGACGCCCGGGTCGAACTGGCAGAACTGGGTGCGCTGGCCATTGGTATTTCGGGGTCCGGCCCGACGCTGTTTGCACTGGTCAACGATTTTGAAGTCGCCAATCGCGTGGCGTATTGGCTCGATGAAAACTACAAGCAGAACGAAACCGGATTTGTTCATGTCTGCCGCGCCGACCTTGGCGGCGCGCGCTGTATCGATTGAATCCCGTGCAGGAGAGGTATGCGCGCTGATGAAGCTGAGTAATATCAAACACAAGTCCGAGCAGGTCAGTTTCCGCGAAGCGGTACTGCAGGGCCTGGGACGCGACCAGGGCCTGTTTTTCCCGCAATCGTTCGAAACCCTGGATGACGTGCACGGTCTGCTGCAGGAAAGCTTCGTGCCACGCAGTGTTGCTGTTCTAAAGCATCTCGTCGGCGACGAAATCGAAGAAGCCACCCTGCAGGCAATGGTTTCGGCGGCCTTCGATTTCCCGCTGGAAGTTCCCGCGCTGGATGACCATGTCCGCGCGCTGGAACTGTTCCATGGCCCATCCCTGGCCTTCAAGGACTTCGGTGCGCGTTTCATGGCGCGTTGCCTGGCCGAGTTTCATGACGGCGGGCCGATGACCATCCTGACGGCGACTTCCGGGGATACCGGCGCCGCGGTGGCGCACGCCTATTACGGGCAAGCCGGTATCGACGTGGTCATCCTGTATCCAAAGGGTAAAATTTCACCGCTGCAGGAAAAACTGTTCTGTACCCTGGGCGGCAACGTGCGGACCATCGCGGTGGATTCAGACTTTGATACCTGCCAGCAGCTGGTCAAGCAGTCTTTCGAAGACCCGGACCTCAAGCAGGGCCTGGGTCTGAATTCAGCCAATTCGATCAACATGGCGCGCCTGATGGCGCAGGTCTGTTATTACTTCGAAGCCGGTGCAGCCGTTTCGGATCCCGAACGCATGGTCCTTTCCGTGCCCAGCGGAAATTTTGGCAACGTCACTGCAGGCCTGATCGCGCGCCGAATCGGCCTGCCTTATAAGCGCATCATCGCGGCGACCAACGTTAACGACACCGTGCCGCGATTCCTGGCTTCCGGCCACTGGGACCCCAACCCGACGGTGACAACGATTACCAATGCGATGGATATCTCGCTGCCCAACAATTTTCCACGGGTACTGGAGATGGACAAACACCACGGTTTACCGCTGATGGACCTGCTGACTTCGACTTCGCTGGACGACGAGGAGACACGGGGGGCCATTCGCAGCCTGTACCGGCGTGGTTACCTGGCCGACCCCCATTCCGCGCTGGCCTGGCAGGCCCTGGATCGTTCGCTGGAAGATGATGAAGAAGGGGTGTTCCTGTGCACGGCCCACCCGGCCAAGTTTCTGGAAGTGATGGAAGAGACACTTGATATCGATCTTCCATTACCTGCCGAACTGGAGGCCGTAAAAGACCTGGAGCTGCTCTCCGGGCTCATTCCCGGAGACTTCAGCTCGCTGAAAAACGATTTGCTGGCGGGAAAGTCGTGAGCAACTGTCTGGTACAAATTTGCTAATGGGTGATTCATGAAAAAAACCGCGGCATGGCTGGTACGGCACGCGCTGGAACAGATCGGGGTACGTTACACCTTCGGCATTCCAGGTGTGCACAATATCGAGTTGTACGACGAGCTGCGTGAATCAGAAAGCATCCTGCCATTGCTGGTGACCCACGAAGGCGGCGGAGCATTCATGGCGGATGCGGTCTCGCGGCTTTCTGACCAGATAGGCGTGCTGGTCGTTGTGCCGGCCGCCGGCCTCACCCATGCGATGAGCGGAATCGGGGAGGCATACCTTGACGGCGTCCCGATGCTGGTTATTTCCGGGGGGATTCGTAACGACCTCGAGCAGGGTTACCAACTGCACGAAGTGGACCAACAGGCCTTGATGCGCACCCTGACCAAGGCGACATTCAAGATCGAAAGCTACGACGAAGTCGTGGCCACCGTTTATCGCGCCTACCGCACGGCGATTGAAGGTGAACCCGGCCCGGTTTTCCTGGAACTTCCGGCCAACCTCCAGTTGCTCAGCGCCGAGACTGGCCCGATCCCGGAATTTGAACCGGACATTCATCGACCGGCACTGGATAGCTCTGCAGTCGAGGCCGCTGTGCAATTGCTGGCATCATCCAGCAAACCGGGTATTTTTGTTGGCTGGGGTGCGCGCCATGTGATTGATGATGTTCGCAGGATCGCCGAACACCTCGGTGCGCCCGTGGCGACGACCTTGCAGGGACTGGCTGCATTTCCGGCCGATCATCCCTTGCACACCGGTATGGGTTTCGGACCTTCCTCGGTGCCGGCGGCTGAGAATGCCTTTGCCGACTGCGACGCGATGCTGGCCATCGGCACGCGCTTTGCCGAGATATGCACTGGCAGTTACGGTGCGGTTCCGCCGGAAAACCTGGTGCATGTCGACATCAACCCCCGGGCTATTGGCAGGAATTACCCTGCGGCAGTAGCCCTGCATGCCGACGCGCGGGATGCCGTTCCGGCCATCGCCGAGACCTTGCTGGCAGCATCACCGGCCCGTGGCTGGGAAGAACTGGCCCAATCAATCGCGGCAGACAAGGCCGCCTGGATCGAAGAGTGGTATTCCCACGACTCCGGCGACCGGGTCAACCCGGCCCGTTTCTTTGGCGCCCTGCGGGGAAAACTGGACAACGACGCCATCGTGGTGGCCGACGACGGCAACCATACTTTTCTGACGGCCGAGTTGCTGCCGATCTTTGAGGGTGGCAGCTATGTATCACCGACCGATTTCAACTGCATGGGCTATTGCGTGCCGGCCACCATCGGCGCCAAGCTGGTGCAAGCGGACCGGCAGGTAGTAGGCATCGTCGGTGACGGCGCGTTCATGATGACGGCGATGGAATCCGTGACGGCCGTCAACCATGGCCTTGGCATCGCCTGGTTCGTTTTCAACGATGGCGAACTGTCACAGATCGCCCAGGCCCAGGAAATGCCCTATCAACGCACCACCTGCACGACACTGGGCACGCTGGATTACCGGCTGTTTGCCGAAGCGACCGGCAGCGGCTACGTATTGATCGAAAATGATGCGGGCATTGCAGAGGGCATCGACAAGGCCATCGCCATGATGGCGGATGGCTACCCGGTGGTCGTCGATGTACGTATCGACTACTCGAAAAAGACTCGCTTCACGGTCGGTACCGTGAAGACCAATATCAAGCGATTCGATACGCGCAACAAACTGAGGATCATCAGCCGGGCGCTGTGGCGAAAGCTGAAAAAGCAAAAATCCCGATCATAAGGAAGACCAGGGCCAGCTTGATCGCCGTGGCCACCACCATGCCAAGCCAGGCGCCCACGCCGGCGCGGCCGGAACTCACGATATCGTTGCCGCCGCTGAGTTCGCCGATCATGGCGCCGATAAACGGCCCCAGCAGCATGCCGACAAGGCCGAAAAAGATCCCCACGATGGCGCCGAGCGTTGCGCCCCAGAATGCCCGGGACGAGGCGCCCAGGTAACGGGCGCCGGCGGCACCGGCGATAAAATCCACGATCCACGCAACGGCGGCCAGTGCCGCCAGGATGCCGATGGTCACCCAGCCCACGTTCTGAAAATCCCCGATCCATGCGCCTACAAACAGGCCGGCGAATACGAGGGGCACACCGGGCATGGCGGGAATGACCGTACCGGCCAGCCCCGCAATCACCATCAGTCCGGCCAGCAGCCAGAGCAAGATCGTCCAGTCCATGAGACTCCTTATATGGGTTTTGTCCCGTTGATAAGCCACATTATCCTAAATTCCTGGAAGACTTTTGTGCAATAGCACTCATCTCCCATGATACGGACAACGGTTCGGCCCTAACGGCTTTTAAGATCGATCCACTTGCACAGGGCGCGCACTGCCCGGTCGGCTGAACGGAATACCGGCAGACCAGCGGACTTCAAAACTTCGGCGAACGGATCAAAACGCGGGCCGGCATCGACCACGGCCACCAGCGGTTTGTCACTGGCGGCGGCGACCCGTGGCAGCAACTGGGCGATGGAACCCGGATCGAGAATGGATTCCTGGTGCCCCTCACCCCTGGGCAGGGTTTGCAAAGCCGGGGTGAGCGGGACGATGCCGACGACAGCAGCATCGATACCGGGGTCTGCAAGGATTTCCACCATCATGTCTGCATAAGCGGTGTCACCGGCCATCGGCGTGACGTCAAAGGGGTTTTTGACATCGACCAGGCGATCGAGACGATTGTCGAAGAGGATTTTTGCGATGGCTTCCTCGGTGCGCGCTCCGAATGCCGGAAGTACCAGTTCCGCGCCGTGCGAGCGGATGGAGTCCGCCATGCCGACCGATTCGTAGCCGGCATTGGAAACAGCTGCCAGCCGGTTCCCTGCGGCGTGCTTGCCCCTCAGGGGCAGGGTCAGGCGCAGAAAGTCCGTGAATTCACCAAAGCTGGAGGCCACGAAAGCGCCGGCCTGGGAAATGGCGTTTTCGCATACCGCGTAATCACCGGCTACCGAAGCGGTGTGACCGGCGGTGGCCGACCGGCCCTCGGTCGTCCGTCCGGCCTTGTAGAAAACCACGTCTTTACCCAGCGCCACGGCTTGCTTGACCGCCGCTGCAAAAACATGGCCGTCGTAGGGTCGAAAACCCTCGATGTAGACCGCGAAAACGTCAATCGCGGGATCGTCCTTGATGTAGGCAAGCAAATCCCCAGCCGTGAGGTCGATCTGGTTGCCGATGGAAAGGGCATAGGTCGGGTTGAGCCAGGGCTCGTCGCTCAGGGTAGAGATGATGAAGGCGCCAGACTGGGAAATGAAGCAAAGGCCGCTCGAGTCCTCTCCCTTTGATTTTTGCAGCTTGGAATCGGGAATGAACATGGTGTCGTAACGACCCGGCCGGGAAATGACTCCCAGCGAATTGCCGCCGAGAAACAGCGGCCCACCGCTTTCCTGCAGGTGGGAGTCACGAATACGGTCCATCAGTCCGGCTTCAAGCACCCGGCTTCCCTCTTTCTCGCCAATGCCGCCGGGAATGAGAATGACCGTATTGGCCATGTCGTGCTCGATCAACTCGTTGATCACGCCCGTGACCTGGTCCGCCGCGACGACCACCACGAACAGGTCAACCTTGGCGGGCAGATCCTTCACGCTGGCCACGCAGGGTACGCCATCAATGGTTTGCAATGACGGGTGGATCACGTGCAGCCTGGCCGGGTCAAAACCACCTTTCAGCATGTTGCCGAGTATGATCCGGCCCATGTTCTGCTTCTTATCCGAGACACCGATCACCGCTGCAGATCGTGGCTTGAGCAGGCTGCCGAGTTTATCCACGGGTCGCTGCTCGCGAAGCGGCCTGGCCGGGCTGAAGCGACAGACGCCGTCGAGCGGAGCCATTCTTCCGTGGCTGGCAACATAGGGGTTGACCTCAACTTCTTCGAGGAAGAACCTGGCGTCGGGATTCACCGCGGAGAAGTGGTTGGCCAGATCGATGAACCCCTGGAAACAACGGATGAGGATCGAGTCGTCCAGCAGTCGGCGCGAACCACGCATGGCGCCGGACAGTCGTTCGAAACTCAGCGTGCTGCGAAAGAGTTCAAAAAACTGTTCGCCATCGATCGTGCCGGTGGGTGCAATGGCCACCGCTGCCCCTTTGCGCGTCTGGCGGGCAAGAATTTCCATCTCGACACCGCCGAGCCCGGCGGAAATGATCGGCCCAAACTCCTCGGTGGAGCGGATGCCGACAAACAGCTCGGTTGCAAAACCCTGGGAATCGGGCGGCACGTAGGAGCATAGGAGAATACCGACAATGCGGTCTGTTACCCGCTGTTCGAGTCCACGGCCGCGACGGCCGGCAAGCGCAGCCGGGACCTCGCCTTCGTGGTTTTCGAGGTAGGCCGCATAGGCTTCGGGAACCTCCCTCAACATGAGGTCGAAAGCCGCCTCTACCGCCCCGATTTCGCGGGCAACGATGCGTACGCCCTGGGCGTCGGTCTTGTGGGTAATGTCCGGCGAAACGACCTTGAGAACCACTTTTTCACCGTACAGTTGTTCAAGATCGGCGGGGGTGGGGCGTTGCCCGATGGGGATCAAGCGGCTGGCCGGGGCAGCCTGGGCGCCGATGGCCTCCTGTATCCCGTAGCACTCGTTTTCATAGAGGCTGGTACGTCCGTCGGCATGGGCTGCGGCGAGTATGTCCTGGATTCGGTCTGTGTCGATGTTCATAGGAGTGTGTTCACGTATAGGCGGCGACCTGGTCACAGGCCACCGCTTTGTCAGCTGAGAGTACCGCGGCCAGGCAGGAGCCATTGTTGCCAATGGCTTCGGCCCATGCACTGGCATGGATCCCGTCGATGGTTTCCGGGTCGAACTTACCGACCAGTTGCAGAGCGTCTCTTTTGGATACACCGGCAGCAAACAAGCCGTGGAAAAACTGGCCGGCGGCACGGCCGAAGCGGAAAGCCCGCTGGTTGACCGCGACGATTTTTTCACCCTTGCGGGCAAACAGCTTCTCGACAAAGGCAAGCAAGCGGTCTTCTTCGAAATCGAGCATCGGGGACGCGGCGCCTACCATGACCATGTTCTGGGCACGGCGGTTGCCGGCGGCGCGGGCGAAGTGGGCGGTATCGACCATCACGATGTTTTCTATGGCCGACAGGTCAGCAAGCAATGCCTCGTCTTCGGGGTAGTTTGGAATATTGACAAAGGGTGTCGTGCTGCTGACCACCCAGCCCTCGGGACGCAGGTAGTGCCGATAACGCAAGGCTTCCAGTGGTTCCACTGACAACACCATGTCGACCTTGCCGGCGGGGATGATATCGGACCAGATTTCAGAGTCACCATAACGGAGGTTGGACTGCACGGCGCCGCCGCGCTGGGCCATACCGTGCACTTCGGCCTGCTTGAAATGAAAGCCGGCGTCCATCGCGGCATGGTCGATTACAAAGGCAATGGAGAGAATTCCCTGCCCACCGACACCGGCGACGATGATATTTTTTTCCATTTTCGGATCCTCAGATCGCTTTTCTCTTTTGCGCTTCAATGCAGGCCCGGCGGGCGACAACCACGCTTGGGCCATCGAACGCCAACTCTTCACGCAGCACTTCCACGTTCTGGGCGTGATTACGCGGAATCGGCTCGATTACGCGGAAATGGTCCTCGGAGATTCCGGTACCGAGGATAATCTGGTCGAGGGTGGTGCCGGTTGACATCGAGCGCTGTGTACCGGTCATGCCCACGGTACTGTTATCCACCACCAGCACGTTGAGGTTGACGTTCTGCTGGACGGCGGACATCAGCGGCGTGATGCCGCCGTGCGAAAAAGTACTGTCTCCGATTGCGGCCACCGCGGGCGAGTAGCCGGCATGAGCCGCGCCGGCTGCCATGCCGATCGATGCGCCCATCGCGACACAGCTGTGCACCGCTTCCAGCGGCGGTAAAGCGGCCAGGGCGTAACAACCGATATCGGAAAAGACCTGCGCATCATCGAAAATGCTCAGCGCATCGTTCAGGGCTTTGAAAGAATCCGTGTGCGGGCAGCCCTGGCACAGGGCCGGCGGGCGGTTGGAAAGGTCACCTGCCGGTTCACAGGCGGTCGGCAGCGGTGCCAGTTGCAGCGCCGCGCGCACGATATCCGGGTTGAGCTCGCCGGTGCGGGGTATTTCGCCGGTCATACGCCCCCGAACGCGGATACCCTCGAGCCCAAACAGGCCGCGCACGGTGCTTTCAACCAGTGGGTAGCCGTCTTCGAGGATCAGCAGTTGGTCGACGTGCTGCACCAGGCTGCGGACTTTTTCGGCTGGCAGGGGGTACTGGGCGATTGAAAGAATGGAATGCTCGTGGTCCGGTTCGAGGTTTTCGAACAGGTAGTTGTGGGCCAGACCGCAGGCGATGATGCCGCTTTTTCCGCGCAGTTCAAGCGTATTGTGAGGGCTTTGCTCGGCCAGGCGCAGCAGTTCAGGCTGCTTGTCGGTCAGGCCCTTGTACTGGACCCGGGCGTTGACCGGTATCAGGGTCCACTTCTTGATCTGCTTGTCGGGCTTGAGTTCGTTCTGGGGCAGCGGTTTGCGGGTCGCCACGGCAGTGCGGCTGTGGGCGATCCGGGTCACCAGCCGCACCATGACCGGAACCCCCAGTTCCTCCGAGAGTTCGAAGGCCTCGAACATCAGGTTATAACATTCCTGCTGCTTGCGTGGTTCGAGGCAGGGAATGAGCGCGAACTGGGCAAAGTAACGGCTGTCCTGCTCGTTTTGCGAGGAGTGCATGCCGGGGTCGTCGGCGACCGCCAGCACAAGGCCTCCGTTGGTACCGGTGACGGCAGAATTCATGAAGGCGTCGGCGGCGACGTTCAGGCCGACGTGTTTCATGCACACCAGGGCCCGCTTGCCCGCCCAGCTCATACCCAGGGCTTCTTCGTAGGCGACTTTTTCATTGGTCGACCAGAAGGCGTGCACATCGCCGGCCTTTTTCGTTCGCCGTTCGATAAATTCAAAGATTTCAGTTGAAGGTGTACCGGGATAGCCGTAGACGCCGCTTAGCCCAGCGTGGATAGCGCCAAGGCCAATGGCCTCGTCGCCAAGGAGAATTTCTTTGTTCATCACTGCTCCCTCACCAGGAGTAAATCAAGGGTCGCGAAGCGTTTTTGATTGCATTCCAGCGATGAGAACAGTGTACACCCCGGCGCCGGCAGTCAGCGCTGACAAGGGTCAATATCAGCGCTCACCGGTCGGGGAAGGCGTCCAGGTGTACGTCCTTGCGGATGACCTGCGAGGGTGAGCCCACGATCAGTGGGTCGGGGCCGCTCACTACTTCGTAGTCTTTATCGGGGTAGTCCAGTTTGCTCAGGAAATGCTGCATGCAATTGAGGCGGGCGCGTTTCTTGTCATCCGACTTGATGATGGTCCAGGGGCAGGAGGCGGTGTCCGTGTAAAAAAACATGGCTTCCTTGGCCCGGGTGTATTCATGCCACAGGCCTACCGAGGCCTTGTCGACCGGACTGAGCTTCCATTGTTTCAAAGGGTCTTTCATGCGCGAGGCGAAGCGGTTTTTCTGCTCTGCCTGGGTCACCGAGAAATAATACTTGAACAGCTGGATGCCGGAATTGACCAGCATGCGCTCAAACTCAGGGCACTGGCGCATGAACTCGAGGTATTCAGCGGAATTACAGAATCCCATGACCCGCTCGACGCCGGCGCGGTTATACCAGGAACGGTCGAGGAAAAGGACTTCGCCCATGGTTGGCAAATGCGTCACGTAACGCTGGAAATACCACTGGCCTCGTTCGTGGTCGGTGGGTTTCTCCAGTGCGACCACCTTGGCCGCGCGCGGGTTCAGGTGCTCCATGAACCGCTTGATCGTGCCACCCTTGCCGGCTGCATCACGGCCTTCGAAAATGATGACGATTTTCTGGCCGGTGATCTTGACCCAGTTCTGGACCTTGAGCAACTCGATCTGCAGAAGAGCCTTTTCCTTCTCGTATTCGCTGCGCTGAATCCGGTCGGTATAGGGGTATTTGCCTTCCTTGAACAGGTCGCCTATAGCCTTGGGGTCCTGGCGAAGGCGTGAGATTATCTCTGAACTGTATTCGGCGCTGTTGGCTTGTTTTGTTCCGGATGATTCGGCTTTTGTTTCAGTATTCGTCTGTTTCATTCAGTTTCGATGCCCCGTTTCTGGCTTCATACCGCCCCTGTGGCGGTCCAAACCACCACTATAACAACGACGTCGGGTTTTTAGAAAATTTCCCTGATCCGGGACAACAGCGCAACAGCCTGCTTGCGATCCCTGGCGCCCAGCTTGTCGAATTTCTCTTTGAGAAACGCGATGTGTTTCGGGAACTCTTTTTCAAAAACATTTTCGCCGCGGCGGGTCAGGGCGACAATGGTCTTGCGCCCGTCCCCCTCGACTGACCAACGTTCGACCAGTCCTTTTTGTTCCAGGCGGTCGATTACCCCGGTCAGCGTGCCCTTGGTGATCAGGGTCACGTCGCCAATGTCCTTGCAGGTCATGCCGTCGGTGCCACCGATGGTGAATAGGACCCGTGCCTGGGACGGTGTCAGATTGGAACCGGACATGCGCAGCCCCTCAGCGTCGTACAGAGAAAACGCCTGGTAGGCAGCGGCCAGTTCCTGCATCAGGGGAATGAATGCCTCGGTTGAGGCGCTTTCTGCGGTTAATTTACTCATCGTTCAATTCACCCGGAAAGGAATACACATGTTCGTATGAGAACATATCCATGTTACGGGTAAT
>Ga0316197_10002284_pt1 | contig 13711 bp, 10 predicted proteins | sample OudBiesiAoxic_MG_FD_204939 | JGI IMG/M metagenome (GOLD analysis project Ga0316197, IMG submission 204939) | Coastal sediment microbial communities from Oude Bieten Haven, Netherlands - site A oxic | ecosystem: Environmental > Aquatic > Marine > Coastal > Sediment | place: Netherlands...
TCCCGGCCAAAAACCGCCCACGCGAAACAAGGTGCCTACCCCACAGGGAGCTGTGCCGATAGCCTAACGGAGCTTTGCGAATTCCGGATATAGCCCCAATTGAGTCGTAGTGAGGCCGTCGGCGATGAGGCCGGTCAACTCGTCATCTACTGCTGGCCGGGCTACGTCCCCAATACGGTGATCGACGCCTTTACCGAAGAGACCGGGATCGTAGTCTTCCGGGAATTTTACAACTCGAACGAGGAACTACTCCGCCACCGCCTGGTCAACCGGAGGTACGACCTCGTGCAGCCTAGCGACTACGCGGTAGATGCACTGATCAAACGCGGAGCCCTCGAACCCGTTAGGCCTGAGCGGATCCCCAACCTGAAAAATCTCGATCCACGCTTCCGCAATTTGCAGTACGATCCTGGGGGCACCTACAGTGTGCCCTGGCTTGCCGGGACGGTTGGCATTGTGATCAATACGCGGAAGATTAGCGAGCCGGTGCAGGGATATGGCGATGTTTTTTCAGGAAATTACCGCGGCCGCATCGTCGCTCTCAGCGACGCCCGCGAGTGGCTCGGCTGGGCGCTGTGCTACCTCGGCTTACCCGTCAACGAGGTCACTCCCTCGGTCTTGGAGAAGGTGCGCGGCGTCTGGGAGGAATGGATCCCACAGGTCGCCATCTTCGATTCTGACGCCGCTGCCGACGTGATGCTCGATGGTCGGGCGGATCTCGCGCTCACCTGGAGCGGCGATGCAGCGAGCCTGCTCTCCAAGTCATCGGCGTACTCCTTTGTGCTCCCCCGGGAAGGGGCGCACCAATATGTCGACTCGCTGGCAGTGCCCCTTGGGGCTCCCAACCGCGACCAGGCCGAGTCATTCATCGACTTCATCCTCCGCCCAGAGATCAGCGTCATGATCTCCAACGCGATCCCCTTCACCAATCCGAATCAAGCGGCCTTCGAACGTCTCACCGACAAGCAGAAATCGAATCCTGCAAGCTACCCTCAGGGCAACCCTGACTTGCGATCCTTCCGGGAGATCGGTGACATGGTCGACGAGGTCGAAGCGCTTTTCAACGAACTCCGGTTCAACCGAGAATCCTAGAACCGGGCAATTGAACTGAACGAGATGGAACCAGCGACACGAGAGTTGAAACGCCGAGGCAACGTTGAGAAGTGTCCGGTCTGCGGTTCGCCTGTCGATGCCGAAGCTTACTGCTGCCCTACCTGCACCAGCCTCTTCTGCTTCCACTGCCGGGCACGGGTGCTCGCGTCCGACCCACAGTTCCAGTGCGTCAACCAGTCCTGTGACTACTACGGGCGCCTGGTCTGCGATGTGTGCGACTCGCGCCACGAACGGGAGGAATCGCCGTCTGTCTATCTCGAGCCCGAGGACGGCTTCTGGCCGCTGCTGCTCGTGCTCGCTCTGATCAGTGGTGCGGTCGGGTGGATCGGCTGGCGCCTGAACCTCCTGGGCGTGATCTTGACCATGGCCGCAGTTTTCGGACTTGGGTCCATGCTTGTGCGCCTCACCGCGCGAAGCGTCTTCGGCCGGAACGTCCGGATCGAACAGCGTAGGCTCACCCCCTATCATACCTGCATCTCCTGTGGGGAAGAAGTCCGCAGGCTCGTAAAAGATACCTGACATTGACCCTATCAGCCCCATGGCAGAATTCAAAATCAACCACCTGGAAGGGACCCAGTATGTCGATGTCCACCTCAATCACGAGATGGTCCGGGTCGAGGCTGGTGCCCTCAGCTACCTCCAGGGTGAGATCGAACTCCATTCGCCTCTGATTCCGTCCATCGGTGGGATGTTCAAATCGATGATCGCTGACGAGGCTGTCTACCGGCCGACGTATTCTGGCACCGGGATCATCACATTGGAGTCATCGCTCGGTGGGTTCCACGTCCTCGATCTCGATGGCGAGTCTTGGATCCTGGAGCGCGGTGCCTACTGGGCATCCGAGGGATCCGTCGATGTGACCTTCCATCGCGAGAAGCTCATCCCATCCTTGTGGGCGGGTGAGGGGCCGGTCTACTTACAGACCAAGGTTAAGGGTCATGGCAAAGTCGTCGTGACCACCCGCGGGCCGATCGAGAAGGTAGAGCTCCAGGAGGGGCAGAAGGTGGTGGCTGAAGGGAAGACGGTGATCTGCCGCACCGGCGACGTGCGCTTTTCGGTCCGGCGTCCAACCAAGAACCTGATGGGGCGCTTCACTTCCGGGGAGGGGCTCGTGCGCGTCTTCGAAGGGAGGGGGACGGTGATCCTCAATCCCGCCCCTTATTGGCGCTACAGGATCTTCATGAACCGGAATTCGAATTTCGACATCCCATCTAAAAGCACCACCTGACCCGCGCCTGTGAGTTCGTTCTACAGCCTTCCCCTGCCCACGCTGATTATCGCCACAGCGCTGATTTCCGTTGGCTTCTGTTGGTTCGGCGGCATCTTTTTTCGCCCGATCTTAAGGATTTTTGTCGAGGGTCGAGATACTGGGAACGAGATCGTCGGCTACATCCTCTCGTGTTTCGGTGTCTTCTACGGCTTGCTGCTAGGCCTGATCGCAGTGGCCTCCTACCAGAACCTCGAGGAGGTGGAGGACAACGTGGCACGCGAGGTTGCCGCCCTCGACGCGCTCTACCAGGATGTGACGACCTACCCGGCACCTCATGGCCAGAACCTCCGCTGGCTGCTGCGCGACTACTGCCGCTACGTTTTCAAATACGCGTGGGACGACTACTCCAAAGCTGAAATCCCGGCCGGGGAACAGACCCGCATCACCGCATTCCACGAGCGCCTGCTCGCATTCGAACCCGAGACGGAAACCCAGAAGATCGTGCACGCGGAAACGATTCGGCAGTTCAGCGATTTTCTGGAGAGCCACCGCGTGCGTGAGAGCTCGATCACAACCGGGATCCCCGTCGTGATGTGGTATGTCGTGCTGGTGGGAGCCATCCTGAACATCGTCCTGGTCTGGCTCTTCGACATGAGGCTCATCACCCAGCTCTTCCTCGGCGGTATCCTCGCATTTTTTCTGGGGACGATGATCCTGCTCATCGGAGTGATGGATCGCCCGTTCCAGGGTGCGGTCAGCGTATCATCGAAGCCGTTCGAGATTTTATACTGGTCCAAGATGAGAGACTGAAGTAGACGTAGAGAGATGCAGAGACCGACGCCAATCACCCCACTGACGGGGACCACGGATCCGGACCAGCCGATGTCGAGGAGGAGATTTCTCGCGCGCGGGGGGGCTGCCGCAATTGGCGCATCCGGAACCCTGGCGGGATTGGGTTGCCGACGCGAGGAGGAGCCGGAGCCGATCAAGGTGGGGATCCTCCATTCGCAGACCGGCACAATGGCGATCAGCGAAACTTCGCTGCGCGATATGGAGCTGTTTGCGATCGAGGAAATCAATGCGGCGGGCGGCGTGTTGGGGAGGATGCTCGACCCGGTGGTGAAGGATACCCGCTCGCGTTTTGATGATCTGTTTCCCAAGCGTGCCAGGGAGTTGCTTGTAGATGAGAAAGTCGATGTCGTGTTCGGCTGTTGGACCTCTTCGAGCCGCAAGGCGGTACAGCCAGTATTCGAGCAGCACGGGGGGCTGCTCTTCTACCCACTACAGTATGAGGGGAACGAGTGTTCGCCGAATATCGTCTACACCGGATCACTCCCAAACCAGCAGGTGCTCCCCGCGGTGGATTGGCTACGCAGCCTGTCAGGAGGGGCGAAGCGGCGGTTCTTCCTCGTCGGTTCAGACTACGTCTTTCCCTGGACCCTCGACCACGTGATCGGCACGCACTTGGAAGCGACTTACCCCGACACTGAGATCGTCGGGCGGGCCTACCGGCCGTTTGGTCACCGGGACTTCGAAACCGTCGTCGGCGAGATCGTGGCGAGCGGCGCGGACGTGGTCATCAACGCGATCAACGGCGACAGCAATCTCCACTTCTACAACGAGCTCGCCCGCCAGGAAGTCCGGGCTTCCGACATCCCGGTATTGGCGACTAGTATCGGCGAGGACGAGCTCCGCGGCTTGCTGCCAGAGGTCGTCGAAGGGCACCTGGCAGCCTGGAATTACTTCCAGAGTATCGAAACAGACCGGAACCACCGTTTCATTGAAGCGTTCCAGAAGGAGCACGGCGAAGACCGAGTCATCAGTGATCCGATGGAGTCGGCCTATGCCGCCGTCTACCTCTGGAAAATTGCTGCCGAGCTTGCGGGAAGACCGGATCCAGTCTCGGTGCGAGCAGCCCTTGCCAAGAATATCCAGTTTGAGGCGCCCGGCGGGCTGATCTCGATCGATCCGAGGAACCAGCATGCGAAAAAGCGGTGCCGGGTTGGCCGCATCCGATCCGACCGTCAATTCGACATCGTCTACGAGGCTCCGAGAATGCTCACGCCGGACCCGTTCCCCCAGGCATCGTTCCCCGGCTGGAGGTGCGACTGGACCCGCGGTGGGCTTACCGAGGGGGCCGCGGTGGATGTGAGGCCCTGACCCGACGTCCCTCGATCAAGAACAGCAGGAGCGTCGCGATCGCCCCGAGTAGAGCACTATAAACGAGGATTCCTGATCCCATCCATGCCAACCCGAGAAGAATATTGCCCATGGTTTGCCATGAGTCGGGTGTGATTGCGCGGCACAGCGCACCCCAGGGGCGCAGCAGGGGTTCGTAGATCGAAAACACCAACTGCCCGTCGTTGATGAACAGTCCGATCAGTGAAACCAAGGCGATGACTCCCGAGCAGAGGCACCATTGAATGAATCGTCGTTTCATCAATCTGGTGTTTGGCTCATGGTTCCCTGCGGGTGTTGATGGGCGGAAACTCGAAAGGGGCCGATTCGCCGACAGTTCTCATTCACGACTACCAGTAGCCCCGGTCGTGATAGGCGATTCCAGCTTCCCGGTCGTAGAAGTAGGTCGTCATGGCAGCGCTCCGCTTTGAAGGGCCGTAGTATACCCTGAAGTTGTCCAGAGGTTCCTGTCCGGCAGTTTTCAATCGTTCCGCGATGCTCTCCGGGTTGCCAGGCTCACCTTCGCCTCCCATCTCGTCTCGTTTATGGGCAGAGCTGCCTTTGTCCGCCTCCCAGAGCCCGTCCAGAAACTTCATGAAATGATCTTCCTCCACCTTGTACCGTGCGTAGTGACCGTTGCGCTCGCTGAGCAGGGAGATCTCCGTGGCTTGCGGTGGCAGCCACGGTTCGATGCGGCGATCTAACACTTCATCCGCCGTCTTGAAACGGTGTTTACCCGTGAGGGTGACCGGTTCGGCGGGCGCCTTGCCTGTCCGGACGATCGCCTTGCCGCTTGTCATTTGTCCTGGGGGAGCGTGCTCGCTGTTCCGGAGCACGATCTTTCCGTCGGCAGCCACGACCATTTCGAATGACTGCTTTGGTTTCGAAGATTCTTCCTCCGCAGCTTGGTCGCGCAATCCGGCCGGCAAGCCTCGTTCGGTCCAGGTGATCGTTCTGTTCTCCAGGTTCCATGTTCCCTCAAACATGGTGGGCAGAACCCTGGGTTTGGCTTTGTCGAATCCAGCGGTTTTCACTGGCCCGAATCGAGTCAGCATCAGGTCAAACCCGCCTTCGCGGGGCCCTGCCCCGATGATGTAAGTGATCGCATGCCCCGGATCATCAGCGGGCCAGCCCCAGACCATTTTCCAGACCGGAAGCATGCCGCTTCCGGCGTCGCCCATGATGTGCAGGCTGCCTTCCAGGGGTGCCGCAGCATCGCCACCGGCAGTTTCCCCCGTGAACGACCAGGTTCCACGGGCCTCGTTGAGTCCTTCAAACATGGGGATCTCATCGGTGGAAAACCCCTCGGGGAGTTGGCTGAACCCCAGATCCTGCCAGGTAGTAGCCGTCTCGGACGGAGGCGATTGGGCGCACGCCTGCCACGAGGTGAAAAGGAAGGCGGCGGCGGACATGGCCATTGCCGCGATCGGCGGATAAGAGAATTCTGATTTCGGATTCATGTTAGTTGCGAAAGGTGATCGAATGTTGTGAAGAGAATATGAAACCGCTGTGAAAATCTGGTGAAATGAGGCACGCCACCGAGCGACTGAATGAATGACATGGGGTTGTCAGGCGGGGCTGGAATTCGCGAACCGGTGAAGAAGATGAGCAGGTCAGGGTAACATCAGTCGGGTGAAAACATGGATTTGGCGACCACCCCATCTTCGATCAGGAAGAGGAGAGCCGAACAGTTTCCCACCTTCTGGGACAAGAGCGAAGCATGAACTCTGTCGAAGTTTCGAGCACGGTCCTTTGATATTCTGGGAAGCGCATAAGCACTGCCCTGGTACTCTTGCTTCACAATCGCTTCGATTGCGTCAGCGTTTGTGCCTGGAGGAATTTTTAACATTGCTGATCTCAATAGGCGCTCCGAAGGAGGAGGCAGAAAGAAATTTGCCGCAAGCAGAAAAAAATTCCCAGTCCGACTAGCCGGGCGTGTTTCCTGAACATCGCGAACCACGCCGCGCCCAACGCTAGCGATGCAATCAGGCAGAACAGCAGGTACCTATAGGTGAATGCGACGACCCCTAACCATTGGGCCGCCACATAAGCGATGTAGGCCACGAGGGCGACCAGTAGACCAAATGGGATTACCAGCCACTTCTTCATCTCCGATCCTTACGCTCCGCAGCACGATCCCTCAAGCGGCAAGCTTCGCTTGCCTTGATCGGGGCGCGAGGCGCTAGTGGATCGCCATCCAGTCGCTCCGAGCAACTGCGATATTGGGGAGAAGGAAAGGGGTCAGGACGGGCTGGCGCTGACTTAGGCGAAATGTCGGCCGAACTCGGACGGCCTTGAGGCTGCTGGAACCAGTTCCGGCTCGAGTCTCACGCAGCGAGTTTTACAACCGCGAATCTGGGGAATTGATCCTTCTCAAACAACGGTCGATGTCCGAATTTTGATCAATTGAGCAATTGCTCGCGCAAAGATATCCTATCCATCCCCTTCATAGTTTGAGCAATCCCGATTCGCCAGATTCGCGGTTGTGAAAATTAAAAGCCCTTGTCTCTGAGTCGGACGTGATCGCCGCTCTACGATGACGTCCTCCCTTCACTTTCGCCCAAGCTACCGGAGCTTGCCCTTCTCTCCATTCCGGAATCAGGCCATCCTCTTCCGGGGAGGCGATGGGGGCATGGGGCGGGCAAGAAAAATAGAGCCGGAGGCAGTGGGCAGGCGATTCTCTGCCCCTATTGTCACGCAAACATCGGTCGATCGGCGGAAATCGCTCCTGAGAAGTTTACAAAACCGTGGCGCCAATCAGCTTCTCCCCTGCGGATCGTCGGCATTGACAATGCTCCCACCAAATCGGATAATCCGGTGTGATGAAAAAATCTAAAGGCATTCACGAACTTTATGGGGAATCCGGAGATGCGGCATCGGAAATACTGTGGGGTAACGAGTTGCATCAATCGGCGCTCTCGTCCCGGCGCGGCTTCCTAAGCCAGGCTGCCCTGAGCACAATGGCCGCCGTGCTCGGCGGAAAGATCGTGTTCGGTGACCGGTTTCCTGCCGGGCTGATCCCGGCGGCGCTGGCACAGAGTGAAGAACCGTTCCAGATCGAAGGCAAAGATGGACTCATCGTCCTGAATGATCGGCCGGTCAATGCTGAGGCTCCCGCTCACTTGCTCGACGATTCGGTCACTCCCGGAAAATATCTTTTCGTGCGCAACAATGGCCATCCACCGCCACTCGACCGCATTGATCCAAAAGCGTGGACGCTGGAGATCGCTGGGCCAGGCGTCGACAAACCGACCACTTTCACGATCGCTGAGTTGAAGGAGAAATTCGAGAATATCTCGCCACAGATTCTTATCGAATGTGGCGGCAATGGGCGTAGCGAATTCACTCCACCCGCTTCGGGCAATCAGTGGACGGTCGGCGCGGTCGGTTGTCCCAAATGGACAGGAGTGCGCATGCGCGATGTCCTACAGGCATGCGGCGTCAATGACAAAGCAGTCTACACAGCCTACTACGGCAAGGACACGCACCTCTCGGGTGATCCTGCCAAAGACCCGATCTCGCGTGGTGTTCCCATTGCCAAAGCGCTGGAGAAAGATTCGATGATCGCTTGGGCGATGAATGACGCCGACATACCCTGGATGAACGGCCATCCGCTTCGTCTAGTGACCGGCGGCTACCCCGCTTCGACTTCGGGAAAATGGATCCACAAACTTCTCGTGCGCGACCAAGTCCACGACGGAGCGAAAATGACCGGCACATCGTATCGTGTACCCAAGTACCCGGTGGCCCCGGGAACGGAGGTGCCGGAAGAGGACATGGTCATCATCGAGGCTATGCCGGTAAAATCGCTGGTCACATTTCCCAAGTCGGGCGTCGAGGCCCCCGTAGGAAATGCGTTTTCCTGTCGCGGTCACGCTTGGGCAGGAGAACTGAAGGTGAAGGAGGTGCACACCTCGATCGACTTCGGTAGCACCTGGCAGAAAGCCAAACTCGAAGACGCCCCGAACCGCTTTGCATGGCAGCGTTGGACTCAGGACGGAATCAAATTTCCCGAAGTCGGCTACTACGAAATTTGGGCCAGAGCAACGGATGAGAACAGCACCAGTCAGCCGATGATTTTGCCCGGATGGAATCCCAAGGGATACCTCAACAACGCCTGCCACCGCATCGCCGTTCAGGCAGTATAAACAGGGACGATTACCCCATCCGAAAAACGATGAATCCATTTCCTTCTTTCCAAAGGCGGGCACTACCCCTCCTCGTTGCGGTCGCCGGGGTATCGCTACTTTCCTCGAACTTCCTGACAAAAGCAGAAGAGGTTGGCGAACCCAAGATCGATCCGCTGAGCGGCATGATCATCGATGATGATTGGCAAATAGTTCAGGCTATGTGCAGCGTCTGCCATTCACCGAAACTTTTCACCAACTACGGTGCGACCCGTCAGACCTGGGCGTCGCTGATCGATTGGATGCAGGCAAAGCAGGGGCTGTGGCCGCTTGATCCCACCATCGAGGACAAGATTCTTACCTATCTCGCCAAAAACTACCCGCCCGGCGAGGCCAGTCGTCGTCGCAACCTGTCTGCCGACTTGCGCCCTCCAAATCCCTACATCAGTGCCGCGAAGGCGGAATACGAAGCAAAGAAGGAGAAAGGAGAGATTCCTGAATCTGCTCCTGTGGTAGAGTAGCGGCGGTGCCACCTCCTGCGATCGGTCAAGGGAACGGAACCAGGGTCGTCATATTGCACCCCGTAGGGCGCAATTCATCAGCCGACGCCTCAGGGCCCCTTGGGAACCCGCCTATTCTGGTCACGCTCCCTTACTGCCCTGATCTCTTCCTGCAGGTATTCGATCCCGTGCTGCAGCTGGCAGTTCATCCAGCCCGCGAGTGACACCAGAGGCAGTTTGAATACGTCCATCATGCCATTCCTGCATTTTCCGGGTTCTGAAGGCGAAACGAATCGGGCATTTCGGAGAATCCCTAACGGGCTGATCTTCAGGGGATCCCGCTGCAATCGAATCTCCGGACACTTCGGGAACATCAATGAACGGACTCCGATTCATGTCATCGAATGTCGGGATTCGTTAAAAGTATCTGCCTCCAAGACAATTCATTGACCTACAATGAAATTTGAAATAAACTACTTTTTTATAATTTTCATAATTGCACTAAGATCTTTGAGTGCTGGTTTCGGCGCGTTTTTGAACTCGAATGACGTCTAACGGATCGCTCCTCATTGCCAGCGTCTTCCAAACTGTCTGATGCCCCCCCAAAGCAAGCAAGGAAGCGCCGATCGATCGTCGCAAAAGCGGGTAGATGCGGGGTTTCCTCGCAGGCTACCAAACGCACCTATCGCCCTCAGTATCCTCGCTCTTACACTGATCGCCTTGTCTGTGCTGATCCGATCCCCCTCCGAAGATCTCACCGTTCCCTCTCCCGAGCCCCACGAAGGGCAACCTCACCATCGTCATCATCATCGCCAGGTTCTAGGCGATGGTACCAATCCCGACACCACCTCGATTCAGATCGCGAACGCGGAGGCAGCGGGCAGACGCCAGTCTGCTATCCTTAATTCTCGCCCGCCAGAACAGACCGGCGAGCATGAGGACGAAAGGATTCGTGATGCCCAGCGATTCGTCTCTCACGCCCACCCGGGTCGTTTCCTCGCGGACCTATCGGACGAGGACCTGCTTGAGCGTTTGCCCGAGGAGGAGCGCCGCAGCCTTGCTCGCTACCGGGACGAATTGGAATCGTCGGCCCCGGAAGCCAGCCCCTACATTTGCTGGAGTCCCGGAACGGCTCCCGCGATCGTGGAAGCCTACCGCCGCGTCGAGCGGGAGTTTGGCCTGACGACTGGCAAGATGCGAGCCCTAGCGACCCAGTTCCTCGGCATCGGCCACTGGAGTGAAACCGCCACCGATGGCAGTGGTCAAGGAGTCCAGGGTCTGCCTGTGACGGTGACTTGGAGCATTGTGCCCGATGGCACCGACGCCCCGGATCGGGAAGGTGGCGCAGCGGCTCCTTCGAACCTGCAGGCGTGGCTCGCGGGCATCTACGGCACGGCGGCCGGCGGTGTGGAAAACCAGCCCTGGTTTCCGCTGTTCCAAGAGGCCTTTGACAACATCGCCGCTCAGAGTGGCCTGCGTCTCGTCTACGAACCCAACGACGACGGAGCAGTGATTACCAATTTCAGTTCGGGCAAGGGAGTCCTCGGGGTGCGTGGGGATATCCGCCTTTCTTCCCGCGATATCGACGGGGACTTTGGAGTTCTCGCTTTCGCCTACTCACCGAACTACGGCGACGTGGTCATCGACTCGACGGATAGTTTTTTCAACAACACCAGCAGCAACTCGATCCGCTTGGTCAACACCCTCACCCACGAGTTGGGTCACGCCCTCGGTCTGGGGCACGTTTGCCCGATAGACCAGACCAAGCTGATGGAGCCGTTTCTTACCACGGTGTTCCGCGGGTGCCAGTTTGATGACACCTATTCGCTCCAGCGGCAGTATGCCGACGGACTGGAGATACACTCCGGCCTCCGCAACAACGACACTGCGGGAAACGCCACGCCGGTCTCACTCGTGCCCGGGGTCACCTCGACGTGGCGGTGGCTGAGCAACGACGACAGCAGCGACGTCGACTACATTCGGTTTTCCGGCCTCGCTGGCCAATCCCTGACAGTGCGGGTCATTCCATCCGACCCCATCGCGCCAGCTGACCCGGGCGTCGACACCTACCTCGAGGGGGCGCAGAATTCAGACGGCACTTGTTCGGCGGGCAGTGATTTCGATCCCACCACCCAGCAGGATCTAACGCTTGAACTCCTCGGTGGGAATGGTTCGACCGTGCTAGCCGCTTCCACCTCCGCACCTGCCGGAGAAACCGAGAGCATCGATAGCTTCCTATTGCCTTCCGACGGTTCATACTACCTTCGCATCAACGGTGGAGGCGCTGATGCGACGCAGCTCTACGAACTGGATGTGTTAGTGGAAACCGCGCTCCCTGCTCCCCGGCTGCAGGTCGATGCCACTCGACTCGTGGCGGAATCGAACAGCGGTGCCAACGGTGTTGCCGATCCCCGCGAGACGGTTCGAATCGGGGTCACCCTCAGCAATCAGGGGAATCTTCTGGCCAACAATGTGGTAGCCACATTGACTGGCCCAAGCGGTTTCACCGGATTCGAAACCAGCGCCACCTTGAGTTCGCTCGCTGCCTCCGCCAGCACCGAACTGCTTTTCCTTTTCGCCCAAGATGGTCTGTGTGGTGACACGATCCAACTCACCGTCAATCTAACTGCCGATGGGGGTTACTCCGAATCTTTGACGATCCCGCTTGAGCTCGGGACGATCGGGGCGGGAAGTCTGATCGATGAGGGGTTTGACGGCGGCTCCGCGCTACCCTCTGGCTGGATCCAGTCGGTGATCAATAGCGGCAGCGCTTGGGTGACCAGCACGGCGCGAGCCGACAGCCCCTCGCAGTCTGCCTTCTCGGCGGGGGCATCGAGCGCGGGCGAAGCCCTGCTTTTTTCCCCCTCGATGATGATCGGTTCCTCCGGGGCGACGCTATCATTTCGCCACTACTACGACCTGCAGAGCAAGATCGACGGCGCGGTGTTGGAGGCCTCGCTCGATGGCGGTGGTTGGTTCGATCTGCTGAACTCAGCCGCCATCGTCGTCAGCGGCGACTACAACAATAACATCAATGGGAGCGTAAATACTTCGCTGCGGCTGGACGAAGTCTGGACTGGAGCCTCGGGTGGGTTTGTCACCACTGCGGTGGACTTGCCCGCCACATGGAGCGGCCAGCCGGTACAGTTCCGGTGGCGCGTCGTGCACGACTCCGCGACGGCCGGCGAGGGATGGTATCTCGATACAGTCAGCTACGTTTCTGGGGTGCCGATCTGCGACCCGTTCAACCCCCTCGTCTCTCTGACCGCTTCGGGCACCTCCCTTGTGGAAAACGATCCCGCAGCCACTGTCACCCTGACCCTTTCGACTCCTCTACCGCTGGTCTCGAATCTGACCGTCACCCCAGACATTTCTGGGACGGCCGAGGCGTCGGACCTCGTCGCCGTGCCGACCATCACCATCCCAGCCGGACAAACTGGCGGGCAATTTACACTGGAGGCGGTTGATGACGCGACCAGCGAAAGCGACGAGGTATTGACACTCTCGATCCCCACCGGCGATCCCGGGTTCACTCCCGCAACGCCCTCGTCTGTGACGGTCAACCTCTCCGAATCGACGGTGCTCCCGGCCACGGTAAACCTCGGCGGCCTGGCGCAGACCTACGACGGCGACCCGAAACCGGTCGCCGCGACGACCGAACCCGCAGGCCTGGCTGTCGCCATCACCTACGACGGCGACGCAGTGGCGCCGACCGACGCCGGCAGCTACTCCGTGGTGGCGATGGTCAGCGACACGAACTACAGCGGTTCGGCCAGCGGCACGCTGGTGATCGCCCCGGCCGCGGCGACGGTGACCCTGGGCGGCCTCGCTCAGACCTACGACGGCGACCCGAAACCGGCCTCCGCGACGACCGAACCCGCAGGCCTGGGCGTGGCGATTACCTACGACGGGGACGCGGCGGCGCCGACCGACGCCGGCAGCTACGCGGTGGCGGCAACCGTAACCGACCCGAACTACAGTGGCACGGCTACGGGCACGCTGGTGATCGCCCCGGCCGCGGCGACGGTGACCCTGGGCGGCCTAGCACAGACCTACGACGGCGACCCGAAGCCGGCCTCCGCGACGACCGATCCGGCGGGGCTGAGCGTGGCGATCACCTATGACGGTGACGCGGCCGCGCCGACCGACGCCGGCAGCTACGCGGTGGTGGCGATGGTGACCGAGCCAAACTACAGTGGCACGGCCCCGGGCACGCTGGTGATCGCCCCGGCAACGGCGACGCTGACCCTGGGCGGCCTAACACAGACCTACGACGGCGACCCGAAACCGGCCACCGCGATGACCGATCCGGCGGGGCTGAGCGCGGCCATCACCTATGACGGTGACGCGGCGGCGCCGACCGACGCCGGCAGCTACGCGGTGGTGGCGATGGTGACCGACTCGAACTATGACGGGTCGGCCAGCGGAAGCCTCATCGTCTCGCCCGCGTTGGCCACCGTAAGCTTGGCTGGCCTCGCGCAGACCTACGACGGTGACCCGAAACCGGCCTCCGCAATGACCGAACCCGAGGGGCTTGCAGTGGCGATTACCTACGACGGCGACGCGGCGGCGCCGACCGACGC
>Ga0316197_10002285_pt1 | contig 13708 bp, 8 predicted proteins | sample OudBiesiAoxic_MG_FD_204939 | JGI IMG/M metagenome (GOLD analysis project Ga0316197, IMG submission 204939) | Coastal sediment microbial communities from Oude Bieten Haven, Netherlands - site A oxic | ecosystem: Environmental > Aquatic > Marine > Coastal > Sediment | place: Netherlands...
TTGTGGTGTGGTGCTGTTGGCATTGTCATTGGCTGCGCCGGTATTCGCAAAAAGTGACCCTGCATCTGCTGTCGGAGGCGACAAGCAAAGATATATAGTTATTCTCGATGATCCGCCTTTGGCGACCTATGACGGTCGAATCCTGCATACACCCGAGCGGGGTATGGATTCGACGCGCTTAACGGCAACTGCCAACCGTTTTACCGGTGCGAGAAAACTGGATGTCAACTCACCGGGTTCAAAAAGATACCTCAGGTTTCTTGATGAAAGGTTCGAGTCTTTTCGCGGTGAATCAGCGCTCAGACTGGGTCGGAAGCTAAAGCCGACACATCGTTACCGAAATGCACTGAATGGTTTTGCAACCGAGCTCAACGAGGCAGAAGTCCTCTCACTACGGGAAGTACCCGGAGTTCGAATGGTGATACCGGATGAAGTTCACAAACTGGAGACTGATTCGGGTCCAAGCTGGCTTGGCGCCGACAAAATTTATGCTGGAACGGCGGGACCATTCGCGGCAACGGGCGGTGAAGGGGTTATCGTTGGCATTATCGATTCCGGTGTTAATTGGGATCATAATTCTTTTGTAGATCCGGGTGAAGGTTCCGCACCGGGTTACGACCACATCAATCCTAAACTCATTCAACTGGGTTTGTGTTCAGATAATGAAGTGCTTTGCAACGACAAGCTTATCGGCGTTTATGATTTCGTTGAAGATGACCCGGACACAGATGAGATCGAAGAAAGTAACAACGGCAAGGACAATGCAGGTCATGGCTCACATGTTGCTTCAATCGCGGTTGGCAACCCCCTCAGTGTGACGCTCAACGGGCTTCCCACCATCATAGCCGGCGTTGCTCCAAACGCCAATATGATCAGCTACCGTGTCTGTTATATCGGTGATGCAGTTGACCCGGACGATGATGGTTGTCAGACCTCAGCAATTTTCAGTGCGATCGAACAGGCCATCATCGACAAGGTAGATGTCGTCAACTATTCCGTCGGCTCTCCAGCAATTGACCCGTGGCGTGGTGGATCGACGGCCCAGGCCTTTTTAAACCTCAGGGCTGCCGGTATTTTTGTTGCAACTTCCACCGGCAATGCGGGCCCCATTTCCGGCACCATCGGTTCTCCCGCAAACGCACCCTGGATAACTGCCGTTGGAAATGCCACGCATGACCGGGTATTTGCCAGTGCTGTTGAAAGCCTCTCTGGCGGTGATACTCCGCCACCCAACTCCCTGATCGGTGCCAGTTTCACCGGTGGTATTGGTGTCAGGAAAATCGTCCATGCCAGGGAATTTGGAAGTGCGCTTTGTGGCGTTGGAGAGGCTGAATCAGGGCCGGACTGTTCCGGCAATACCGGTTTAAGTAATCCTTTCGCCCAGGGAACTTTCAATGGTGAGATCGTGGTCTGTGACCGGGGAACTTATGGCCGGATTGAGAAAGGTAAAAATCTTCAACTGGCCGGGGCTGGTGGTTATATTCTGGCCAATACCGATGAATGGGGTGAGGCGGTTGTTGCGGATAATCATTGTTTGCCGGCGACCCACCTGGGTCTTGGCGATAGTGATAAATTGAGGAACTGGTTGGGAAGCGGCACGAATCACCAGGCCGGTCTGAGTGGCTTTTCAATATTCCACATCGCGGAAGCGGGTGACCAGATAGCCAATAGCAGTTCTCGCGGACCCGGCACGCCGCCTATTCAAAACATTTTAAAACCCGACCTTATTGCACCGGGTACCGAGATACTGGGCGCCAGCAGCGTCGATAACAACTTTGCCTTCCTGACAGGCACGTCAATGGCTTCACCGCATGTGGCGGGCGGAGCGGCTTTGCTCAAGTCCATTCATCCCGACTGGACACCGGCAATGGTTGCGTCAGCGGTAACGATGACGTCTACCCCTGAGCTGGCAATTGATTTTGATGGCTCTGAGGCAACACCCTTCAAACGCGGTTCGGGCAGACCGCGTCTGGATCAGGCGGCCAATGCAGGTTTATACCTGAATGAAACTGAAGGTGGGTTTCTCGCAGCAGACCCCGTTATTGGCGGTGATCCAAAGGCTCTGAACTTGCCGGGTCTTGTTGATACAGCCTGCCGCAACAACTGTGCGTTCCAACGTACCGTTACCGATCTGGCGGGCGGTGCCAGCTGGAGTGCCTCGACGTCAGGTTTTGCCAACGGCGTCGCGGTCAGTGTTACGCCGGCCAATTTTACGCTGGCCAATGATGCCAGCCAGCAACTGACCATAAATATTGACCTGACCCAATCTGAAGTAGTGGGCTCGTGGGTGTACGGTGAGGTGCGTCTCAGTTCTAACGGAATGCCGGATGCGGTATTTACCGTGGCCGTTTTTGCCGATGGCGGCGAGCTACCCTATGAATGGAGAATTGACAGCAGCAACATTTCCGGTTGGCAGGACTTTGAACTGAGTGGTTTGTCCGCTATGCCCGATGCCACTTTCACCAGTGGCGGTCTGGTCGAACCGACAGAATCGGTCATGCTCGTGCCACAGGATCCGACCGATGATGATCCCTACGATACTGCCGAAGGTGTCATGACCACATGGCTCACCGTGGCTGCCGACACCTTGTGGCTGCACACAGAAACACTGGCATCAACATCCGCCGACCTGGACCTGTTTGTTGGTCTGGATTCCAATGGCGATGGCAAGGCCCAGGAAGACGAGGAGCTCTGTACCAGCACTTCTCCGACAGACATAGAATTTTGCGATTTATTCACACCTGTACCCGGTGAATACTGGGTTGTGGTTCAGAACTGGAAAGCCACCAACCCACAGGACTCGGTCACGCTTAAATCTGCAGTGGTGGGTCGTGCTACAACCTCGCTTCTCACGGCCAGCGGCGATGGCATTGTGCCCATGGGCGAAAACCAGAAAATCCGCGTTGCCTGGGACAACGTCAGTGCGGTGCCCGGAACGGAGTTGATGGGAGCTGTAGGTATTGGTACGCGTCGCGAGAGTCCAAATAACATCGGTATTATTCCAGTTACCTTCGTCAAACCAGCTGTTGCGCAACCCGAGACACTTGTATTGATGAATGGTATTAACCGGGGGTTAACACTCAATGCCGGCGATGAACACGACCAGATGTTTTTCGACATACCACCGGGAACCGACTCTTTTACCATCTCGACTTCGGCACACAGTGGACAAAGTGCAGCCCTTGAACTGGAGCTTTACCAGGTCGGCTTCGATCTCGCATTTACCAATGCACCCTTCGTTGCAGCAGCTGATACCAGCGGTACTCCGTTGGCCTCGGCTTCGGGTTCAAGTGTCGCCGGTCCCACGCTGACCGTCACTGGCAATAATGCCGTTCCAGGTCGTTGGTTCGCCGTACTCAAGAATACCGGCAATGCCATTGCAGATATTGAAATCAGGGCTGATATTAGTTTTTCCGGCACTCCCATTCCCTTGGTTTCGGGATTATGGCAGTCAGCTTACAGGCCGAATCTTAGCCAGGGTTATGATTATTCATCAACCGGTAGTTACCGGGCCTTCTTATGGTATACCTATGAAGAAGATGGCAGTCCGGCATGGTACCTGGCCTCCGGTCCGGAGACGGCGGGTAACATTTGGGTAGCGGAACTTCTCCGTTTCACAAATGATGGAACAGCACAACAATCGACCCCGGTGGGTCACGTTTCAATCACGCAGCTGGCTGAGCAGGATTCAGTTTTCTCCTTCGTATTATTCGGGGAAAACGGCAGTGACAGACAGCGGCCCAGTTTGCCCACCGTATGCCCGGTGATCGATGGAACCCCACGCAGTTATGACGGACTATGGTCACGCACTGCAGAGGGCGTTGGTGGTGCTACTGTGGTGGTCAATGACATTTCACAGGCGTTTGTTCACTACATTTATGAAGGTTCCGGCAGACCGACCTGGTTAATTGGTGCACCCGACCCGCAAAGCTCCACCAACCCGGAATCAGCCCTGCTGCAATTCGATGGTTATTGCGCGGTCTGTTCTGAAAAACCTGTCACCATCGAAACCGTGGGTTTATTTACCAGGGATTTTGAAAGCGAAACCAACATGACGTGGAATCTGAATTACATTCTGAATGCGCCCCTGAGCGGCTCAGTTGATCGTACGGATAACACGATCAAGTTAACCGATCCGGTGGCCTGCCAATAGGCCGCCTCTCAGTATTGCACTTTGTTTGGCGCAGGAATTCGCACGACTGCAGGGATGCAGGAGGTAGAGCACCAAGAGTAGGCGCTTGAGGCGACGCAGGAGCAGTTGCCGAGGAGCGCCTTGCGTCAGTTTGCACAGAGTCTCGTTATCAGCATGGGCGCCGAGGCGGCGTGGTCCCTGTTTCAGGACATGCCGTGAACCCATCCATGGGGGCGCGAACTCGACTTCCTGTCTCGTACGGTCCTGAAACAGGGACCACACCCCCTCGGCTCAGTGGGTAAATTTAATACTGTGGTTTCTGTAAGACGGCACGGCGCACGATTTAAACTGAGGGTGGGATTACACCATACAGAATCCATTCCATTGTGATCACCCACGTAGCAGAGGGTGTGAGGTACCTTACTTCCGGACCGTGAGCGACATGGATGTCGCGCCCGAGCGTACATGGACGTATTTACAGCGAGTCCGGGAGAAAGGTACCTCGCGACCTCGGCGCCCATGCTGATAACGAGACTCTGTGCAAAACTGACACATGCCGCTCTTTGCCTGGTCAGATTTTGCCAAGAAAGCCCTTGACCTGGTTGACGAATAACCAGCAGTCTTCAAATCGGTTGTACATTGGAACCGGTGCCACTCTGATTACATCCGGTTCGCGCCAGTCGGGTATCGTGCCCGCCTTCTCCAGTTGTTTAAACAGGGTCCTTCCGGCCTCACGTCCGGCGAGAACACGCAGGGATAGTTGACAGCCACGGCGTTCAGGATCGGTAGGCGTGATAATTTCCAGAGAGTCATTCAATTCAGATTGGATCAGTGCTTCCAGGTAGGTTGTCATTTCGACAGACTTTTGACGTAAGGCAGCCATGCCGGCTTTCTGAAATAGCTCAAGTGAAACCCTGATAGGCGCCATGGCAAGAATGGGCGGGTTGGATAAGACCCAGGCTTCGGCCCCGTCGGCAGGTAAGAATTCAGGTCCCATCAGGAAACGGGACTCCTCACTGGTACCCCACCATCCATGTAAACGGCTGAGATTGTTGTTCCCGTCATGCTTTTCACTTACAAAACAACCCGCCACAGCCCCCATGCCTGAATTCAGGTATTTATAGGTACACCAGACAGCAAAATCGACACCGCTTTCGCGCAGGTTCAACGGCACGTTTCCGACCGCATGCGCCAGGTCAAAACCGCATAGTGCACCAGCTCTATTTGCAGCTTGTGCGATCGTCTTTAAGTCAAAAAACTGACCACTGGCGTAGTGAACCCCTGGCCACATAACCAGTGCGACCTGTTCACCATGTTCGGCCAGGTAAGATTCGACCGCGGTTTCATTGATGATACGGCCATCACCTGTCGGTGCAATTTCAACCAGGCACTCCGCAGGGTCAAGACCATGCATTCGGATTTGGGACTCAACCGCATAACGGTCAGAGGGGAAGGATTGATGTTCGATCAGTATCTTATTGCGTTGACCCTTTGGCCGGTAAAAACTGATCATCATCAGGTGGAGGTTGACAGTCAATGCGTTCATAACCACCACTTCCCGCGGTTTTGCACCAACTATTTCTGCCATCGGGCCACGCAGTAAATCATTGTATGACAACCAGGGGCGCTGACCCTTGAAGTGACCTTCCACGGCAAGGTTCTGCCAGGCGGTCAGTTCATCCAGTACTGCCGCTTTGACACCCCTGGGTTGTAACCCCAGTGAGTTGCCACAGAAATACAGTTGCTCGCTGCCATCAGTCTTTTTGGGAATCAGGAACTGGTCACGGAACCCGCTCAAGCTATCGTACCGGTCGAGTTGCCGGGCGTGTTCAAGCGTCCGATTGATGTTGTTGCTCATGAAATACTCTCTGAAATCTTAAAATATGGTGTCGGGATGCCATTATGGTGGGGTCTGACATGCTTTTAAAGGATAATAGCCGGTTCCGGTTTTACCGAACCCTTTTGGGCGATTGAATAATCAGGATTTTGATGAAGCGCACAGATTTTAGCTATGAACTACCCGCAGAGCTGATTGCACAGCGACCACTGGCGCAAAGGAGTGCAAGTCGCCTTTTGTGCCTGGACAGGCAGTCTAGTGACTTAAGTGACAATAAGTTCAATGACCTTCCGTCACTGCTAAACCCGGGCGACCTGCTGGTGTTCAATAACACGGAAGTCATTCCCGCAAGGTTATTCGGTCGCAAGGCCAGTGGCGGGCGGATTGAGATTTTGGTCGAGCGCTTGTTGAACAGGCAGGAGTGCCTGGCCCAGGTGCGTGCCAGCAAGTCGCCAAAGCCCGGTGGAAAGCTGTTGCTGGAAAACGGTAGTGAGTTGCTGGTGCTGGCACGGCAGGAGGGGTTTTTCCATCTGCAATCGGTCAATACCGACCTGATGGATTTATTACAGGGTCTTGGTCATATGCCTTTGCCCCCTTACATAACACGTGAAGATAATGATGCTGACCGGCGTCGGTACCAGACGGTATATGCAGAAACGCCTGGTGCCGTGGCGGCGCCCACCGCAGGCCTGCACTTTGACCAGGTCTTGCTGGATCAGCTCAAAGATGCGGGAATTCAATCCACAACGGTTACATTGCATGTCGGTGCCGGAACCTTCCAGCCTGTGCGGGTGATTAATGTTGAAGATCACCTGATGCATGCAGAATGGCTCGAAGTTTCTCAAGCCGCCTGCGATGCCATCGTTGCTGCAAAGGCCCGGGGAGGGCGGGTAGTGGCAGTTGGAACAACAGCGGTACGCAGCCTTGAAACGGCCGCGCAGGGTGGTTCACTGGTACCATATTCCGGCGACAGCAGGATATTCATCTACCCGCCTTACCGCTTCCGTGTTGTGGACGCAATGATTACCAATTTTCATTTGCCCGAGTCCACATTGGTGATGCTGGTCAGTGCTTTTGCCGGACGTGAGCAAACACTCGCAGCATACCGGCATGCCGTTGCACAGGAATACCGGTTCTTCAGCTATGGTGACGCAATGCTGCTCACCTGAAAGGAGCCGCTTAATGCGTCAGAAACAGCGGTACTGGTGCAATATAGGGATTTGAGTGTCAGAATACGCGATTAATCCGCTTGTGTGAGTGTCTTAAACCCGATGCAATTTGAACTATTAAATACCGATGGCAAAGCCCGTCGTGGCCGCTTGTCCTTTGACCGGGGCAATGTCGAGACGCCGGCATTTATGCCGGTGGGCACCTATGGCACGGTTAAAGCGATGACACCAAAGGCGGTGCGTGATACCGGTGCTGAAATTATTTTGGGCAATACCTTTCACCTGATGCTGCGTCCGGGGACTGAAGTCATCAAGGCGCACGGCGACCTGCATGATTTTATGCAATGGAAACGGCCGATACTGACAGACTCCGGTGGGTTCCAGGTCTGGAGTTTGTCCGAAAGGCGGAAAATTACCGAGAAGGGTGTCATGTTTGCATCGCCGATCGATGGTTCCAAGGTCTTCCTGGGGCCGGAAGAATCCATGGCGGTCCAGGCCGCGCTTGGATCGGATATCGTGATGTGTTTTGACGAGTGCACACCTTATCCCGCCACCGAACAACAGGCATCAGACTCCATGGAAATGTCCATGCGCTGGGCGGCGCGTTGCAAGGAGGCACATGGCGCAAGCAGTTCCGCACTATTCGGTATCAATCAGGGTGGAATGTATGAGGGCTTGCGCCAACAGTCAGCACAGGCCCTGACAGATACCGGCTTTGATGGTTATGCCATCGGCGGGCTTTCAGTGGGTGAACCGGAGGAAGAACGCGAACTGGTGCTGGGTTACACACTGCCAGAATTACCGGCCGATAAGCCACGTTACCTGATGGGGGTAGGGCGGCCGCAGGATATCATCGCAGCGGTTCTCCATGGTGTGGACATGTTCGATTGCGTGATGCCAACCCGTAATGCCCGCAACGGTTACTACTTCACCTCCCGGGGTGTACTTAAGATTCGTAACTCGCGTTTTGGAATGGATACCCGACCCATTGATGAGGACTGTGGCTGTTACACCTGTCAGAACTACTCACGCGCTTATTTGAAACACCTCGATCGTTGCAGGGAAATGTTAGGCCCGCACCTGGCAACCGTTCATAACCTGTATTTTTACCAGCAATTGATGGCCGGTATCAGGGAGGCTGTCGAGAAAGGCCGCCTGGCCGAGTTTACCGGGAACTTTATGGATTTGTATTCCAGCGGTGTAGTTTAAAGAGCTAATGATCGATTAATGAATCACCGTCTGCTTCATCAGGAATAAATCAGGGGCTCCCTTGAAGAATTATCAATAAAAACGGCGGTTTTATGTTTCCGCATGACTTATAATTGCCCGTTGAGTTTCATGCAGTCTGATTGAAAATTTAAACAGGGTCCCCACTTAAACTGGAAGTGATCCAATTCTGAAAAATACTGTTGGGGAAATCCCAAGGGATAAACAAGAGAGTAAACATGGACTTCTTTATTTCAAATGCATATGCCCAGGACGCCGCTGCGCCTGGTGGTCTGATGAGTTTTCTTCCGTTAATCGTCATTTTTGCCGTGTTCTATTTTATGCTGATCAGGCCTCAGATGAAGCGCGCAAAAGAGCACAAACAACTGGTATCACAGCTGGCCAAGGGCGATGAAGTGATAACCAATGGCGGCTTGTTAGGCAAAATTACGGATGTATCCGATTCTTTTGTTACGCTGGAGTTGGCAGATAACCTGCAGATCAAGCTGCAACGTTCGGCTGTTGCCAATGTCATGCCGAAGGGCACGATCAAGTCCGCCTGATATTCGCATTTACTCATAATAAACTAGAGACTGATTCATGAACCAGTATTCCGTCTGGAAGTACCTACTGATACTTATTATCGTAGCAGTGGGCGTCGTCTATGCAGTGCCAAACTTTTACGGTGAAGACCCTGCTTTGCAGATCACTTCATCACGTGGGTTTGAGTTGCCTGGTGATTTGACCACCAATATCGACGACACATTGCTGGTTGAGCAAATCAACTTCAGCAGCCGAGAGCAGGAGGGTAACCGCCTTCTGTACCGTTTCAATAACACCGAAGATCAGATCAGGGCATCCGACGCAGTGAAGGCTGCATTGGGTGACCAGTATACGGTCGCGCTTAACCTCGCCCATGCCACACCCGATGGTCTGCGTGCAATTGGCGGTAAGCCGATGACGCTGGGTCTTGATTTGCAGGGTGGCGTGCACTTTCTGATGCAGGTTGATATGGACACGGCACGCAGTCAGCAACTGGATCGATATGTGGATGATATCCGTTCGGTACTGCGTGACAATGGCATACGGTATGTATCCGTGCGGCATGAAGGTAACGGGCTGTTGGCAATGCTCCGCTCAGCCGAAGACCGTGACCGGACCTTGAACCTGATAAATACTGATCAAAGTCTGCAGGGCCTTAATGTCACCGAGCTCCCGGCGGGCGAGACCTTTGGTTTCTCAGCGACGGTGCAGGAAAAGCAGTTGCTGGAGTTGCAACAGACCGCTCTGAAACAGAACATCACCACCCTGCGTAATCGTGTCAATGAGCTGGGTGTGGCTGAACCCGTAATTCAACAACAGGGTGCCGATCGCGTGGTCGTCCAGTTGCCGGGTGTGCAGGATACCGTTGCAGCCAAGAAGATCATTGGTGCAACAGCCACACTAGAATATCGGGCCGTCGACGAGACTAACGATGCATTCACCGCCTCTCAGTCGGGTCGCATTCCGCCCGAGTCGCGTCTGTATACTGACAATAATGGTAATCCGGTGCTGCTCAAAAAGCGCCTGATCGTTTCCGGTGACCAGTTGATCGGTGCATCTGCTTCCTTTGATCAGCAAAGCGGACAACCTTCGGTCAGTGTCACGCTTGATGGTGTCGGCTCCAAGCGTATGCTTGATTTTACCCGCGATAACGTAGGCAACCGCATGGCGGTTGTTTATATCGAGCAAAAGCCCAATGGCAGCAGAATTGAAGATGTCATCAGTGTCGCTGTCGTGCGTGAACCTTTCGGCAAACGCTTCCAAACCACCGGTCTGGGTTCGATCCAGGAGGCTTCTCAACTGTCCCTGTTGCTCAGAGCGGGTGCGCTAGCAGCACCGATGGAGATTGTAGAAGAACGAACCGTCGGCCCAAGCCTTGGTGCAGATAACGTCGCCAAGGGTTTTAAAGCCGTTGTGATTGGTTTCGTTTTGGTACTGATCCTGATGGCCGTTTACTACAAGGTTTTCGGGTTGGTCGCCAACCTGGCCCTGTTTGCCAACCTGGTTCTGTTGATGTCTTTGCTATCCATGCTGGGCGCAACCCTGACCATGCCGGGTATTGCCGGTATCGTTTTGACCATCGGTATGGCGGTTGATGCCAATGTGCTGATTTTCGAACGTATCCGTGAAGAGATACGCAATGGTAATACACCACAGGCGAGTATACGGGCTGGCTATGAGAAAGCATTTTCAACCATTGCCGATGCCAACATTACCACCTTGATCGCAGCATTCGTGTTGTTCCTGTTTGGAACGGGTCCGGTCAAGGGCTTTGCGGTTACGCTGTCGCTGGGTATCGTGACTTCCATGTTTACTGCAATCATGGGCACACGGGCTGTCATTAACCTGATTTATGGCGGCAAGAAACGCGTCCGTAAACTGGCAATTTAGGGTATTAGCATGAAAATTCTGAATCGCAAGACCAATATCGATTTCATGAGCCGGCGCAATATTGCGCTGGTTTTCTCAACCGTTCTGATTGTTATGTCACTCGTCTCGCTGGCGACGAGAGGGCTGAATTTTGGACTGGATTTCACCGGTGGTACCCTGATTGAAGTTGGCTACCCTTCACCACCAAACACCAACGAGGTTCGGGAAAACCTGGCCTCTGCAGGTTTTGACTCCATCGTACAGACCTTTGGTGCCGCTACCGATATCGTTGTGCGTATCCCGCCTTCTGAGATCGAAGAAAGCAGTGCTGAGTTATCCACCCGTGTGTTAGCGGCATTAAGCCAGGGTGTGGGAGGTGAGATTGAAATGCGCCGGGTTGAATTTGTTGGCCCGCAGGTTGGTGACGAACTGGCAGAGCAGGGCATACTGGCTGTTATCTATGCCATGGTGGGTGTTTTCCTGTACGTCATGTTCCGTTTCCAATGGCGTTTTTCTGTTGGTGCGGTAGCTGCCCTGTTTCACGATATTACCATCAGCATGGGTATCATCTCGCTGGTTCAGATTGAGTTTGACCTGACAGTCGTTGCGGCCATACTGGCGGTTGTGGGTTATTCCTTGAATGACACCATTGTTTTGTTTGACCGCATCCGTGAAAACTTTCCACGTTACCGCAAACGTGAACCGGTTGAGGTGGTCAACACCTCGATTAACGAAACGCTGTCCCGTACATTGATGACGTCTACTACTACGTTGCTTGTTCTTATCGCACTTTTCTATTTCGGTGGTGAGATCATTCACGGTTTTGCGTTTACACTGATCGTTGGTGTATTGGTTGGTACCTACTCGTCAATTTATGTTGCGAGTTCTGCCCTGCTTCTGTTGAAGGTTAGCAAGTACGACCTGATGGAAGTGGAGAAAGAGGGTGCTACGTTGGAAACCAGACCCTGAACTAAAACACTGAAGTTTGTATATTGAAAAAAACCCGGCATAGGCCGGGTTTTTTTTTGACTTAATAAGCGGAAAACAACGCGACCCTGGCGGGAGCTTTTATCTTTTTGCCTTTGCCCAACGTGGTTCGATAATTTTACGCAATGGCGTCATCAGCTTGTAAGGTGCAGCAAGAATTGAATGTGATTCTTCCACGGCATCATTGCCATCAAAATCAGTAACCACACCACTGGCCTCCCTGACCAGTAATGCGCCGGCAGCGACATCCCATGGTTTCAAGCCAATTTCAAAATAGGCATCCATACGTCCGGCAGCCACCCAGGCGAGATCCAGAGAAGCAGCACCATTACGCCGGATGTCTTCTATTTTTCTGAACACATCACTGAATATTCCGGTATAAACACTCATCATGCCGCGTTGACGAAAAGGAAAAGCGGTCGCTAATACGGCAGTATCCAACGAGGTGCGGGCTGATACCCTGATTCGGGTATTGTTCAGGTGTGCACCGCTACCACGGCTGGCACTGAACATCTCGTCACGCATCGGATCATAAACAACCGCATGTTCCGTGCGGCCCTTGATTTGCAGGGCAATAGAGATGCCAAAATGAGGAATTCCATGCAGATAGTTGCTGGTACCGTCGAGAGGGTCGATGATCCAGACGCACTCACTCTCGCCCTGCGCACCACCTTCCTCTCCGAGTATTGCATGGTCCGGGTGATAACGCTTAATTTCACGTACAATTTGCGCTTCGCTGGACTTGTCAATTTCAGTAACATAGTCGTGACGGGCTTTTTGAGTCACAGGAATACTGGCCACCTTGGGGAATTCCTGTCGCATCAGGTCGCCGGCAATGTGGGCTGCATTTATAGCGATGTTGATTGTTGGATGAGCCATGGTTATAAAACCTTATTAATGAGTATGAATCTATGAACTCGAAGGCGGCACAGGATACCAGAAGCGCGGCGCAGGTGGCAGCACGTTTGTCACATATACGCATCGTATTGATCAATACCAGTCATCCCGGCAACATCGGTGCCGCTGCGAGGGCGATGAAAGTCATGGGTCTGGCACAGTTACACCTGGTGAGCCCGAAGACTTTCCCCTGTCATGAAGCAACAGCCATGGCATCGGGCGCGGATGATCTGCTGCAGCGGGCATGTGTACACGAATCACTGGAGTCGGCACTGACCGGTTGTAGCCTTGTCATGGGCACCAGTGCACGTTTGCGCAGCCTGCCGATGCCGCAAATGGACCTGCGTTCGGCATCACAAAGTGTTTTGGCCGAGAGCCAGGAACAGGATATTGCGATTTTATTTGGTCAGGAGCGTGCCGGTCTTACCAATGATGAAATTCAACGTTGTCATCAATTGGTACATGTTGAAACGGATCCCGACTTTGGTTCGTTGAACCTTGCACAGGCAGTTCAACTAATGGCGTATGAATTGCGAATGGCCGTTCTCGGTGGTGCCGGCGCCGTACTCGCACCAACGGATTGGGACCCGGTCGATGCAGGGCAGATGGAAATGTTTTTTGTTCATCTCGAGCAGACCTTGCTGGATATCGGTTTCATGAACCCGGAACAGCCCAAACGCCTGATGGCGCGCATGCGCCGTTTATTCAATCGTGCACGACCGGATCAGAATGAAATCAATATACTACGGGGTATATTGGCAGCGTCACAACATGCTGCTGGAAAGCAGGTTTCATAAGGTGTTTGAAATAACAGACCTGGGAAATGTTTTGTTTCCTGCAGCAATCTGGCAGTGGTGGCCCGACTGTCTCCATCCTAAATAAATGATTAAAGAAGATCTCTTTGCCTTGAATTAACGTTGTGCCATTGCTTTAATAGTGGGCGAATGTCAGTTGTTCGAGGACGAAAGGAATCGTCTGCCATTAAAATGGAGTTCGTCTCATGAAATCATCAAACACCCTGAAGAGGGTTATCGGTTATTCAATTATCTTTGCATTATTCTTCAGTGC
>Ga0316197_10002286_pt1 | contig 13701 bp, 15 predicted proteins | sample OudBiesiAoxic_MG_FD_204939 | JGI IMG/M metagenome (GOLD analysis project Ga0316197, IMG submission 204939) | Coastal sediment microbial communities from Oude Bieten Haven, Netherlands - site A oxic | ecosystem: Environmental > Aquatic > Marine > Coastal > Sediment | place: Netherlands...
GCCGTAAAAACGACTTGTGCGTCAGGGACGTAAAGCGCGATGTGCCCGATTGTATGGCCTGAGACATCCATCACCTGCACGGATGACCCAGCGAAAGTGAAGTTCTCGCCCTCTTCCAGCGCCAGATCCAGTGGTGGCAGGCGTTGGATGTCGTTTTTTGCACCCAGCACACGGGCTGGGTGTTTTTCCAGCAAGGCGGGAACACCCTGGATATGGTCAGGGTGGTGATGGGTCAGCCAGATTTCCGACAGGGTCCAGCCGCGTTTGCTCAGTTCTGCGTCAATTGGTCCCGCCTCGGGTACATCAATCACGGCGGTGGCGCCGGTTTGATTGTCATGCAGAAGGAAAGCATAGTTGTCAGATAGGCAGGGAATGGTCACAAGATCAAAGGGCATGGGTGTCTCCGGTCAGCGCGGGCGTGCGTTCGCATAAGGCTAGCCGGACCGGCAAGGCGCTGCAAACGGGAACCGCCCCGCGGCGGCCTTTTGCGGAGGCGGCATCTGCGCTAACAAAGACGCAACCGGTTTGAGAGGCTCCGTCGATGCATCTGGATGTGCAGGATTTACGCAATTTCTACTATCGTAGCGCCTTGGGGAGGGCCGCGCAGAAATCATTGCGTGACCGGATGCTTGAGTTTTGGCCCGAAGCGAAAGGCCAGACAGTTGCCGGATTCGGTTTTGCTGCCCCACTACTACGGCCCTACCTCGCGGATGCACGGCGAGTGGTCACACTTATGCCAGCACCGCAGGGTGTGATGACGTGGCCTGCTGGCATGCCGAATACATCCGTGCTGACTGAAGAAACGCTTTGGCCGCTTGAGACCGGGCATGTAGACAAGCTTGTATTGCTCCACGGTCTGGAGACCTCGGAGCGGCCTTCCGACTTGCTGGAAGAATGCTGGCGGGTCCTGGGCCCCGGGGGCCGCGCGCTCTTTATTGTGCCCAACCGTGGTGGTCTTTGGGCGCGCCGGGACCGTACGCCGTTCGGTTATGGGCGCCCTTATTCACCCGGCCAGCTTGAGGCGCAGCTGCGCAAACATCAATTCCTGCCTGAACGCAATGTCGGCGCGCTCTATCAATTTCCATCACACCAACGGGTCTGGATGAAATCTGCCAGTTTGTTTGAGCGCGTTGGCCGGCATGTACCGACTATGATGGCAGGAGGCGCTTTTATGGTCGAAGTCAGCAAGTTGGTCTATCCGCCCAAAGGCAAAGTCAAACGCGCGCCGGCACGCCGGGCCATCCATGCGCTTGAAGGCGTGCCAAAACCCGTCTGAGCCGCCCGTTCGTTATTGCCAGGATCACCGATCCCAGATGCTCTGATGGCAGGCGTCATGGATTCTACAAAGAATCGCGATGGGGGCTATTTGGGGCTGCGTGGGATGACATTCTTAGAGGAGGTCAAAGGGTCGCATATGCGATCCCCTTTGAAATATGACGCCTTTGGAATTCAATCGTTCACTATACTGTGTTGCGGGCTGGAAGACTGTCTGCTACATCCGGCCTGATTTTGACGTCTTGGGTAACTTCAAGCCGCGCCAACACGCCGGGTGACGCGAATATCTCGCTTATCCAGTACCGATGTATGAGAGGATGGACGTGTCCGAACCAGCTTCGATTTCAACCAGTATTGCTCAGCGCTATGCCACGGCTGTGTATGAACTGGCCCAGCAAGATAAGAAAATCCCTGTGATCGAAGGCGATCTTGACTCGCTTCAGTCCTCACTTGGAGATAGCGAAGATTTTCGCAATCTGATCCATTCCCCCATCTATAGCCGTGATGAGCAGGCCGCCGCGATCGCCGCCATTGCCAAAAAGATGAAGCTTTCGCCGATCATGTCTAACACGCTGGCGCTGATGGCGCAGAAGCGGCGGCTTTTTGTGCTGCCGCAACTTGTGAAGACGCTGCGCGAAACAATCGCTGAAGCAAAGGGCGAAATCACCGCCGAGGTTGTCTCCGCCAAGCCGCTGACAAAGGCGCAATCTGACAAACTGGCCAAGTCGCTCAAGGCGACCTCGGGCAAGAATGTTACTCTCAATGCGAGTGTCGATGAATCTCTCATCGGCGGGCTCGTCGTAAAACTGGGCTCCAAGATGATCGACACTTCGGTCCGCGCAAAGCTCAACTCTCTCCAGAATGCAATGAAAGAGGTCGGATAAATGGGTATCCAAGCAGCAGAAATTTCTGCGATCCTGAAGGACCAGATTAAGAATTTCGGTCAGGAAACCGAAGTCGCCGAAGTCGGGCGCGTCCTGAGCGTTGGTGACGGTATCGCCCGCGTTTATGGATTGGACAATGTCCAAGCCGGCGAAATGGTCGAATTTCCGGGTGGAATTCAGGGTATGGCGCTGAACCTCGAAGCCGATAACGTCGGCGTCGTGATCTTTGGTTCTGACCGGGACATCAAAGAAGGTGATGTCGTCAAGCGCACTAACTCGATCGTGGACGTTCCAATTGGTGACGAACTGCTGGGGCGTGTCGTTGACGGTCTGGGCAATCCAATCGACGGCAAAGGTCCGATCATCGCCAAGCAGCGTGGTATTGCTGATGTTAAGGCGCCGGGTATTATCCCGCGTAAGTCTGTGCATGAGCCAATGGCTACCGGCCTGAAGTCCGTCGACGCGATGATCCCGATTGGCCGAGGCCAGCGCGAACTGATCATTGGTGACCGCCAGACCGGCAAGACTGCCGTGGCTCTGGATGCCATGCTGAACCAGAAGCAGGTTAACGACGCTGCTGGCGACGACGAGAGCAAGAAGATGTATTGCGTCTACGTTGCAATCGGTCAGAAACGTTCGACTGTGGCGCAGCTGGTTAAGAAGCTCGAAGAGACCGGCGCGATGGCATATTGTATCATTGTGGCCGCGACCGCGTCTGAGCCCGCGCCGATGCAATTTCTCGCACCCTATTCCGCCACGGCGATGGCAGAGCATTTCCGCGACAATGGCCGCCACGCGCTGATCGTCTATGATGATTTGTCCAAGCAGGCCGTGTCCTACCGTCAAATGTCACTGCTGCTGCGCCGCCCACCGGGCCGTGAAGCTTATCCCGGCGACGTTTTCTATCTCCACTCCCGTTTGCTGGAACGCTCGGCGAAGCTGGGTGACGACGCGGGCAACGGGTCGCTGACAGCGCTGCCAATCATCGAAACGCAAGGTGGTGACGTTTCTGCGTTTATTCCGACCAACGTGATCTCGATTACTGACGGTCAGATTTTCCTCGAGACAGAGCTTTTCTACCAAGGTATCCGCCCTGCCGTGAACACCGGTCTGTCGGTGAGCCGGGTTGGCTCCTCCGCTCAAACTGATGCGATGAAGTCGGTCGCGGGTCCGGTAAAGCTGGAACTGGCGCAGTATCGTGAAATGGCTGCCTTTGCGCAGTTTGGTTCCGACCTCGACGCGTCGACGCAGCAGTTGCTGAACCGTGGTGCGCGCCTGACCGAGTTGATGAAGCAGCCACAGTATTCGCCGCTTTCGAACTCCGAAATCGTTTGCGTCATCTATGCTGGTACGCATGGCTATCTCGACAAGATCGACGTCAATCAGGTTGGTCGGTTTGAAGCGGGGCTGCTGGCGCATCTGCGTGGCAAGCACAAAGATCTGCTTGATATGATCACCAAGGACGATCCCAAGGTTAAGGGTGATGCCGAGGACAAGATCAAAGCCGCAATCGACTCATTCGCCGCTGACTTCGCTTAAGGAGGAGACCGGCAATGCCAAGTCTCAAGGACCTTAAAAACAGAATCGAGTCGGTCAAATCGACCCGCAAGATCACCAAGGCCATGCAAATGGTTGCCGCGGCGAAACTACGCCGCGCCCAAGAGGCCGCGGAGCAATCGCGGCCTTACACGGAGCGGTTCAACGCTGTGATGTCACGGCTCGCGGGATCGGTTGGCGGTTCTGATACTGCGCCTAAACTGCTGAGCGGTACTGGCAGCGATAACGTGCATCTGCTGATCCTCATGACAGCGGAGCGCGGCCTTTGTGGCGGCTTCAATACCAACATTACCAAGCTGGCGAAGACACATGCGCGCAAGCTGATCGGTGAAGGCAAAGAGGTGAAAGTCCTTACTGTCGGTAAGAAGGGTCGCGATCAGATGCGCCGGGATTTCGGTGATTATCTGGTGGGTCACGTTGACCTGACCGAAGTCAAGCGCGTTGGCTATGCCGATGCGCAAGGCATCGCAAAAGATGTGCTCACACGTTTTGACGGCGCCGAGTTCGACGTGGCCACGATCTTCTTCGCAGAGTTCGTGAACGTGGTCACCCAGATCCCGACAGCGCAACAGATCATCCCCTATGCCGCAGATGACGCGTCCGACGGAGAAGAGGACGCTTCAACGCTGTTCGACTACGAACCCAGCGAAGAGGCGATACTTGCTGATCTTCTGCCGCGCGGTGTGGCCACGGCCATATTCTCTGCGCTGTTGGAAAATGCGGCCTCTGAACAGGGCGCGCGGATGTCTGCGATGGACAACGCAACACGCAACGCGGGCGAGATGATTGATGATCTGACAATCGAATATAACCGATCACGTCAGGCCGTCATCACCAACGAGTTGATCGAAATCATTTCCGGCGCAGAAGCGCTGTAGAACAAACCGGAGAAACGACATGGCAAATGCAGTCGGCAAAATCACCCAGGTCATCGGCGCGGTCGTTGACGTTCAATTTGAGGATCACCTGCCGGAGATTCTGAATGCGCTGGAAACAGATAACCAAGGCAAGAAACTTGTGCTCGAAGTGGCGCAGCACCTTGGCGAGAACACAGTCCGCACCATCGCGATGGATGCGACCGAAGGTCTCGTACGTGGTCAGAAAGTGACCGACACCGACGGTCCAATCTCAATCCCCGTTGGTAACGCGACACTTGGCCGGATCATGAACGTTGTTGGCGAGCCGGTTGACGAGCAGGGCCCGGTCGAGGCCGATGAAAAACGCTCCATTCACCAAGATGCGCCGGAATTTGCGGAGCAGTCCACTTCATCTGAAGTGCTGGAAACCGGCATTAAGGTCATCGATCTGCTGGCTCCCTACGCAAAGGGCGGCAAGATCGGCCTTTTCGGTGGCGCGGGTGTGGGCAAGACCGTTCTGATCATGGAACTGATCAACAACATCGCTAAAGTGCATTCGGGCTTTTCCGTGTTCGCGGGTGTTGGCGAGCGGACCCGTGAAGGCAACGACCTTTACCACGAGATGATCGAATCCGGGGTTATTGTGCCTGACAATCTGGTCGATTCCAAAGTGGCGCTGGTCTACGGCCAGATGAACGAACCTCCCGGTGCGCGTATGCGCGTTGCTTTGACAGGTCTGACGTTGGCCGAACAGTTTCGCGACCAGTCTGGGACCGACGTTCTTTTCTTCGTGGACAACATCTTCCGCTTTACGCAAGCGGGCTCCGAGGTTTCGGCTCTGCTCGGCCGTATTCCTTCGGCGGTTGGCTATCAGCCGACGCTCGCCACCGACATGGGCCAGATGCAGGAACGTATTACATCGACCAAAGCTGGCTCGATCACGTCCGTGCAGGCCGTCTACGTGCCTGCGGACGACCTGACCGACCCCGCCCCTGCGACATCGTTTGCGCACCTTGATGCGACAACGGTTCTGTCCCGTGCGATTTCCGAGCTTGGTATCTACCCCGCAGTTGACCCGCTCGATTCCACATCGCGTTTGATGGACCCTGCGGTTGTAGGTGAAGAGCACTATGCGGTCGCCCGTGACGTACAAGGTATTCTGCAACGCTACAAATCGCTGCAAGACATCATCGCCATCCTCGGCATGGACGAACTGAGCGAAGAAGACAAATTGACCGTGGCTCGTGCCCGGAAAATCCAGCGCTTCCTGTCTCAACCTTTCGATGTTGCTAAAGTCTTCACAGGTTCTGACGGTAAACAAGTTCCACTGGTCGAAACCATCGAGAGCTTCAAAGCGGTTGTGGCCGGTGAATACGATCACCTGCCTGAAGGCGCCTTCTATATGGTTGGCGGCATCGACGAAGTGAAAGCGAAAGCTGAGAAAATGGCGGCTGACGCCGCTTAAGGAGCCAGAGCAATGGCAGACACAATGCAATTCGACCTCGTCTCGCCGGAACGGCGGCTGGCCTCGGTGCAGGTGACATCTGTGCAGATTCCGGGTGCTGATGGCGACATGACGGCCATGCCCGACCACGCCCCAACCATCACCACGTTGCGCCCCGGGGTGCTGCGTGCGGAAGGTCCGGAAGGAACGTCGGAATACGTGGTGACTGGCGGGTTTGCCGAGATCGGTAGCGAAGGCGTTACGGTATTGGCTGAACGTGCCGTCGCGCGTGGTGACATGACGCAAGAGCATCTTGACGCGATGGTTGAAGAGGCGCAGAGCACCTATAGCCAGGCAAAAGAGAGCGCGGTCAACGAACCCGGACCCGTTGATGATGCCGCCAAGCTTCTGGCGGATATGGTCGCCATGGGCGATGAAATTGGCCTCGCGGCGAAACAACCAAACCTCTGAACACAATCTCAGACTTGATAGGAAAGCCCCGCCTCGTGCGGGGCTTTTTCATTGCCCTGTCTTCCGACTGATTTCTGCCCACTTCCCGGCCACATACTGCCGCTGTCATGCTTTATGATGTTCAGCACATAATTGATTTCAAGAGGGCCCTGATATGAAGAATGCACTGGTTGCTTTGGCTCTTGCTATCCCTGCAGCTGGAACAGCCCAGCCTTATAGTGAAAGCATGGCTGAATGCGCGTCCCTTTTTCAGAACGCAGCGCAGTGGGTTCAAACAGATGAGCTGTCCGACAGGCTGATGTATAGCGCGGTCCAATGGCACGCGGCAGCAGTCTCACAAGCGAAAACAGAAGGCGATAGCATTTCTGATGCTGGGATGTGGGACAAAGTTGATGCAAAAACGGAGGTTTGGGAGGCAAAAGGCGCTGGCTTCATGCTCACAGAAGAATTTCGCGACTGGAGCAGCTATTGCAACTCATTCGCCAAACACATGAACATCGCCTACAAGCCTTGAGCAAAGCCATGTGGCTGTAACGGCCCCTCTTTCCTGTGCCGTTCATGTCCGCTATCCCTTGCGCAGACAAAAGACCCGGGACACTTCACGCCACGATGAAAAAACTCAAAAGCCATACAGTCGGTATCGACAGCGGTGATGTGATCCTCTTTTCCGACTACGAGGATGGGGGAGAGATGTGGACCGGGCGCGGCCAACGCGAACGGCGACGTCACATCAGCTTTGGTAGTGCCTTTCGGGCGGGGCCAACGGTGCATATGTCGCTCTCGCTTTGGGACGTTGATGCTGCCACGGTCATGCGCGCCGATCTAAGCGCCGAGGCCGTCACCAAAACCGGTTTTGACATGGTATTCCGGACATGGGGCGATACGCGCGTGGCTCGGGTGCGAATTTCATGGATGGCCATCGGGGCTGTTGTTGAGGACGACGATTGGGAACTTTACTGATCGGATCGATTGATCAGTGCGCGTCAGGCAAGCCCACCATTCCGGTATTTTGTTCCAGATAAGTGATCTAGAGTCTTGCTCCAGCAAGAGCACTTATGACCTTAAGAAGAAAGGCTTAGGATGCCTCTTCGCGGTACATGCCGTCGTAGATGGGCCCCAGCGTATCCGCTTCAAAGAGTGAGGAGACCGAGGTGCCGTTCCAGATGTTCAGAATGGCCTGCGCAAAGATTGGCGCAGTTGGCACGATGCGGATGTTCTTGGCAGATTTCACTGCATCGGTGGCCGCGATGCTATCTGTAATCACCAGCGATTTCATGACTGACTTGGAAACCCTCTCGACGGCAGGACCCGACATCACGCCGTGGCTGATATAGGCGTGGACTTCTTTGGCACCGGCCTCAATCAGCACTTCTGCAGCCTTACACAACGTGCCTGCGGTGTCGCAAATGTCATCCACTATCAAACAAGTTTTGCCGGTAACATCGCCGATGACTGTCATTTCTGCGACTTCGCCGTGTTTTTCGCGGCGTTTGTCAACAATGGCCAGCGGAGAATTGATCCGCTTTGCAAGCTCGCGGGCACGCGCCACCCCGCCGACATCAGGCGAAACCACCATCAGGTCTCCCATCCGGTCTTTGAATGCGTGTTTGATATCAAGTGCAAAGACAGGCGAGGCATATAGGTTGTCTACGGGGATATCAAAAAACCCCTGAATCTGGGCCGCGTGCAAATCCATGGTCAGGACCCGCTCAATTCCTGTGCCGACCAGCATATTAGCGACCATTTTTGCAGTAATCGGGGTGCGGGCTTTGGTGCGCCGATCCTGACGGGCGTAGCCAAAATAGGGCAGGACGGCAGTGACACGTGCCGCTGATGACCGACGCAGTGCATCGGCCATGATCAGCAATTCCATCAGGTTGTCATTGGCTGGATTGGACGTGGACTGGATAATGAACATGTCCTCGCCCCGGACATTTTCGAAAACTTCTACAAAAATCTCACCATCGTTGAAACGTTCTACCCTTGCATCGACAAGACCGACATGAGCCCCGCGGTGCAGCGACATGCGCCGTGCGATCGCTTTGGCAAGTGGCATGTTGGCGTTGCCGGAAATCAATTTGGGTTCAACGTTATGTGGCATATTGCGGTGTCCCCAAAAGGTAGCGGCATGTAACAGAATCGCGACGTTGACACCGCTTAGCATGGCCTTACCTTCCGGCAAAGATGAACACCCCCTGATCGGAGAACCAAATGGCCAATATCGACTATTATTTCGCGACGCTGTCACCCTTTTGCTACCTTGCCGGGAACCGGTTGGAGGAAGTTGCAGCCCGCCATGGCGCTGAGATCACATACAAACCTTTCGATATTGTCGCTGCCTTCGGCCGAACCGGCGGAACAGCACCTAAAGACCGTCACCCAAGCCGCATGGAATACCGCGCGCAGGATCTGGTGCGTCAGGCAAAGAAACTCGACATGGCTTTCAATCTGCAACCGGCGCACTGGCCGACCAATGGTGCCCCGGCTGCTTATGCTTTCATTGCTGCGCAAAATGCGGGCGGTGGCGATCTCGGCAAGCTCGCGCATGGTATTTGCCGCGCCGTCTGGGCCGAGCAAAAGGACATTGCTGAAGATGAGGTGATCCGGGCGTGTCTTGAGGATGCTGGGTTTGATGCGTCGCTTGCTGATAGCGGCTTGCTGGAGGGGGCTGAAACGTATGCACGTAACCTTGAGGAAGCTGTGGAGCACGGTGTGTTCGGTGCACCGTTCTACATTGTTGGAGACCAGCGGTTCTGGGGACAGGACCGGTTGGAGGATTTGGGCCTGCACCTCGCAGGGCGTTTGTGACGCCATACACACAAACGCGTTTTTTCGGACACGGGCCACGTGTCGGCCTCGCAATACATTGCTCGCTCGCGCATGCTGGCGCGTGGCATGGGGTCGGTGCGGCGCTGGCCGATGATATGACGTTACTGGCCTATGATCTGCCGTCCCATGGCCGTTCCGGTGATTGGGACGGTGATGCAGATCTGCATGATGTCGCGACTGATATGGGCAGGACTTTGGTGACCGAGCAAGTTGATCTCATTGGTCATTCCTTTGGGGCAACAGTTGCCTTGCGGCTAGCGGTCGAAATGCCGGAACGGGTGCGCAGCCTGACCCTGATTGAGCCGGTCTACTTTGCAGTTGCGTTTGCCGATGAACCAGTGCGCAGGGCAGCATATGATGCCGCCACTGCGCCATTTGAAGCAGCGCTGAAAGCCGGGGATCGTATGGAGGCGGCGCGCGCGTTCAATCGGGCCTGGGGAGACGGCACGCGTTGGGATGACATCCCGGCACGCCGACAGCAATATATGGCGGATCGCATACACTTCGTCACGGCCAGCGCACCGTTCTTACGCGATGACTGTGCGGGGCTTTTGGTGGAAGGCCTGCTGGGGCGCGCGGATATGCCGACTTTATTGCTCGAAGGGGGAAATTCGGATGATCTGGCCCGCGCCATCAATTCGGGGCTTGAAAAGCGGCTTCCGAATGCGCGGAGCGTGGTTATCGCGGGGGCTGGGCACATGGCACCGCTTACCCATCCGTTACAAGTTGCAGACGCCATTCGAGACTTGATTGCAGCGGCCTAAGTCAGGCGCCGGTCAGGCTTTGCAGCATAACTGCATTGGTCGGTAAGAAAATTGTATCGCCCGATCGGCCAAGCGCTTGCTCTTCAGAAATGATCGAGAAAGGCGTCAATCTGCTCTTTGCCGATAGACCAGTCGCACACCAGCCGCGCTCCGACCGCCTCATTTGGGTCACCCTCCAGAGTGCCGTGCCACAGATTGTAGCGCGCGCCAGCCTCCTGCAATTTATGATGGACCCGTCGGGGGAAGCTGGCAAAGATCATGTTGGCCTGCGGTTCATGCAGGAACGTTACGCTGGCGCTCCGCAACCCTTCTGCCAGATAACCCGCATTGGCGTTGGCTTTAGTGGCCATTTCAATCCACAGCCCGTCTTCTAGGTATCCTGCCATCTGTGCAGACAAGTAGCGGTGCTTGGAAAACAGATGCGCGCCACGTTTGCGTCGCAACTCGAATTCCCACGCTTTCGAAGGATCGAAAAAGACAACGGCTTCGACGCCCATGCAGCCATTCTTGGTACCGCCGAAACTCACTACATCCACACCGGCCTTCCACGTCATTTCGGCCGCGGAGCAGCCCAGTGCGACCATTGCATTCGCAAAGCGTGCGCCGTCAAGGTGGACAGGCACATCATGTTTCTTTGCCACGGCAGTCAATGCATGGAGTTCAGCGAGTGAATGCACTGACCCGCGTTCAGTCGCCTGCGTGATCGAGACGGGGCCTGCCTGCGATGCATGGACGTCGCCCTTAGACAGCCGCTCGATGGCCGCCTGCAGACCTTCGGGTGTCATCTTGTCGTCTGTGTCGATCAGCGAGAGCTTCGCACCGCCAGTATAAAACTCCGGCCCGTTGCACTCATCCTCTTCGATATGCGCGGTTTTGGCGCAAAAGATTGTTTGCCAGGGCTGACAGTAACACGCCAATGCAAGGACGTTAGCGGCCGTTCCGGTTGCGACGAGGTAAACGGCAGCTTGTGGGGCTTCAAACGTGCTGCGCAGGGCTCTACGCACCTCATCCATAGTGCTGTCATTGCCATAAGAGGGGGCGTATCCTTCGTTGCCTTTCGCCATCCGTGCCATGATTTTTGGGTGCACGGGCCCGCTGTTGTCAGAGGCAAAAAACATCAGGTGGGTTCCTCAATGATATGGTCTTCCCATTCCTCGAATGGTGTGTCGAACTCGGACACGGTATTTCCACGCACCGAAATACCGGCATCGTGCACAGACTGTGGTGTCCCGCTGATCAAGGGATGCCAGTCATAGAGTGGCTTGCCCTGCCAGAGCAGGCGGTACGCGCAGGTCAGCGGCATCCAGTAGGCATGGGTATCCAGATTGTCGGGCTTCAAAACGATACAGTCGGGCACGAACTTGTGGCGCACGTCGTAATGCGCGCAGCGGCAGGTCTGATCGTCCAGCAAGCGGCAGGCCACGCGAGTCAGCGCAACCTCGCCGCTGTCTTCGTCTTCCAGCTTGTTCAGGCAGCATTTGCCGCACCCGTCGCACAGCGCTTCCCATTCCTTCGGAGACATTTTGGCCAGCGGTTTTTTTTCCCAAAAGCGGGGAGACAGCCCGTCCCGGTCGATGGGGTCACTCATAGGTTGGCCAGAATCGTGCGGGCGCGGGCGCAATCGGTTTCCATCTGGCTGACCAGTTCATCGACACTGTCGAAGTTTTCCTCGCCCCGCAGGTGTTCGACGAGGGCTACCGACAATGGCTTGCCGTAAAGGTCACCTTTGAAATCAAAGATAAATGTTTCAAGGTTGGCTTGATTTTCGCCAAACATGGGTCGCACGCCGAGGCTCGCTGCACCGTGGTAGCTACCCGCATGTGGCCCTTCCAGCACATCCACCATCACTGCGTAAACGCCAAAAGCGGGTGGGTGTAACCCATCAATTGACATGTTGGCCGTTGGATACCCCAAAGTACGCCCGCGTTTTTCGCCGCCGATGACGGGGCCGTCGATCCGATGCCAATGTCCCAGCATCGAAGCTGCAACGCGCGGTTGCCCGTCACTAAGCGCCTTCCGGATTGCTGTCGAAGACACGGTTGTTGCGTCTTTGGCCATCAATGGCGCGATGGTCACCCCAAATCCCATTTCAGCTCCGAAGGCCGCCAAATTTTCCGCGTTGCCCGCGCGACCCTTTCCAAAACAGAAGTCGGCACCAACCACAACATGGCATAGACCCAGCCCCTCCTTCAGTACCTCCTGCGCAAACGCGCGCGGTGTCAGCGATGCCAATCCGGCGTCAAAGGCCAGCTCATACAGCTTCGAGACCCCAAGTTTTTCGAGGCGGTGCGCCCGTGCCGTGGGACTCATCAACCGGAAAGGCGGTGCGTCTGGTTGAAAGTACTCGCGGGGGTGCGGTTCGAATGTCAGCACACCCAACGGGGCGTCCGGCTCTGCCATTCGGGCCAGTTCTATGACCGAAAGATGACCCAGATGTACGCCGTCAAAATTTCCGATCGCGGCACTTGCGCCGCGGTCGGTCTTTTCAACAAACTGATAGTCGCGGATAATTCGCATGGGCTAGGTGGTAGCCGTGTCCACAGGCGGTGACAAGACGCGCCTCTGCCGCGAGCGGACAAATTTCGTCAGGTCTGAACGTCTGACAAATCGAGGATTTGATGTCAGTCGAATTTGCGCGAGGGGGCGAGCACCGTCGCCTCGCCAACCAGCACTTTCTTGCCATCCACCGCGCAGTGGCAGTCCATTTTAACCCGCCGCTTGGAAAAGTCGATATCAGTCACCTTCACCTCGGCGTAGACCATGTCACCGGGGCGTACCGGCGCGAGGAATTTCAACGACTGACCGAGATAGACTGTCCCATGACCGGGCAGCTGTTCCCCGATTACGGCCGAGATCAATCCTGCCGTCAGCATGCCATGGGCGATCCGACCCGCAAAGATCGTGTCCTGTGCGTAATCGTCATCAAGATGCACAGGGTTATGGTCAGTGGATATCTGCGCGAACATCTCAATGTCGGTGTCTGTGACAGTTTTGTTGAGATGGCGGGACATGCCAATCTCAATGTCTTCGATGCAGATCGTTCCGCGCGGCAGGTTATCCAACATTTCGAGTCCTTAGGGTAACAAAGTAACACAGCAATGCTTTGCTTGGTAATATAATTACTTTGCACGTGCAGAAAGGCAAGCAAAAAGAGTCATCTCAGATGGCCAATTGTGAAGGTTGGGGCTGACATTTCCTTTTCCAGATACGCCTCAAGCGCCTCTGGATCAGGCTGGCCCATTGTTTTGGTCTCAGTTGCAGCGAGCCCACCTGAAATAAACAGCGAATCAATATCTTCGCCCATCGCGCCTCTGATATCGGTCAGAATGCCGTCCCCTATGGCCAGAATTCTACTGTCAGAGACGTCGCGCCCAAGCGCCGCAAGCCGACGCCGGGCAAGATCATAAATCGGCGGATGTGGCTTGCCAAAATAGAGGCTCTCGCCGCCCATTTCGGTGTAAAGCGCTGCGATTGCGCCTGCGCACCACTCGCGCACATCCCCCCGGTCGACCACAATGTCGGGATTGGCGCACAGCAGTTTCAGCCCCATTTGCTTTGCATACAGCATCTGCGGGCGTAAAACGGATGGGTCGGCCAGCGCGTCAAATGGGCCTGTACAG
>Ga0316197_10002287_pt1 | contig 13700 bp, 10 predicted proteins | sample OudBiesiAoxic_MG_FD_204939 | JGI IMG/M metagenome (GOLD analysis project Ga0316197, IMG submission 204939) | Coastal sediment microbial communities from Oude Bieten Haven, Netherlands - site A oxic | ecosystem: Environmental > Aquatic > Marine > Coastal > Sediment | place: Netherlands...
GCTTCCATTTGCCCGCGCGGTACTGCTTCGATACCGGCACGAATGGTCTCTGCCATGTAGGCGCCGGCAACGAGCCCAAGCCCAAGGGTCCCCTTTCCCAGGGTGCCGCCCGGGATGCGGATGCCAAGCGCCAACGGCAGACCGAAGGCAACCAGGATGATGGTGATCAGCGCCGGTAGTCCCCGGAAGAGTTCAATGTACCCGGTGGCAAACCAGCGATAGAAACGTATGGTGGATCGCTTCATCAACGCCAGGATCAGCGCCAGTACGAGACCGAAGCTGAATGCCATGGCCGTGTAGATGATCGTGTTCTTGGCCCCGATGAGGACAACATCGGGGAACATCTCCCTGATGATGTCGGGTTGGAAGAAGCTCTCCTGCAGCTGCTGCCAATCGATGGTGAAGGCCAGAACCAAAACCAAGACGGCGGTGGCAACGTAAATGACACGCCGTCTGATCTCGGCGCGACGCATCCGGCTCGACTTGGTAGCTACCGCCATTCACCATGTACGTTACCGCGTTGAGGCCCTCCCGCGCAGAGGCACCTCCGGACGGCAATGGCGGGGCGGCCCCATCGGACCGCCCCGCCATTGCGTAGTGGGTGGCGACAATCAGCCTGTCGGGAAGAACTCCTCGTAGATGTCGTCATACGTGCCGTCGTCGCGGACCTTGGCCAGTGATGCGTTGACCGCAGCCATCAGATCCTCGGCTCCCTCTTCCTTGACAGCAAAGCCGTAGAACTCGTCCGTGGTGTAGATCTCAACGAGCACCAGGTTGGAGTTGTTGAGGGCAGCGTCACCGTTGGTCACGATGTCTTGAAGTACTGCGTCAAGCTCTCCGGCGTTGATTGCCGTGATGAGGTCGCCGGGGTTCTCGAACGAGACGATGCTGGCACCGGTCGCGTTCTCGCCTGCATACTGTTCTCCGGTTGTGCCCGTCTGGACGCCCAGGTTCTTGCCACTCAGATCGGCAATCGAGGCGATTCCGCTGCCTTCGGTGGTCAGCAAGGATTGGTCGCCGGAGAAGTACCCATCGCTGAAATCGATGTTGGCTTCGCGCTCCTCGGTGATCGTGATGGACGCTGCCGCAATGTCACACTCGCCGGAGTCCATGGCGAGGCCCGACGTGATCGGATCAAAACCAATGTTCACTACGGACGTCTCTAGTCCCATATCGTCGGCGATCGCACGCATCAGCTCGATGTCGAATCCAGTGAATTCACCGTCCTCCTCGTACTCCATCGGGGGGTAGGGCGAATCGGTGCAGACCGTGAGCGTCCCATCGTTGATGAGACCTAGGGATTCTGCGTCAACGGAATCGTCATCGCCACACCCAGCAGCCAGCAGCGCAAGCGCGAGAATCGCTGCAACAAGCGTTCGTGCACGTGTCATAAGTTCTTCTTCCTCCTCTTTGGCGCGCGGGTCCGCCGCCGTACTGCAAGCCTAGGCGAATTCGGAGGAGGTCTTCAGGTTGGCGACGGAATCACCCAAGAAATCGCGGGCCGGGGCATCGACTTCTGCGGGTCCCCGTCATCGCCGTCGGCTTCGCCCTCACGTATGGTCTGTTCCGGGGTCGGGCACCGAGGATCCGAGATCAGGAACGCGTGAAGGCGAGGACTACGACGAGGCGGAGGGCGCCGCCAGTGCCGTCGAGGGCCGGAGCCACGGCAGCCGTTTCAGCGACAGACCGTCAGACACCGGGCCAGCCGGCAAGGCGAGCCGACAGCCACCAGAAGGCCATTCCCTTGCGGCGGCAGTTGAACGGGTGGCTGTGGGCGCAGCTAGCGGCCGGCTCAGCACAGTCGTCCGGGTGGGCATCGCACCATGTGGTACACCAAGCGCATGCGTCGGTCTCGCTGGGGTATTCGACCCCAGATGGGTCGTGCGCCTCGATATCCGCGAAGTCGTAGAGGATCCCGCCGTGTTCGGCGACATGGCTGCGGATCAGGCCGTTGTTGGCTGCGAGTCTGTCACTCCCACCGTCCAAGTGCCCGGTCATATAGACGAACCGCACCTGTGGATACTCCTGTTCAAGGGTCGACATGGCATTGAGATAGGCATTGACATCGCTGGTCCCCACATACGACATCTCGCCGCACCACGACCACATAAAGGCGTTCGCTCCCGGTGCCTGTGCCAGCCGTGCTCGTGCCGTATCAGCGAATGCGGAAGCATTCCACGACCACGAGGAGTCGTAGGCCATCCGGAGCGCCGGGGGGACGGACTGGTCGGGAACCGACCGCCGTTCACGCAAGAACGGAAGCGAACGAGTCGCCTTCAGATCCTCCGCACCGGCCCAGAGCTGCGTACCGTGCGAAGTCGATCCATAGGCCCACACCACCGAACCGGCAGCTGCGTCGAGCCACGCTGCGGGAATTGCATCGAGGTCGGCGCTCGTGTGATCAATGACGATCGCCCCACCCGGAGGAGGTGCAGGGAGCTCGTCACCGAATCGTCCCGCGACGGGGATCCACGCACTCGATCCGTTGACCCACGTTTCGTCGGCGCTGCCCTGGCTGTTCTCGTAGCGGAGGTACATCGTGGCATTCGAGGGTCGGAACACACCCGGTGAATCGATCCCGTTGTTCGTCCAGTCGCCGGCGGCGAAACGGTCACCTGGGTCTCCGTAGATGAACTGGCGGTCGGCATTCCCTTGTGTGTTCGTGTTGCGGAAGTAGACGAGGCCGGATGACTCTCGGTGAAGCCCTGCCGTATCTTGCCCGTTCCCGTTGAAGTCCCCGATGAATGGCTTGTCGCCGGGATTACCGAAGACGTACGAATACTCGGCCGCACCCAGCCCCCCATCGTTCGTTCCGAGGGTGTTGATGATGTAGAACGTCTGGTTCGACGGTCGGTAGATAGAGACCGTGTCGCACCCGTCGGCGTTGAAGTCACCGGCGATCGGCACATCGCCGGGGTTGCCGAAGTAGAACGAGATGTCTGCATTGCCCTGCGTATTCGTGTTGCGCAAGTACACGTAACCATCGGACTGCCGGTAGAGGCCCGGCGTGTCGGTGCCGTCGCAGGTCCAATCCCCCATGAAGGGGGAGTCCCCCGGGTTCCCGAAATAGAACCGGCCGACTTCGTTCCCGTCTTCGAAGAGATGCCAGGCTCCGGTGCGGGGGTCAACCAGCCCGTACTGATCCCCGTCATCGGACGCTGACTCAGCTTGCGGACCCGCAAAGAGCACTACCGAAGCCGCCATCACAGCAACCAAGACGATCCAGACTCGCGACATGGCAATCCACCTCTTGTCGATAGCGCCGATCAGTTCTGTGAAATTGCGCACAGGACACCGCATTCACACGATCAGTCGGGGCGACGGACCGAGTTTCACTGGCGATCCTGATCGGCTTCGTTCACTCTTTGGATCGACACTCTGGGGCCTCAGCTTTACGGTGGATATCCTTGACCAGTCCGGTCTGAGCGGTGCGATGTCAGGGGGTCATTGCCGCGAGAACATCTCGGTCAGGCGACGCTCTCGTAGTCGGTTGGTCAGAGACCAGACTGATTGAAAGGGGTCCCACGGTTCGAGTGGGGCCCCCTTCCTTCGTTGGTCGAGACCGCCCACAACGGCACCCATGCGCGGCCCGACCGGGGCGTGGAACACCCACCAGATCGTGACCCCCGGCTGGCTGTGGGCGGTCCGCTTGGGTCGATTTCGCCCATCACCCGAAGGCTGAGGGGAGTACGGTTTGTGGGACGGCGCTAGGCAACACTGAGGAGTCCTCATGCGGCGACCGTACTCTCTCCCGTTGGTGGCTTTGTTAGCGCTGGTGGTGCTGTTGTTGGCTTCATGTGGCGACTCCGACGCCCAGTTGGATACGAGCGAGCCGTGGGATCTGGTGTGGATCACCGACTCGATGGGTGCGGGAGTCGCCGAGGCGTGGGCCGATCGGATCGAAGAAGCCGAGGGCGTCGAGGTGCGAGTGCACAACCATGCCATCGGCGGTATGCCGCTTGTGGAGGCCCGGGACATGCTGATGAAAAAGGCGGCCATCCGTGAAGAGGTGGCCGACGCCGAGATTGTCGTCGCGTACGGCAGCGCCCAATACGCCAGCCCGGAAGACACGGGAACGTGCCACACACCCTCGCCGACCCCTCGCGACCCGCCAAACGTGTACACGTCGGCTGACTTCGCGCCATACGGGGATGCGCTGCGCGACATCTACGATGTCGTGTTCGAACTGCGCGCCGGTGAACCGACGGTGATCCGGGTCTTCGACATATTCAACGGCTTGATCGCCGACTGGCGGGAAGCCGGGATCGAAGCCGAATGCACGGCAACCTGGGACTCCGAATCCGAGGCGCTTCGCGAAGCCGCCGACGACTACGGGGTAGTGATGGCGTCGTTCTACGACGAGTTCAACGGCCCCGATCACGACGAAGACCCCCGGGAGAAGGGCTACATCGCATTCGACGGGTGGCACGCATCATCCGACGGCGTCGCCGTCCAGGTCGAGGTCCTCCACGACCTCGGATACGACACCATCATCCCCTGAAGCTCCGCTGGCCCACCCACACAGGCGATCAGCCGCATGTGGCGCCACCCATATCGGCACCCATGGTCGGCACAGGCGGTTCAGCCTGGCCCAGCACAGGGCGGGTGACGATTGCCCTCTTGCATTCCTGCAATGAACGTGGACGGTGTTGATGGAGGGCTGCTGATGCGCCTGTGTTGGGTGCTCACCGCGATCGTGGCGTTGTTGTCGGCATGCTCAACGGCCACGCCGACCAGCCAGACCGCCCCGGCGCCGTCTACCGCGACGACCGACGTCCTGACAACCACATCCGCCGCACGTTCGATGATGCCGTCACCGGACTGATCGATACCACGGCGCCGTCGCTGCTCGACGGCTACGGCGTCGGGGGCGTCACCGCAGCCACCTTGTTGGTCACCGCGGGTGACAACCCTGACCGGCTCGGTTCGGAACGGTCCTGGGCGGGTACGCATTTCGTAGTCGAGGTCCCGGATGCGACGCGCCAGACCGCGGATCACCACGTTCGTTATGAACACGATCGGGTCAGAACCCTTGCGGGGCCGCATCGCAGCGTTTCAGCTGCCAGTCTGTCGAGCAGCAGGCCGCGACTCTCGACTGGAGTGTGCTTCGGTGGTCGCGACTTCGACGGCTTCTTCGAGTGCCATGGCGCGGCCTCGTTCCACGGCGGCATCCCAGTCGTCGATGAGGATGGACTGGGCGTGGCGCATCCACAGATCTCTGAGTGACTCGTCGGGTGGGTGGACGGCCAAGCCGGACTTGTCGCGTTCATGGTCGATGGCGCCTTTGAGGCGCGCAGCGAGTTTGGCTCTCCCCTGTTGGGCGAAAGCAATCGCCACGAGGTCGACCGCATCCACCATGTCGAGATGGGAGAGCTGGCGGGATTCTGTCAATACCTCTCCGAGGTCCTCAAGCGCGCGGATCGGATCGGACCTCCTCAACTCAACACTGGCCCGTGCGATGTGGACCTGTGAAAGAGACACGCGTTCAGATGCTTGGCCCGACACGACGAAGGTTCGGATCAGGTCATCGAGCAGCTTTCGGGCGTTTGCCTGGTCTTGATCGTCCCGCGCTATCAAGGCAGCCTGGTAGGTCGCTGCCACCATACCCTGCGCCTGGATGTCCTGGCGTTCGACCGACCGCCGAGCCTCCTCGACATAGCCGCGAGCTTTGCTGAGATCGCCCCTGAGTCTGGCGATGTCGGCAGCCCTGAGCAAGACGACAAGGGCAGTGAAGTTCGGCCCAAGAATGCGCCGCGCTGCGGGCATGGCTTCGGCGATTAGTGTGGCAGCTTCGTCGAGGCGACCCCTGGCTGCATAGACCCGGGAGAGCACCGCTGTGGCGTGGCACTCCTGCATGCGCCACCCGTAACGCCGGCTGAGCTCAGCGCTCCGCTCCTCCATCTGGGCAGCCACGTCATACCGTCCAGAGTCGGCAGCGGCCTTTCCAATGGCCCACGCGGCAGACTCTTCGGTCCACGTCGCAAGCGAGTCGATCGGCGAGATCTCCATCGCCCGTTCTGTGAGGCTCCATGCCTGCTGCGGAACCTCGCGCTCGGCCTGTGCGAGCAGAGCGGACGCGGTCACGCCCGGGTCATCAGCTTGGCTGACAACACGATCAAGCATCTTGGCGGCTTCATCGTGTCGCCCCAACCGGTCGGTTGCTAAGGCAGCGTCCAGTTCGAACCAGTGGCGTTCGTCGGTGCTGCGGGCGTTCTTGATTCCTAGCATGGCGTGGCCCAACCATGTCTCATTGTCGGAGACTGAACAGGCGATCCCGCCCGCAACCTCAAGAGCCCAGAGAAGGGCCCCGGGCGAGATCGACTCGCGGTGCTCCAAGGCCAAGTCCGTCCAACGAGAGACCGGTTCAGAGGCCGAACCCTGCAACAAGAGCAGATCACCGAAAGGACTGGCGAGAATCGCCATGGCGTCTTCGAATCGTTCCGTGGCCAACGCCCATTCAACGGCGGCAGTGGCGTCGGCCTGATCCACCTCAAGGCTCAACGCGGGTTCGTGATTCCTCAGGGTCACCCGACCGCCTGTGTCGTACGAGGCGGCCAAGGTGGTGCTCCAGTAGTCGATGAATCGGCAGCGGAGCCGCTCGGTGGCCTGGTCGTCGAGTTCCCGTGCTGCGTATTGGCGGATCGGTTCGAGCAGCCGGTAGCGCGTCGTCCCGCCGGTTGCGCTGTCGACCATGACGAGGGATCGGGCGACGAGGGAGGCCACCAGGTCCACGACCTCTCCCTGACCTATCGGCTCGAACTCGCAGATTCCCTCCGCCGCGTCGAGTGACCATGTTCCGTGAAACACCGATAGGCGACGCAGCAGTGCCCGTTCAGCGTCGTCGAGTAGCTCCCAGGACCACGCGATCGTTGTCTCGATCGTCGCGTGACGAAGGTCCCCAGCCCTCTGGCTCGATCTCAGAATGGCAAGTTGATCATCGAGACGATCCGCCAACTCTTCGGGTGAGAACACAGTCAGCCGGGCCGCCGCAAGCTCCAATGCGAGTGGGAGGCCCTCAACGGCTCGACAGATCTCAAACACAGGGTCGATGTGTTCTTCGAGGACGAAGCCCGGGTGGGCGCTGCCCGCACGCTCCACGAACAAGGCAACCGCATCAGACACTGCAACCTGTTCAACTTCGACCGACTCTGGAAGCGGTAACGGATGGACAGGCATCATCGATTCGCCCGGCACCCCGAGGGATTCGCGGGACGTCGCCAACACCCGGACGTGGCCGTCCCGACTAGTGAGTCGCTCCGCCAACGGGGCGACGACGTCGAGGACGTGTTCACAATTGTCCAGCACCAGCAACAGACCCCGAGGTGCCAGTGCGTCGACGAGTTGATCAGCGATCGGTGTGTCACCCGACGCAATAACGCCCAACGTCGACGCAATCAGCGGAGCCGCGCCGCTCGCATCGATGCCCCGTAGGTCAACGAACCAGGCACCGTCGGGGTAGTCGTCGAGCAGTTGCCGTGCGAGTTCGACGGCGAGGCGGGTCTTGCCCGAGCCGCCCGCCCCGGTCAACGTCACCAGACGCGTCTCGGCCAAACGTTCACCGAGTTCGATGAGTTCGAGCCTCCGCCCCACGAAGCTCGTCAACGGTGCCGGGAGGCTGTGCGGCACTGCGGGGACCAGAGCGAGTGCCGGGTCTTGGAGCAGTATCTGCTCCTCCAAGTCCCGGAGTTCGGTAGACGGTTCGAGTCCGAGTTGCTCGCCCAGCACGGTACGGAGTTGCTGATAGGCCGCCAACGCGTCGGCTTGGCGTCCAACCCGATACAGGCTGAGCATCCACAACGCCCACAGGCGTTCCCGCAACGGATGTTCGGCGACCAACGCCTCCGCCTCGGCAACGACCTGCCGATGACGCCCACAAGTCAGGTCCGCCTCGACCCGTGCTTCAAGTGCCGCAAAGCGAAGTTCGGTCAGGCGAGCGATCTCCGGCTCGAACACACCCCGACCATCAACACCGCCATACGCGTCACCCCGCCACATCCCCAGAGCATCGGCGAGCAGTGAAGACGCCTGGCTCGGGTCCTTGTCAAGGAGGCCCAGACCGGCAGAGACGTCGTCTTCAAATCGGCAGGCGTCCACCGTGCCGCGCGGAGCGTCGAATCGGTATCCGCCACCGGTACCAACAATCACATCACCCAGGTCCCGGCGCAGCATCGAGACGATCGTCTGCACCGACCGGCGCGCGCTCGAAGCAGCGTCTTCGCCGTAGACCTCGTCGACAATCCGATCCGCCGAGACGGTGAGGCCATGGTTGGCGATCAGGAAAGCGAGGATGCTGCGTTGCTTCACGCCTCCGACATGAACAAGGCCGTCGTCGGAGTACACCTCGATCGGACCAAGGACCCGAAACTCCACTACCCCACCATACGCCCCACATCAGCCCGCGTCCCAAACAGCCCGCCCTTATCGGCTCAGTGTCATGATCTGGTGACGTCCGGCGGGTTGGTTCTCCATATCGGTGCCCGCTTTCGTGTGAACCAGGCGACCAGGGAACCGTCGACGTCCCTGGTCTCGGCGCCCGAATCTCCTCGGCTCAATGTGCGCGGGTGATCGCAAACAACTCCATTGGGGCCGTAGCGCATGGCGCTGGTGGTGACATCGCTGACGAAGCGCTCAAGAAAGCCGTGGTAGCGCAGGTTCTCGAGCCGCTCGGTGATCTGGGTCGAGCCGCGTAGGTCAACGAGGAGAAAGATGCGAATCTCCTCTCGCGTGCGGTGGTAGCGGCCGAAAACCAAAGTTGGCATGGAGATGACGGGCCCGACCGACGCCATACGACCGCGTGCCCTCAACACCGACCCGCACGACCGGACCGAACCCGGCGACCCACTCGGCGAGCCTGCAATAGCCGGCCTCGGTGACCGGGAACGACTCGATCCCCAACACGTCACCGTTCTGATCGAGCGCCGCTGCCACATGCATATCGGCATGCGTATCCACACCACCAACCACTCCAGATACCATCGACATGACCGCCCCTTTCTCTCGCCAACAAGCGAAAGGGGTGGCACACGCCCATGGGACGGCTGACCGAGAACAACCGAGCTGGCATCAAAAGCTCAACCGGAACCTCACCGCCCGACCGGGGCGTGTAACACCACCCACATCATCGCAAACCAACACACCCAGCCGGATATGCGTGCGGGTCCGGCGAACCTCTAGTTCGGTGGATTGCGGGTCGTGCTGACCACGTAGCATGTCCGCGCCTGACTGAGGAGCGACATGTACGAGATCAACACCGACCTGATCGATCGGTTCGACATCCCGCTCGATCGATTCGCCGGTCAGACGGCGGTCGTCACGGGCGCCGCTCGGGGCATTGGCGAGGGGGTCGCCACCACGTTGGCAGCGCTCGGAGCCAAGGTGGTGCTGGTCGACATGCGCGAACGTACCCGTGAGGTCGCCGAGGCGATCACTGCGAACGGCGGCTCAGTCGAGGTCGTCCTGTGCGATCTGAGCGATCTGGACGATCTCACACGCGCCCTCGCGACGCTCGACGACCTCGCACCGTCCGTCGACATCCTCGTCAACAACGCACTCCACCTGCACTCCGCGCCCGTCGTTGCGCTCGAATTGGATGAATGGGAGAAGACGTTTGCGACAAATGCACGGGCTCCCTTCCTGCTGATCAAGCACGTGCTGCCGGGGATGCTCGCCCGTGGCAACGGGACGATCGTCAACATGATCGCCTACGAGGGGTCCCCGCTCGCCGCCGCGTACTCGGGGACGAAGAGCGCTCTGCGATCGCTGGCGACCACCGTGGCCCGCGAGGTGGGCAACGACAGTGGAGTTGCATCCTTCTCCTTCATCCCCGGGATCGTGGCGACCCCGCTGATGCACGAGTACGTCATCCCGACGGTCGCCGCAATGATGGACATCACCGAGGAGGCCGCCCTCGAACTGGTCGCCCACAACCCCGGATACGATGGATTCATGCCCGTCGACCATTGTGCGACGGCGCTGGCCTATGCGATCGCACATGCAGACGAGTACCACGGTCAGGTCGCTGATCCATTCGAACCGCTCGACCGCATCGGCGTCATCGAGATGCCGACGTTCGACCAGCCGGAGGAGATCGACGTCTCGGGCCCGTTGTCGGGCATCTATATCAAGCAGTTCCTCGGATCGGTGTCGGCCACGAATCGGGAGCTCGAGCACCGGATTGATATCCGGACCCGCGAGCTCGCCGCGGAGAAGGAACGGTCCGAGCAGTTGCTGCTCAGCATCCTTCCGCCACCGATCGCCAAGCGATTGGAGGCAGGCGAGGAGCTGATCGCCGACTACTTCGAGGATGCAACGGTGTTGTTCGCCGACATCGTGGGCTTCACGACGCTCTCGGCGACCATGGCGCCGCCCCGTGTGGTGCAGGTCCTCGACGTGTTGTTCTCCCGATTCGATTCGATCGCTGACAAGTACGAGGTAGAGAAGATCAAGACCAACGGTGACAGCTACATGGCGGTTGGAGGTGTGCCCACGCCTCAGGCAGACCATCTGGATCGGGTCGCGGCAATGGCGCTGGAGATGGTGCCAGTGATCGATGCGATCGGGGTGGCGTTCGACCTTCCGATGTCCGCTCGGATCGGGATCCACTCGGGCAGCGTGGTTGCAGGCGTCATCGGACGCCACAAGTTCATCTACGACCTATGGGGTGACACGGTCAACACTGCGAGCCGGATGGAGTCGTACGGCGAGGCCGGCCGGATCCACTGCAGTGCTGTGGTCCAGGCCCGCTTGGCCGATCGCTACGCCTTCGAACCCCGCGGTTCGATCGAGATCAAAGGGAAGGGCGAGATGCCCACGTACTTCCTCACCGGCCCACGGGCCTGAAGGGACGTCGACCTCGCAAGACCCCGGTCGCGTACGTCGGCATCAGCCGTCCGTGACCGATCCTAAGAGCCGCCCATATCGGCACCTATGGGCAGTCTGCTGGAGGGGAGGCAACACTGCAGGGTGCCGGTTGCGGGCAGAGTTGGCCCGTCGGGAAGGCCAGTCTTGGCAGTGTTTGTGGTATGAAGGACGGATGGTCAAGTCAGTTTCTCATCAACCGGGAGCGTTCTGCTTCGTGGAATCAGGTTCGACGGACATCGAGTCGTCGAGCCGTTTCTATGAGGGCTTGTTCGGCTGGGAGGTGGACCAACGGACGCTTCCCGATGGCGGGACGTATGCGAGGTTCCTGATGCGAGGCGGACCGGTGGCGGGCATGTATGCGGCTGAAGCTGCGGACGACGCGGCGGGAGTCCCATCTCACTGGTTGTCGTATGTCTCGGTGGTGGATGCTGTGGCCACTCTGGACAAGGCGGTCGCTCTCGGGGCAACGGCGTTCGCCGACATGGTTGAAGTCCCTGGTGTGGTCACCGTCGCGGAGTTCTCTGATCCTGCTGGTGCGGTGTGCGGGCTGTGGCAGCCAGGGACACACATTGGGGCAACCTACGTTGCTGAGCCAGGCGCGCTGGCATGGAACGACCTGTTGACCCCTGACCCGATCGCCGCGGCCTCGTTCTACTGCAGTCTGTTCGACTGGACCCACGAAACCGTTGAGTTGCGCTCCAGCAGCTACCAGGTGTTCAGGTCTGGCGACAGGCTTCGGGGCGGAATGACGGACACTTCGGCGAACGGTGAGGACCACCCATTGTGGAGAGCGCACATCGGTGTCGAGGATCTCGATGCTGCAACAACCAAGGCCATCGAACTCGGCGGGCACATCGATGACGATGCAATCCATGTCCCCGGATTGGGGCGCCGAGCAGCAGTCAATGATCCAGCCGGCATCAGCTTCATGCTGATAGAAACGACTCCGCTCAACTGAACACGACCCACCCATGTCGGCACCTATGGGCGGCCGTATCTTGGGATGTGGACGGGGTACTCGTCGTTCGGCTGCGATTTGCTGCGCCCGACGAAGGTACAAGGAGCTAGTTTCACTTCATGGCGATTCCGGAGGCATACAAGACACCCCACGGTTTGAGCGAGCGGCTGCGCAACGAGTTGTCCGAGCAGGCCCGCCTGGTACTCGGAACCATCAACCCCGACGGCTCTCCCCACCTGACCCTCGTTCTGTTCTTGATTGACGCTGACGATTCCCTACTCCTGCCAACACCTCGGCCGACAAGGAAGATCAAGAATGTGCGGGAACGGGCATCTGTGACTGCCCTCGTCCCCGTCCGCAGCGGCTGGGTGTCATGCTACGGGGAAGCGATGGTGATCGAGGGACACGAAGCCGAACAGGTCAACCAGCGTGTCCGAGAACGGTTACTCACCGACATAGGCATGGCCACGATGGGCCGCTTCCTCGCTGCCCACGAAGACACGACCATCAAGATCACGCCAACAAGATGGCTTTCGTGGAGTCACGACGTGATCGAACCCTGGATGGACACCAACGACATCGACGCCTCCAACCCAGAAACCTGGTGGAAGGACCTCTCCAACTAGACCGCACATATCGGGCTCTTCTGCTGTATGTGTGGGAGGATTCGGGGGGTGTTGACGTTGTTGCACCCTGTCTGCTTCTAGGTTTCGCGCTGTCTAACGGCTCGGAACCATGGGGAGCAGAACAGGGTGCAGATCAGCAGTGTATGGGGACGTGCGTGTGGGTTGACACGCACCGTTGTCGAGGGTGTTCGTTTCGACGAAACCACCAAGGCGATCGTGGTGTCGGTGCGGCCTGACGCCAGGGCGCGGAGTCGGTGTGGCCGGTGTGGTCGCCGGTCTGCGGGCTATGACCGCGGGGCGGGTCGGCGACGTTGGCGTGGCCTCGATGCGGGCACCACCCGGGTGTTCATTGAAGCCGACGCTCCACGGGTCCGGTGTCGGGTGCACGGTCCGACCGTTACCCAGGTTTCGTGGGCGCGACACGGCGTGGGCCATACCCGCGATTTCGATGCGATGGCGGCGTGGCTTGTGGTGCGGACATCGAAGTCGGCGACGTGTCAACTGTTGCGGGTTGCGTGGCGGACGGTCGGGTCGATCGTAACCCGCGTCAACAGTGACGTCGAAGCTGTCGTGGATCGCCTAGATGGTTTGCGTCGGATCGGGATCGATGAGATCTCCTACAAACGTGGGCAGCGCTATTTGATCGTTGTTGTCGATCACGACACCGGTCGCCTCGTGTGGGCAGGGCCTGGACGCAGCGAGGCTGCATTGAACGTGTTCTTCGACGAACTCGGAGACCAGAGAGCAGCCGAGATCACCCACGTGTCCGCTGACATGGCCGACTGGATTGCCAAGACGGTCGCCCGCCGTGCCCCGAACGCTGTGCGGTGCGCTGATCCGTTCCACGTCGTGGCGTGGGCGATCGAAGCGCTCGACATCGAACGCCGCCGCGCTTGGAACCGAGCCAAAGGTCGCAAGGCCCCACAGTCACCTGGCCGACGGGGACGGACGACTGGCGACTCCCGACAGATCGCACGGTCACGCTACGCCCTGTGGAAGAACCCCGACGATCTCAATGGCCGGCAACGCCAACAGCTCGATTGGATAGCGAAGACCGACCCGAAACTCTGGCGGGCCTACCTCTCAAAGAAGGACTCCGCTACGTCTTCGCCGCCGGAGGACAACAAGGCAGAGACGCCCTCGACCGTTGGCTCACTTGGGCTCGTCGATCACAACTCGAATCGTTCATCTACCTCGCAAAGAAGATCACGAGACACCGCGAAGCGATCGAAGCGAACCTCGAACACGGCCTCTCA
>Ga0316197_10002288_pt1 | contig 13690 bp, 9 predicted proteins | sample OudBiesiAoxic_MG_FD_204939 | JGI IMG/M metagenome (GOLD analysis project Ga0316197, IMG submission 204939) | Coastal sediment microbial communities from Oude Bieten Haven, Netherlands - site A oxic | ecosystem: Environmental > Aquatic > Marine > Coastal > Sediment | place: Netherlands...
ACCGTCATGACTTCCCAAAGCCCCCGCGTGCCGTCCCTGAGCGCAGAGACCGGGACCCAAGCCCCTGTGCTGGCGATTGCCTCGCCGAGCACGAGATCGCCCGAGTCGCCGAACGCAGGCAGATTGCGTGTCTGAAGATTGAGCAGGACAGTACGGGTGCGCGTCGTTGGGTCAAGTCCCGGCAGCACTGCGTCGAGGGTGGCGGGGTAAGCGCGGCCCTCCATTTCGACAGTTAGCGTCTCTTGCGATGTGATCTGATCCAGTAGACCCGGCGCTATGCCGACCCGGAATTTCGGCAGGCTGTCCTGCAGGAGGGAGACGACGGGCTGACTTGCGTTTTGTACGCTGCCGTCGTCAAGATACCGCACCGTGATCTTGCCCGCGAACGGTGCGCGCAGGGTGGCCTTTTCCAACCGTACGTCGATGCCTGCGATGCCTGCATTGATCCGTGCCATTTCGGCGGTCAACTGGCTCAGTGCGAGCGTCGTCTCATCGACCCGCTGTGATGAGGCGAACCCGCGCTTCAGAAGAGCGGCTTGCCGCTCTCCTGTGCGACGCGCCAGTTCCGCCTGCGCCGCTACAGCGTCGCGGGCGGCCCAAAGCCCGTCCCGCTCGGCCAGCAGCAGCCTTGTGTCCAGACGAGCGATGATCTCGCCTTTGGCTATCTTCGCCCCTTCATCAACGAGTATCGCCTCGATGGTGCCCGGCAGTTCAAACGAAAGATCGCTTTGTTGCTGTGGCTGAATCTGACCGGAAAAGCGCCGTGTGACGGTGTAGCCATCTTCCAGAACAATGGGCGCGGTGCGCACGGCAACCAGATGCGCCGGTGCCGGGGCGGGGGCGTCGGCAACCCGTTCGGCGAGTGCATCTCGGCCTAGAACCACAAAGCCAATAGCCGCAACAATGAAAGAGACACTCACAGCGACTGTGGTCAATCGACTCACCCTATTGCGCCAAGAAGACGTTGATTTTGAACCATTCATCGCTGGACTCTCCCGGATACTGCATGTAAGTAAGTATCACTTACAAATGTTACTGTCACTTACTTTTTCAAGAGCAAGGAGAGAAAAACTTGGAACTTTCCGCGCGGCAGGGTAGTCGGCATGACATGAGTGACAAACGTTCCTATCACCACGGCGATCTGCGCGCGCAGTTGATTGAGGCGGTGCGTGGCTTGGTCGAAGTCCATGGCCCGGACAATTTTTCAGTGGCTGAGGCCGCGCGTATTGCAGGGGTGAGCTCGGCCGCACCGTACAAGCATTTTGCTGATCGCAACGATATCCTGCGTGCTGTTGTTCTGGGTGGTATGGAACGTATGGGCGCGCAAATGGCGACCGCGCGCGCGGCCCATCCAAAGGGCAGCTTAGCATCGATCTCAGCCATCGGGCGCGCCTATATCGATTTTGCCCGCCGCGAGCCGGGTGTGTTTCGGATCATGTTTGGGCTGACTGCAGGCCATAAGAATGACCCGGAGGTGATGGCGCAAGGCGAATCTAAATTCGCAACCGTAAACGGTGCTGTGGCCGACTATCTGGGTTGTAGCCCCGACGCGCCACAGGCGCACAGCCGTGCCTATATGCTGTGGTGTTTCGTGCATGGCCATTCGTTCCTGACCATTGACGAAAAATCCGACCCGTCAGAAATGCCCATCAGTGAAGAGGAGTTCTTGAATCAGGTAGGGTTGGGTATTCTGGGGCCGAAACCGGGCTAATTAAGACCAACGGCCCCAGAGAAGATGTTTACTGCAATGCGTTCGGCAGGAACAACGCGATGCTCGGGAAGGCGATAAGCAAAACCACCATCAGCAGCATCATGCAGACATAGGGGATCGTGCCCAGCATAACCTCGGATAAGCTGCCGGATTTGCGCGCACCCTGAACGACGTAGAGGTTCAGCCCTACCGGCGGCGTGATCAGCGCCATTTCAATCAGCACGATCATCAAAATCCCGAACCAGATCGTGTCGAACCCTTGCTCGACGACCAGCGGGACGATGATCGGGATAGTGACAACCATCAGCGACAACGTTTCGATGAAAAACCCGAGCACGATGTACAGCACCACTACCACCAGAATGGTCTTCATCGGTGTAAAGCCCAGCCCGGTCATCAGTTCAGTCAACTCGCGCCCCAACCCCGCGGAGGCCAGCGTGAAGTTCAGGAACGACGCCCCGATGACGATCAGCATGATCATCGACGTGATCTTGATCGTTCCCAGCAGGCTTTCTCGCAACATTGAGAGGGAGACGCCGCCAAATGCTGCGGCAATCACAAAGGCACCCGCGACACCCACAGCGGCAGCCTCGGTTGGCGTGGCCCAGCCGCGATAGATGGAGCCGACGATCAGGCCAAACAGGATCAGGATTGGCACGAGATCGATGAGCGCGCGCAGCATCTGCGGAAACGGGAAAGTACGACGGACGCCGCCCAGTTGCGGACGCAAAAGACACAAGATCGCCGTTACGGCCATAAAGGCGATGGCGAGGCCAAGCCCGGGCAACAGCCCGGCAAGAAAGAGCTGCGGGATCGAAGATTGGGTCAGGAAGCCATAGACGATCAGGTTGATCGACGGCGGGATCATGATGCCAAGTGTACCACCAGCGGCGATGGCACCGGAGAAAAGCTTTGGATCATAGCCCAACTTTTCGGCCTGCGGCATCGCCACGGTTGCCACCGTTGCCGCCGTCGCGACCGACGAGCCCGATGTGGCGGAGAACATTGTGGCCGTCGCAATATTGGCATGCACCAGCCCCCCCGGCAGCCAGGACACCCAGCGGTCAAGGGCCGCATAGGTGCGCGTTGCCACGCCGCTGCGCACAAGCACCTCACCAAGCAACACAAAGAAGGGGACCGCGATCAGCGTTGCGGAATTGGATGCCGACCACACCATATTTCCCAGCCCTTTGCTGAGCGGGAAACTTGAGAAGAAAGTATCCACGCCAAAACCGAGCAAGAACAAGACGATGCCTACAGGGATGGAGAGGGCCAGAAGGCCCAAAAGGGCCACTGATACAAAGGCAATCATTGCAGCATGTCCTGTTCGGCAAAGGCTCCGGCGAAGCCTTCGGTTTCAGCGGCACGGCCCTTTAGCACAAGGCTGAGTGCGGCGAGCGTGACGAGGCAGGACATGATCGCAAACCAGACCCATCCCAAGAACCACGGCAGTTGCACCAGCGCCAACGGCGTTTCCAAAGGTGTGTTGGCGCGTGACCCGTTGGTCAGCGACCGCTCCACCACCGGCCAGGCCCGGATCGCGATGGTGACGATCACCCCGGACATAACGATCATCGAAAACACGTCAAACAAGGCGCGCCCCAGCGTGTGGGTACGGCTGCGCAACAGGTCTATGCGCACGTGACCCAGTTCCAGCAGGGTGAAAGACATGCCCCATGAAGTCGCGAGCGCCATTGCGTAGCCCGCGATCTCTTCGGTACCGCCAAGCGACGTGCCGATCTGGCGCATCACGATGTCCAGCAGGACAAAGCCTGCGCAGACCAGCAACCCCAGCCCGACGACAAGCGCCATGCCTTTGTTGAGTCTCCGCAGGGTATCGATCAGCTTCAGTTCCATCAGCAGGTCCCCTTTTTCAAAAGTAACGGTTTAGTTGATCGAAACACCGACAACTTTGCCAACACTGTCGTTCCAGCGTGCGGCCCAGTCACCACCAGCGCGCTCGGCCCATTCAGGCAGCACTTCGGAAGTCAGGATGTCGCGCGCTTTAGTGAAATCTGCGTCAGAGGCCTCGACAAGCGTCATGGAACGTGCGTCGCCAGCCGGGCATTCGCCGTTGCCGGTGAGGCAGGCAATGTCATTGACCAGAGCGTCTTGTGCGCTGGCCCATGCCGGGTCCTCGAAGTTGGCTTTGATCTGCTCAGCGATCAGTCCCTGTGCATCGGCACCCAGACCATTCCACTTGTCCATGTTCATCGCCGTGACCACTGAATCCCAGCCACCTAGCGGCAGCGGCATCAGATGGGTTGAGACCTCCCACCAGCCAGCGCTGTAGCCCGAGCCGGCACCGGTGACGGCGCAATCGACAACGCCGTTCTGCAAGGCACCCGGCACTTCGGCGAAGGATACGTTCACGCCTTCGGCACCTAGGGCTTCAAGCAGCTTGGCTGTCATCCGGCCTGAGGCGCGGACCTTGAGACCCTGCAGGTCATCCAGCCCGGCAATCTCGTGATTGCAAAACACAACCTGCGGCGGGTAGGGCGCAATCGCCAGCACTTTGGCGTTAAATCGATCGCGATAGATATCATCAACCATCGGGCGTGCGGCATCGACCATCGCGCGGGCCTCGTCCGCCGTCAGCGCCAGAAGCGGCACATCTAATCCTTCAAGCTCGGGTGCATCTGCCACTGCGTAATCAGCAACGGTCATGGCTACGTCATAAACACCTTGTCCCAGCAGCGGATAAATATCACCCAGGCCAAGTCCCATCTGGTTGTGGGTTGTCAGCTCGACGGTAATGTCGCCACCTGATGCTTCAGGCAATGTGTTGCTCCAGAACGGGGCTTCGTAATCGTTGTGCAACGGCAAGCTCGACCAGCTGCCGACGACGGAAAGGTTTTCGGCGGACGCGGGCAGGGCCAGAGCGGTGGTCGCCGCCAGAACAGCAAGTGTATTGCGCATGATTTTTTCTCCTAGTTGGGTTCTGTTTGGGTTAGAATTACCGGGTGTTGAGGATCGTCGTTTCCGCGTCTTCAGCGACATCAGCGATCAGCATGTTTCCGGGCGCGTGTGTGATGCAGAGCGGCAGTTTTGCTGCACGTAATACGTTTTGCGGGGTGACCCCACAGGCCCAGTAAACCGGGACTTCTCCCGCGTGAATGTCGACCGGCTCGCCCCACTCAGGGTGCGCCAGATCGGCGATGCCGATGTTTGCCGGATCGCCTTTGGCGATTGGCGCACCATGCGCTTGTGGAAACCGCGCGCTGATCTCGTGGGCAGCGTCTACCTGCGCCGCCGGAATGGGCCGCATGGTCACGACCATTTTGCCCGCGAAAGGCCCGGCGGGCACCAGTTCGAGGTTGGAGCTGAACATCGGTACATTCCGACCCATCTCAATATGGCGAACTGGGATATCGTGGCGCATCAGGGCGTTTTCAAAGGTGAATGAACAGCCCAGTGCGACCGTGACGAGATCGTCGGTCCAAAGATCGCTGATATTCGTGACTTCTTCCGTCAGTTCGCCGTCGCGGAAAACCCGGTATTTCGGCACGTCGGTGCGAATGTCGATGTCATGGCCCAATGTGGGAAGGGCTGGGTTGCCCGTGTCACTGACCCCCACGACCGGGCAGGGCTTGGGATTGCGTTGACAAAAGCGCAGGAAATCCAGCGCGTATCTCTCGGGTAGGATCGCAAGGTTGCATTGCAGTTTGCCTGCGGCCAGCCCAGATGTTTGCCCCTGATACGCGCCGGTTCTGATGGCGGCACGCACGTGGGAGGCAGAGCGCGCGCGAAGGTCGGAATGGGAAACGGTATGGGACATGGTGCGGCAGCTTTCATGACGATAGAGCATGTTTGCACGCGCTCCACATTCACGCAAATTATCATTTTTGATCAGTAGTAATAGATTTATTTAATCACCTCGGGTGCGACTGGTCCCACTCTATGGCGACATCCCGCGCTATATGAGCGCTGTTTTCGACCAGCACACTTCTGGGCTCTGACAGATAGGAAGCCGTGAAAGCCAGCGGCTTCGGCGCAATTCCGGGATCAAACTCTACAATTTGTCCGTTGGCGAGGAAATCTTCCGCCAATGCGCGCGGGTAGGGGCCAACGGCAATCCCGGCCGCGATCATCCTGAGGCTCGCTGAGAGCGAGGCCGAGGCATAGACCCGCACTTTCGGGCCAACGGTGCGCGAAAGCTCTGACATCAATTCCCGGTAGGGGCGCGTCTTGCTGGAGTACGAGATCACCGGGATTTGGTTCAGGTCCGTCTGCGGGTTTGAGGTTGCGCGGTACCAGTGCAGATCAAATGAAGGCAAAGCGACATTCTCCACGGAGAATTCCGAGATCGGCCCCATCAGAAACCCCATGTCGAGGCGCCTTTCCAGCAAGGCGCTGCGCAGGTTGATCGAAATGTCGACAGTCAGATCAACGTTGACCCGCGGATAGCGTTCGCTGAACGCTTTTAGGAAGGCAGGCAACCAGGCCTGCGCAATGGTCTCGGACGCGCCGACACGAAACAACCCTTCAGTGTCAGAAGGGTTGGCAACGCGCTGCTTGATTTCTTCTTCGACAAAGAGAAGCTGCTCGGCATAAGACAGCAGCAATGTCCCATGTTTGGTCAGGACGAGATCACCGGGTCCACGCTCAAACAGCGGCACCTGCAACGCTTGCTCCAGATTGGCGATACGGGTCGAAACGGCAGGCTGCGACAGATGCAACCGCTCGGAGGCTTTGCGAAATCCGCCCAAGCGGGCCACCCAAAGAAAAGTCCTGATTTGGTCAAAGGTCATTCTGTCGTCCGGATTATTTGTCAACATTAGCGCTTATCAATAAACAATGGCGCTGCGGAAGATAGCAACGATGTGGGAACCTTGCCTCAGGTGGTGGCCGATAGCCGGACCAGTTCGGCAATCTCGACAAGTTTGCCTGCCAGTGGATTTGTTTTACGCCAGATCATGCCCACCGTGCGGGAGGGTTTGGGCGTGTCAAAGCGGGCAACGGAGACAGGTGCGGAGCGTGTTTCAACCTTCACGGCCATTTCCGGAATAAGGGTCACGCCAATTCCCGCACCGACCATTTGCACGAGGGTCGCCAGCGAACTGCCGTCTAGCCCCTCGCGTGGTAAGGCCGACCTGATATTGCAAAACGACAGCGCTTGATCGCGAAAGCAGTGACCTTCCTCCAAAAGCAGCAGACGCATTTCGCGTAATTTCTTGGCGCTTGGCACTGGCTTGCCTTCATCTGCACCGGGTCGCACCAGAACAAAATCTTCTTTAAACAGTGCAACTTCGTCAAAGGCAGGCTCGGAAATGGGCAGGGCTAAAATCGCTGCATCCAATTGCCCCGCCGCCAGTTCTTCAATCAGCTTGGGTGTCAGCGTTTCGCGAACATGGAGATCGAGGCCCGGATGATTGTGTGTGAGGGTGCCGATGACCCTTGGCAGCAAGTAGGGTGCGATGGTGGGGATCACGCCAATCCGCAGCCGGCTCAAGTGCTGGTCATGCGCTGCGCGGGCCATGTCGCTCAGTTCATCCACAGACCGAAGTATGTCACGCACGCGGACGGCAAATTCTTCGCCAAAGGCGGTCAGCCTGACCTGACGGGCACCACGCTCGAAAAGGACCATATCAAGCGTTTGCTCCAGCTCTTTGATCTGAACAGACAGGGCTGGCTGCGAAATCGCGCAGGAATCAGCAGCATGGCCAAAATGACCGTGACGCGCCAAGGCCTCAAAATAACGGAGCTGCTTGAATGTTACATTCGTCATAAGAAAAAACTATCGAAGCGATTAGAAAATGCAACTTAAACCAATCGCAATCCTTTGATAGACACAGGCCATCAAGGGGGAGAAACCGAAGCCATGCACGTCATGCATGTGTCGTTCGGTGTTGGCCGGAGGCGCAAGAAAAGCGAATTGCGCTAGATCAAAAGGCCGACAGGAAAACCACGCAGACTGCCCCACAGTAAACCAAGCATGTTGCCGCACGGCAAGATGCTCATACGCAGCCATGATCGGAGAGAATAATGGACGGAAATGATGTCGAAAACGCAGGCAAATGCCCGGTAATGGGCGGTGCCCTGAAACAGGCTACTTTTGGTGTCAGATCGAACCGTGACTGGTGGCCGAACCAGTTGAACCTCAAGCTCCTGCATCAGAACGCGCCGCTGGCCAATCCGATGGGGCCGGATTTCGATTATGCCAAAGCGTTTGAGTCGCTTGATCTGGATGCGGTTCAGCAGGACATCTTCGCCCTGATGAAAGATTCGCAGGACTGGTGGCCCGCTGATTACGGTCATTACGGGCCGTTCTTTATTCGGATGGCGTGGCACAGCGCCGGTACCTACCGGACAGCAGACGGGCGCGGGGGCTCTTCGTCCGGTACGCAGCGGTTTGCACCGCTCAACAGCTGGCCAGACAATGGCAATCTCGATAAGGCCCGCCGCCTGTTGTGGCCGATCAAAGAAAAATACGGCAACAAACTGTCCTGGGCAGACCTGATGATCCTTGCCGGCAACGCGGCATTGGAATCGATGGGCTTCAAGACATTTGGGTTTGCGGGTGGCCGCGAAGACCATTGGGAACCCGAAGAGGACATCTATTGGGGTCGCGAAGACGAGTGGCTGGCCACCAGTGACAAGCCCAACAGCCGTTATGCCGCTGGCCGCGTTCTGGAGGATCCGCTGGCCGCGGTCCAGATGGGTCTGATTTATGTCAACCCCGAAGGCCCGGACGGCAACCCAGACCCATTGGCCTCTGCACATGATATCCGCGATACGTTTGCCCGTATGGCGATGAACGACGAAGAGACCGTTGCACTTGTTGCTGGTGGTCACACGTTCGGCAAAGCGCATGGTGCGGGTGATGCAGCGCTTGTCGGGCCAGAGCCGGAAGGGGCGAATATCGAGGCACAGGGTCTTGGCTGGCTCAGCACCTACCGCTCGGGCAAGGGCGTCGATGCGATCACCAGTGGTATTGAAGGTCCGTGGACGCCGACACCGACACAGTGGGACATGAGCTATTTCGATGTGCTCTTTGGCTACGACTGGGAGCTGTCGGAAAGCCCGGCGGGTGCCAAACAGTGGCAGGCGAAGGAACTGGCAGACAAAGACCGCGCCCCGCAGGTTGACGGCAACGGCACCGTTAAACTGATGATGACAACCGCCGATATGGCGATGCGGATGGACCCCGACTACGAGAAGATCTCGCGCCGGTATCATGAAAACCCTGCAGAGTTCGCCGACGCCTTCGCCCGCGCGTGGTACAAGCTGACCCACCGCGACATGGGTCCGGTTGAGCGCTATCTGGGGCCGTGGGTGCCGCAGGAAGAGCTGATTTGGCAGGACCCAATCCCGAAGGTCACGCATGATCTTGTCAGCGCCGATGATGTAGCGGATCTGAAAGGCAAGGTTCTGGCATCTGGCTTGTCGGTCTCTGATCTGGTGTCGACCGCATGGGCGTCTGCCTCCACGTTCCGGGGATCCGACAAACGTGGCGGGGCCAATGGCGCGCGCATCCGTCTGGCGCCGCAGAAGGACTGGGAAGTCAACGAGCCTGCGAAGCTGGCCAAAGTTCTCGAGACGTTGGGAGGCATCCAGAAATCCTTCAACGATGGGCAATCCGGCGGCAAGAAAATCTCGATGGCTGACCTAATCGTTCTGGCGGGTAATGCGGGGATTGAGAAAGCGGCCAAGGACGCCGGACACTCTGTCGACGTTCCGTTCCGGCCCGGCCGTGGCGATGCCACGCAAGAGCAGACCGATATCGAGTCTGTCGATATGCTGAAGCCAGAAGCTGACGGTTTTCGCAACTATCTGCGTGCAGACTACAACCGGTCTGCTGGCGAATTGCTGATCGACCGGGCGCAGCAGCTTACCCTGAGCGCACCAGAGATGGCCGTGCTTCTGGGTGGTTTGCGTGTGCTTAACGCGAACTATGACAACGTGCAGCATGGCGTGTTCACCAATCGGCCCGAGCAATTGACCAATGACTTTTTTGTCAATCTGCTCGATATGGGAACAGTCTGGAAAGCCGTTGACGAGGACGAGTCCGAATTCGAAGGTCGGGACCGCGCAAGCGGTGAGGTGAAGTGGACTGGCAGCCGCGTCGATCTGATCTTTGGCTCAAATTCTCAGCTGCGCGCATTGGCGGAGGCTTATGCCACCGACGATGCCGGGGATATGTTCGTGCAGCGCTTTGTCGAGGCGTGGGATAAGGTGATGAATCTTGATCGTTTTGATCGCGCCTGATCTGAACTGATCAGCATACATGTGAAGATGCGGCGCCTCACTTATTGTGAGGCGCCGTTTTGCTGTGTGCCGCGTAATCCCTCTTTTCCAGCGCGGCATTTCAGCCGACACTCACCTGTGACGATGCAAGCGAAGGGTACCTTTGATGACAACTGAACCGGACCTCATCATCATCAATGGCGCGTTGATCAGCTTTGATGCAGACAGTGCGAGCACGACTGCTCTGGCCATCACGGGCCAGAAAATCAGTGCTCTGGGTCAGGACGCAGAAATGCTTGCTTTGGCCGGGCAGGAGACACGCATCTTTGACGCACAAGGTGCCACGGTCATGCCGGGTTTTATAGACAGCCATGTGCATTTGTTCGGCGGGTCGGTTGAACTTGGCTATCTGGACTTGACCGAAGTTGCGGGCTTGAACGCCCTAACCACCGCGATCGCGCCCTATGCCACGGAAAACCCTGGCGATGCCATCGTCTTTGCCGTGGGTGCAGATTACGCTATTCTGAGCGAAGATAGGACACCCACGAGACACGATTTGGACTTAGCCTGTCCGCACCGCCCCTTTGCAATGATCGCCCCCGATCATCATACCGTCTGGGCCAATACCGAGGCGCTTGACCGTACTGGCCTGCTGCGTGGTGGGAAGACAGAAGCGGGCAGTCTGATCGTTTTGGGGGAGGACGGGCTGGCAACGGGTGAGCTGCGGGAGTTTGGTGCATTCGGCCCGATAGTAAACCTGACCCGGCATGGGGGGCGCGATCTGGCAGGGCTGGTGAGCGGGGCCGATCCGAAGCCCGCTCCGACGGCTTCTGAGCGTCAAAAGGACAAAGCCGTACTTGCCAAGGGCCTGAAACACTGCGCCGCGCAAGGCATCACCGGATTGCATTGCATGGACGGTAATTTCTATCAGCTGGACCTGCTGACAGAGATGGAAGGCGAAGGCACCTTGGCCTGTCGCGTGGCCGTGCCGTTTCACCTCAAGAGCTTTGATCCGCTTGAGCGGCTGTCAGAGGCCGCCGAAATGAATGCGCGCTACAAGGGCGACATGGTCTACTCTGGCTACGTGAAGATGTTCATCGACGGTGTGGTCGAAGGGTGCACCGCACTGATGCTCGATCCATATCCCGGCACCGAGGACACCTACGGGGACGCGGTGTTTCAGGCTGACCATTTCAACGAGGCTTGCAGGCGGATCGACGCGATGGGATTGCAGATCGCCGTGCACGCCATTGGCGATGCCGGTGTGCGGCGCACGTTGGATGGGTTGGAGGCCGCCCGGGTTGCAAATGGTGCCCGTGACAGTCGTCACAGGGTCGAACATCTCGAAGTTGTCCACCCCGATGATATTCCGCGCGTCGCGGCGCTGGGCGCGGTCGCCTCCATCCAGCCCGGACACGCGGCGTTTGGTGGGATATTTGCGCCGACTAACGCTGAGAAGCACCTGCATGATCATCAGATCGCCACCGTTTTCCCGTGGTCGCAACTGCGGGACAGTGGCGCGCCGATCATCTTCAACACTGACTGGCCGGTAATTGGGATCGAGGTGATGCGCAATATCAAAGCAGCCATTGCGCCGCTTGATCTGGGGCCGCGATGGGGCGATCAGACACAGTCCTTAATGGACACACTGGCCAGCTATACCCGCGATGCGGCGTGGGCTGAATTCAGTGAAGACACTAAAGGGCGTCTGCGGCGGGGCATGCTGGCGGATGTTGTGGTGCTCAGCCATGATCTGACAGCGCTGCCACCGGACAGGATTACCGAGGCCAGTGCAAAACTGACGATCTGCAATGGCCGCATCACGTATGAGGTTGGTGAAGGTTTTGTCGCGGCAGGCAATTCAAGAGAGAATTAGGATCGGCTGCAGAGGGATGACCTATTATCGAAATCAGTGTCATCACCGCAGTAGGTCAGCCACCTTCTGTTTGACCTCTGCCACAGCTCTTTCTTTCACCGGCCCATAGCCGCGAATGTCCATCGGGGCGCTGACCAAAGTCATTGCAATGTCGGCCCGACCCTGCTCCAGCACGTGCGGGACCTGCTCCAGAATATCCTCGTACCAATCGATCAGGCTGACCTCCAGCTTGCGGTCAGCCGCATGGCGAAACGGATCGAACCATGTGCCCCGCAGGCCCTTCATGCGAGACAACACCCCAAAGAGGTTACCTACCCATGGGCCAAACTGCTTTTTCAAAGGCCGCCCGCGCGTATCGTGCCCAGTCGGCCAAAGCGGCGGTGCGAGATGGTAGTTAATTTCATAGTCTCCCTCAAACTCTGCCGCGATCCGCGCGGCAAAAGTGGGATCAGAATGAAGCCGCGCAACCTCGTACTCGTCTTTATAGGCCATCAGCTTAAACAATGACTTCGCGGCTTGGCGAAGCAGGGCATCCGATCCCCGCGCCGCAGTCGCTGCGAACTTGTCCAGCCGCCCTTTGTAGCGCTGCGCATAAGCCGCGTTTTGATACTCCGTCAAGAACGCCATGCGACGGGCGACAAGACCCGAAAGGCTGTCGTCGGCTTGAGTTTCCGATGACAGATGGCTGCTTAGTTTGTCGGGGTCAGCGGCCATCACCCGTCCGTAGCCAAAGGCCGTCTTGTTTCTTTCAGGCGCAACGCCGTTGAGGTCGATTGCCTGATACAACGCATTGAGCGACAACGGCAGCAAGCCTTGCTGCCAGGCAAATCCCAACATCATCACATTAGCGAAAACGGCATCGCCCATCAGCGCTTCAGCCATCTTATTGGCATCAAAGGCGCTGACGTGTTCCGCTCCAACCACATCGGCAATTGCAGTTTCGCGCTCATCAATCCGCAAGTCAGCGTCGCGGTTTAACACCAGATCTCCGGTTGGCATCTCTGCGCGGTTCAGCACGATCCGCGTGCCGCGCCGATAGTGAGCGGATGCCTTGGGCGCGGAACTGACCACCATATCGCAGCCGATCACGGCATCCGCTGACCCCTGGTCGATCCGAACCTGATGTACATCATCTGGATTTTTGGCCAGGCGCACATAGCCTAGAACGGTCCCGAATTTCTGCGCAAAGCCGGTAAAGTCGAGCACACTTGACCCCAATCCTTCCAGATGCGCGGCCATGGAGATGAGCGCGCCCACGGTCACAACACCGGTTCCGCCAACGCCTGTCACCAGCAGATCGTATGGGTCATCAAGATCGGGCATTTGCGGTTGTGGTAACACGGCGGTTAGCGCTTCCACGTCGAGGTCGGCACCGGATTTCTTGCGCCGCGTCGCCCCCTCGACTGTGACGAAGCTTGGGCAAAACCCGCTCACGCAGGAATAGTCCTTGTTGCAGGTCGATTGGTTGATCGTCCGTTTGGTGCCGAATTCGGTCTTCTTTGGCTCGACGCTCAGGCAATTTGATTCAACTGAGCAATCACCGCACCCTTCGCAGACCAGATCGTTGATCATGACGAATTTCTTTGGATCAGCCATTTGACCGCGCTTGCGTTTGCGCCGTTTTTCGGTGGCACAGGTCTGTACATAAATCAGAACGGTGACACCGGGAATCTCGCGCAGCTCTCGCTGAACATTGTCTAGATTGCGGCGGTCGTCAAATGAGGTTTCTGCCGGGAAGTTGACCTTTGCGAACTTCTCCGGCTGGTCTGAAACGACGGCGATGCGTTGCACGCCTTCGGCCCGTGTCGCCTGCGCGATGCCCGAAACGCTGACAGGCCCATCAACAGGTTGCCCGCCGGTCATCGCGACCGCGTCATTGTAAAGGATCTTATAGGTGATATTAGCCTTCGCTGCGA
>Ga0316197_10002289_pt1 | contig 13682 bp, 12 predicted proteins | sample OudBiesiAoxic_MG_FD_204939 | JGI IMG/M metagenome (GOLD analysis project Ga0316197, IMG submission 204939) | Coastal sediment microbial communities from Oude Bieten Haven, Netherlands - site A oxic | ecosystem: Environmental > Aquatic > Marine > Coastal > Sediment | place: Netherlands...
AAAGAAAGATGCCCCCGCTGTTGATAGGCAGGTCCCGCTCGATCTTTCAGCACTGAGGCTGCGGCCGGTTTTACACGAGCTGCAGATTGCAGAGCTGTCGATTTTCAACGAAGGTGACGAGCATCAGCTGCCCGCGACCCGGGTCAATGAACTTTCGCTGCGGCTGGAGCCGGATAAAGACATAGCAGGACTGTCCGCCCAGGTGGACGTAGAGGGTGAACAGTTTTCCATCGACGCCACCCTGCCGGATGTTCATCAGTCGCTGCAGCGAAAGCAGCTGCCCTTTTCGGTTGCCGTGCAGGGCGCCATGATCAAATCATCCGCCGCGGGCCGGGTCGACTTCAGTCAACCGGCGGCCATCGTGGAGGCCGAGCTTCAAGGCCGGTTTCCGGATCTGAACAAAATCCCCGGTCTGAATGCACAGATCAGTATCCCCGGTGAGTTGACCGCCAGCGCCCGGCTCAGTGGGCCCTTTGCGCAGCTCGCCATTGAGGATCTTTCGGCGAACTGGACAGCTCCCGGCGAGTCCGGCGTGAAGCTGGACGGCCGCATCGCCAATGCCGTCGAGTTCGAAGGTGTCGAACTCGCTGTGAACGGCCGGCTCACTGACGCCGCCTGGTTGAGCCCCGTTTTACCGGACAGTCTGGGCGCCCTGGACAGCGCTGAGGTGGCAGCGCAGATCAGCGGTGGTCGGTCACGACTCACACTACAGGAATTCAATTTCAAGGCTGAAAGCGCGGATGAGTTGGACCTGTCGCTCACCGGTAAACTTGATCTGACGCAGCTGATGCAGACGCCGGAAGCTGAGAACCTCGACCTCAAACTCGCATTCACCGCGCCCACCACCCGTGCGGCGCGCATCCTGATCTTCGATGAGATCCCCGAGTTCGGCGCCATTACCGGCAGCGCCGATATCCGTTCCACGCGTGGTGATCCGACGCTTGAGCATATTGTCATCCGGACCCGGGACGAGAAGGGTATCCAGGTGGACCTGAGCGGCCGCATTGCGCAGTTCCCCCTCAGTGACGCACCCAACACAGGCTATGATCTGGACGTCAGCATGACAGCGACCCAGACCTCGCTGATGGCCGAACGCGCCGGCATGGAGCTGCCTTTAACCGGCCCGCTGGATCTGAGCTATCGGATCGAGGGTGATACCCAGGCGCTCGAGTTGAATCAGGTCAAGCTGTCGGCCGGTGACAAGCACAAAACGCTGCTCGGTGCCGAAGGCCGGATACACTTCGGCGACTGGGATCAAGCGGATCCAATCCAATCGATGGATCTCGCGGTGCGTTTGGGCGGGCGTGATACCGGCTTCGTGAGTGCCTGGTCTGAACAGGACATTCCAGCGCTGGCCTACCAGGCGCAGGCACGGCTGCACACGGTTGACGGTCAGCACCGTATCGACGACTACAGGCTCATTACACCCAAAGGCGAGCCGCTGAATATCCAGGAAACAGGTTCGGCGGATAAGGTCACCTTCCTGCCGGCCTTCAGTATCGAAGGTATCTGGGTCGATACCACAGCCAGGACAGACGACGTCGCCAGGCTCAATTCACTCTTCAAGCTGGATAGAACCATCCCCGCGATCGGTCCGCTCCAGCTGCGATGGCGGGCCACCGGTACCGATACAAAACTGCTGCTTGACAAGCTCACGCTCATCGCGGGTCGGGCGGACGTCCTGCAGGTAGAGGCAAGCGGGCGCATCGGCTATATCAGCGCCGGGAAGAAGTGGCGCCTGGAGGACACCGATCTCGACGTCAAAGCGCATTCCTCCAGCAGCCAGGCTCTGGCACAGGCGTTTGGTTACGATATACCGGACCTGGGCCCCGTTACTGCACAGGCCGGCATCAAGGACAAGGATAAGATGCTGGGCGTCGAGGCTATGCGGGTCGTGGTCGGTGATGCTGGCAGGCCAGCACTGACGTCGAACGGCTCGATCGGGGACATCTATACGCTTGGCAAGGTGCGCATAGAGACAGTGCTGAACATGGATGGCCGTGACTTTGCCCGATTGGCTGACAATCAGGAACTGCGCGAGCTGGGTGAGTTGACCGGCAAACTGCTTATTTCCGACAGTAAAGGCGCACTGGGTATCGATTCACTGCATATCGAGAGCGCCAAACAGGATATTCTCACCCTGAAACTGGATGGCCGTTTTGACGATTTCAGCAAGTCCGAAACCTTTGCACTCAATTGCCATGTTAAAGCCCGGGATGCCAATCTGTTCTGGGCGCTGTTTGATCTGGAATGGCCTGGACATGGGCTTCTTGAGCTGGATGCAAAGGTTAAACGGGCAGACGGCGGTACCATTTTAGAAGCAAGCGTGATTTCGGGAGAAGAGAAGATTGATCTGCTGCTCAATACAGATTTCCAGGCCAGCCCGCCACAGATCAAGGGCAAAATCACCGCGCAGAATTTCTTTTTGCCGGATGCGGCTGAGAAGAAAAGGGAAGAAATCGCCAGGGAACGTGCCAAGAAACAGAAATCGAAACAAGAGCAACCGGTGTTTTCCCGCGAACCGATGGACCTGGGCTGGCTGAAAAAGGCGGATATGGATCTGAGCGTTGATATCCAGTCGTTCGATCGTGCCAATTCGGAAGCCTTGTCGGCGAGTTTCCGAGCCGTAATGAAGTCCGGTCATCTGTCGGTAAAACCTGCCACCCTCGTCTATCCGAAAGGGCAGGCCGATCTGGATCTGCAGTTCGATACCAGGGATGTTCCAAAATTCAGTTTCAGTTTATCCGGCGAGAATCTGGACCCCTGGCGGGGCTTTAACGTCGATGTGTCGAATTCAAAGAAGCAGTTTGATTCGAAGAATGCGGAGGTCAATGTCAATATATCGCTGTCCAGTTCGGGTAAAAGTCAGCACGACATGGCAACCAATGCACAGGGCGAGTTCTACGTGACCATGAAGCACGGAAAGATCAGCCGGTCGAAATTAGACCTGCTGTTCGTGGATATTGTCGGCTGGGCGTCCGAACGGGTGAAAGAACGCTACTTCGATATCAACTGTGCCATCGCCGATTACAGTATCCGGCAGGGCCTGGTGACCACCAACGCCTTCTTTATGGACACCGAAAATATTACCATTGCCGGCGAGGGAACGATTGATCTGGGCAGGGAACAGGTCGATTATGCTTTTATACCCAGAAAGAAGAGTCGGCTTATTCTCAAAGCGGAACCGGTGAAGATCAGGGGTGCGTTGAACGACCCGTCGATCGAGGCAATTCCCGTCAAGTCGGCCGCCCTGACCTTTGGCACCTTGATCTTTGCGCCCTACGTTTTTGCCGGTATGGCTGCGGCTGACTATGCGCATGGCAAGCTGGACAATGGCAAGGGGGATGCATCGGTTTGTGCGAACTATGAGAAGGATCTGCATAAAGCGCGTGAGAAAAAGGCGATCAGGAAACAGGCCGAAAAGAAACACCGCAGATGGAAAAATGTGCTACCGCTCGAGGACGAAGAAGACTGAAGTTTCTGCATAACGAATGATCTTAAGCAAAGGGAGAACTCACTATGAATAAATACCGTTTAATGATAGTCGCTGTATTCACCGGGCTTCTTGTTAGTGCCTGTGCCTCGACGACGCTGACCAAGGATATCGACGTCGAGGTGCAGTCGGCCCCCGGAATGAAAATGAATAACTACAAAAGCTACGCCTGGATTGCCACGGCACAGATCCTCAATGATCCGCAGGGACAGTGGGAGCCGCGGGATTTCGATGCCGATGCGGAAATACAGTTTCTGATCGATCGAGAACTGCGCAAGCGCGGCATTTCACAGGTCGATCTCAACCCTGACATGCTGGTCGCCTATATCGCCGGCGTGGATATGGAAGCCCTGGAACTGAAAGAGGATCCGAAGCAGGATATGGAAGTGCTGCAGAACAACCCCAAGGGCACCCTGGCCGTGCTGTTCATCAGTCCCGTCAACGGTAAAGCGCTCTGGGCCGGTGTGGCGGTCGCCGATGTTGAAGGCAAACGCAGCAGCAAGGATACCAAGAAACGTCTCGATTATGCCGTCAGCGAGATGTTCAGGAAGTTGCCCAAGCCGCAGTAAAGCAACGGCAATCGTCAGGGGCGGTTCACCCCCAACCCCAGTGGACGTTGTTGTAAAAGTCCCCTCTCCCTCCGGGAGAGGGTTAGGGAGAGGGGATGAACAGGGGCAGCAAGCTTATTGATTTTAGATACCCTCATCCCAGCCTTCTCCTCCAGAGGACCTTCTCTCGCCTGCGGCGATTCACCTTGTCCCGGAGGGAGAAGGGGCTACAGCCTTTTGCGACACCCACCGGAGGGGGACATGGTGCTACAATCTTTTGCGACACTCTCAAGCGTGAGAGGGAGTTAACAGGACAGCAGTGATGTCCTGTGTTTATCGGTTTTTACCGCGGATCAGGGCCTCGGGATGCCGTTCCAGATAATCGGCGAATACACGAATGGAGACTGCGGCTCTGGACAGTTCCTGAACCAGTCGGTCGATCGCGACGGCATCCACGGCTGATAAAACGCCCTCCGTCTGTTTCAGTACTTTTTGCGCCTGGCTGGCTGCGCTTTCCACGCTCTCGGCCAGGTGCACGATGTCACCGCGTTCATTGCGCATGACCTGACGCACATCGGCCAACGTAGCGTTCGCCTCGTTCGAGGTCTGTGTCAGGCTTTCAGTCAGCGGTGTCACCTGCTCGTTCAGTCTGGCGGTCAGATCGCGCATATTGACCAGCGTCTCATGTAAGACTTCAGGGGTATCCCTGGTCGCCTTTTCGTTAACCAGGGTGCTGATGCCTTCAATGGTGGATGCCAGCTTGTCAAGAATTTCCCGAAACGGAAGATCCTTCAGGCTGTTAGCCGCCGTTCGGAATACACTCTCCAGTTCCTCGATCGTGGAGGGCAGGGTGGGAAATTCTTCGTATTTGGAATTGAAACCAAAAAGCTTCGCCTTGGTATCCGGAAAGAAGTCGAACTCGATATACAGCTGCCCCGTGACCAGACTGAGGGACGCCAGTTTGGCGCGCAGACCGAGTGCGTCGATGAGATAAGTCAATACCTCCTTGCCGGCTGATCTGTCTACGCCAGGCTGACTTTCAACATCGCGAAAAGCGTCTCCTTCGAGCTCCACCACGACCTCAACAAAGGCTTGATCGGTCGATACATCGTAGACCAGCTGGATATTCGTCACCGAGCCAATTTTGACACCCCGGAAGCTGGCCGGTGCGCCGATATTCAGGCCCTTGGCGTTGCCCTGAAAGAACAGCACAAAGGTTTCAACGTCTTTGAGGAATTTTCCGGATCCGAAAGTCAGCAGCCCGGTGATAATCAGGGCGACCGCCCCGAGCACAAAGGCGCCGATCGCAGTGGGACTGGCCTTCTGGCTCATGCTTCACCTCGTGTGAGAAAACGATGTATCTTCGGGTCGCTGGATTCGTCCCGCAGTTGTTTTGGATCACCGGTGGCGGTCATGGTCTTCTTTTCAGCGTCGAGGAATACCGAATTGTTACCGATTGCGAAGATGCTTGCCAGTTCGTGGGTGACGATCACCACGGTGGTGCCGAGGCTGTCGCACAGTTGCAGAATCAGGTCATCCAGCAGGCGTGAACTGATCGGGTCCAGGCCGGCCGACGGTTCGTCGAAATAGAGTATGTCGGGGTCGAGCGCCATGGCCCGCGCCAGCCCGGCGCGTTTCATCATGCCGCCACTGATCTCGGACGGATAATAATCCTCGAAACCCGACAGACCCACCAGCGCCAGTTTGAGCTGGGCGATTTCACGCATGTCAGCCGCGCTCAGGTCGGTATACTCCTGCAGGGGCAGGGCGATGTTTTCAGCCAGCGTCATGGAACTCCACATCGCGCTGCCCTGGTAGGACATGCCGAAGTTGCGCATGAAATCCTTGCGCGCGACGGGATCGGCGGCCCAGAAATCCTTGCCTTCGTACAAAACCTGTCCCTTCGCCGGTTGCTTGAGGCCGACCATGTGGCGCAGCAGGGTGCTCTTGCCGCAGCCGCTGTCGCCCATAATGATGAAGATGTCGCCACGCTGTATCGTAAAGGTCAGATCCTGCTGTACCACAAAACTGCCGTAGGCCATGGTCAGGTCTTTCACCTCGATATGCGTCTCGGGCGGGCTTGCCTTCTGCAAGCGCTGCGCTTCAGATGCCGACGGCATGAAATAACTCCCCGTTAAATACCGAGCACATTGTAGATCACCGTCAGGAATGCTGTTGCAATCACAATCAGCAGGATACCGCTGACCACCGCCGAGGTCGCCGCCGCACCGACCGCGGATGAACTGCGGCCGCACTTGATGCCCTGGTAGCAGCCGGCAATCGCCACCAGTACCCCGTACACGGCGGCATTAATGACGCCAAGCACAAAGTGCCTGATATGTACCGCCTCCTGGGTGCGGTGCAGGTATTCCACGATGCCCACATCGAAAGTCGTCACTGACACGAACAGGCCGCCAAGGATGCCGAACAGGTCGGAATAGATACACAGCAACGGCATCATCAGGATCAACGCCAGCATACGTGGCAGCACCAGAAAATCCATGGAAGAAATACCCAGGGTTTCCAGCGCATCGGTCTCTTCATTGACCTGCATGGTGCCGAGCTGGGCGGCAAAGGCAGCACCGGTACGGCCCGCCATAATGATGCCGGTCATCATGGCGCCCATGGCGCGTGCCATGCCGATGCCGACCAGATCGGCGACGTACATGGTGGCGCCGAAGGTCGCCAGTTGCGCGGCACCGATATAGGCGAGAATCACGCCCACCAGGAAGCTGATGAGGGCGACGATGCCGAGTGCCTGAGAGCCGGTCTGCTGGATGGTCAACACCAGGTCAGAGGCACGGAACTGGGCCTTGCCACGAAACAGGCGGCCCAGGCTGCGGGCGGCCTCCCCCACAAACGCCAGTACTTCGCTTGTGGAACCGGCGGCGGCGCTGGCCCGGTTGCCGATGCGGGCGAGGAAAGGTGCTTTGCTCGTGTCGCGCCGGGCACCCTTGCGCTCCGGGACCGCCGCGGCCAGCTGCAGCAAACGCTGCACGCCCTCGGGCAATCCGCTCTGGTCAACTTTCAGCTTGTGTTGTGTGGCGATAGCCGTTATCCGCAGCAGGAAGGTCAGCAGGGCGCTGTCCCAGCCCGTCATGGCGCTGCTATCGAAACTGATCTGCCGGACTTTCGGGTGCTTTTTCAGTTCGGTGTCGAGTTGCGCGGCTGCCGGCAAGGCATGCCGGACCCGCCAGCTCCCCGCCAGGCTTATTTGCAGCTTGTCCGCTGCCGGTGCAGCGAAACTCAGCTGGTATTCGTCGTCTGTCATTTCATCAGTCACTTCGGATGTTTTCTGACTTTTTTACTCCTTCAGCCCTCAGTGTAATGCAGATTCCGGATAGATGCTGGCATAATGTCTTTATTTATGAAACGCATGAAATCAGTCTTGCCTTGTTCCGCCCTTGTGGCTCTGGGTGTCTTGATGGGCCTGTGTTTTCCGGGTTGTGCCACAAACGCTGGTCGGAGCCTGATGATCGATGCCCGCCAGGTGCCGGCTGTTCAGTACATGCCGGGAGAAATCACCGCTATGCTGGAGGATCTGGGTTACCAGCTCGTTCCCGATCCTGATCCAGTGAAAAGCGCAGAACGCTATGCGGAATACAGAATGCAGTTTAAGGCACGGGATGCGGCGAGTACCCGCATCGATGTGCATATCAAGATGGTCAATAACGTAACCGGTCTTCACCTCTATCAGGTGGGGAAGAAAGGTCCCATGCCGGCAACGGCAGAACGTTACCGCAAACTCAGAAAGCGTGTCGAACTCCAGTTCGGCGCAGAAAACGTGAGCGATACGCATCCGTTCCTGGTACCCTGATCCGCTGCTGCCCCTTGAAATGGCGTCATTTCCAAAGCGGGAAAAATGGGGGCAAACAATGGCTGACCGTATATCTGTTATTCGTGTTTTTTTAGTATGCTGTCGTAAGTGCCATCCTGTTTCATCGCAGCAATGGCGTTATCGAAATCGGCGACGATTTTTTTGTGATCGGGGTTTTTTCTGCTCACGCCGATATTCACGCCACGTACCACCAGCGGTTTTTCCAGTATCTCCAGATTTTCCCTGTTGCCCGGCATAAATCGATTGATCTGGTAACGCAGCACGCGTTCATCATCCAGGGTAAGGTCAATCTCTTTTTCAACCAGTTTTTGCAGGTTTTCAAGCAGGCTGCTTTCACGTACCTTTTCAATGGCGGCTGACTGGTTGAAGTCTTCGTCATAGGCGTAATCCTGTATCACGCCAATCTTCATGCCTTCCAGATCGTCGAAGCCGGCGTACTCGAAAGCAGAGTCCTTTCTCTTGATGAAACAGATGTGGGATTCAAGGTAAGGCTGGCTGAAATCCAGGTACTGGTCACGATCCATGGTGTACCAGGGTGTGGCGAAAACATCGTAGTCGCCGGTTTTGCCGCCTTCCAGTATCCGCTCCAGTGAATCGACCCGGACATGCGGGGTATAGCCGGCTCTTTTCAGGGCCGTGGTGACGAGATCGATAGCCAATCCCTGTTCAGGTAGATCCTCGCCGCTATACGGTTGCCAGTTGCCGCTATGGACCAGCTTAAGATCGCTTGCCATTACCGTATGAGCGAGTGTCCCGACAAACAGCAACAGGCCTGCAAGACAGTGCGTCAACTTGCTCATTTTTATTTCTGGGCTAAAGGCTTTTTTCAATTTGCTCACAGACCGTCTTCAGTACCTTGACACGGGCGTGGTACTTGTCGTTGGCCTCGACCAGGACCCATGGCGCCACCGAGGTGCTGGTAAGATCGATCAGGTCGCACACGGCTTCCGCGTATTCGTCCCACTTTTCCCGGTTGCGCCAGTCTTCGTCGGTGATTTTGTAGCGTTTGTAGCCGGTTTCTTCGCGTGCTTTGAAGCGTCGCTCCTGCTCGTCCTTATCGATGGTCAGCCAGAATTTGATGACAATACTGCCGGCCTCCGTCATTTCCTTTTCGAAGTCGTTTATTTCATTGTAAGCGCGCCGCCAGTCCGCTTCCGCACAAAAGCCTTCGACCCGTTCCACCAACACCCGGCCATACCAGGAACGATCGAAAATCGCTATGTGCCCGCGGCGCGGCAGGCGGCGCCAGAAACGCCACAGATAGGGCTGCGCCTTCTCTTCATCGCTGGGGGCCGCAAACTGATTGACGCGGTAGCGGCGCGGATCAAGAAATTCGATGAGCCGGCGTATGGAGCCACCCTTGCCCGCGGCGTCATTACCCTCAAACACAAGCACCAGCGAACGCTTTTTGAACTTCTTGCTCCACACCAGTTCGTTGAGACGGTTCTGGTAGTGGCTCAGCTGTTTCTTGTAGTCATCTTTTTCCAGTTTGAGTGTCAGGTCCAGAGTGCTCAGGAGTGTTGTCTGGTCGATATCGGGAGTACCGACCGGTGCTGCTACCGGCGGAGCCTCGGTGGTCTGTGGTTGCTCGAGGCGTGAGCGAATGGCATTGAGAATGGTTTTGCCGACGGTCAGACTGCGATAGTAGTTGTTCGCCGCATTCACGGGGATCCAGGGTGCCTGGTCTGTTCCAGTGATACGCATCATGTGCTCGGCGGCGGTCTTGACCTCCCGGTAGCGTTTGCTGCCGCCCCATGGCGATTCCTCGATGCGCCACCTGGTGCGTTCGCTCTTTTTAAGCTTTTTCAGCCTTTTCTTCTGATCGTCCTTGCTGAGATGCAGCCAGAATTTGAGGATCAACGCACCCTCTGTAGCGAGCATGGTTTCGAAACGCTTAATGGCATCCAGTTGTTGCTCGAATTGTGCATCACTGGTCTTGTCGAGCACGCGATTGGTGAGTGGTGCGCTGTACCAGGAACCCACGTAGATGCCGATTTCGCCTTTGGGTGGCAGGACACGCCAGAAACGCCACATACGCGGGCGTTCCGCCTCCTCCGGGGTAGGTGTATCGAGCGCAAAAGTGACCACGTGGCGGGCATCGAGCACCTTGTGAGCACTGGTCAGCGCATCGATGACGCCGGTACCTTCCATGCCGGCAACAATCAGAATGACGGGAAACTGTTTCGATTCAATCAGATCAAACTGGGCGTCCAAAAGTTCTGTGCGCAGCTTTGGGAGTTCTTCCTCAAACCTGGCTTTATCGATAGCGTGTTCGAGTTCTGCAGATTCAAACATAAGTCACCTTCTTCAGTCAGTTAGTCGCTGAGTATGTCCTAGAGCAAGTATAGTATTTAATCATGGGGCGGACCCGACAGCAGAACATTACCAGGGTGCGAATTCATTCATGAATGACATGGGGCGTCCTACATTTTGATTCATCACCCCCATGTCACGACTCATAAAAGCTGTATTTGCGGTCATGGCTTTCATGGATTGATTCATCTCTGAGATGTTGAACAACAGATGGGGTAAAGTGTCCAGCTTGGTGGATATGTTGCTCATATCTTCCTGCATTACGACAATCGATGAGTCCAGGTGGGCAATATGGGCTTTCATTTCACTGACCTCGCCCGTCATGATCCCGACGTTTTCGGAAAGAGAGGATAGATTCTCTGACATCCTCGCCAGATTGCGCTCCATTTTAGGGTCCACGTTACGCGCCAGTTCATGGACATCGCTGGTCAGGCTGTAAATCAGCCAGAAACCGGAGATGCCCATAATCCCGAATACAACGATCGCTGGATACACCATCCGTTCCCAGCGTCTTGCGCTGGATTCAAAGGTCTGCGCGAAATGGGTGAGCGCTTTTTCCAGGTTGGCAAGCGCTTCCGGCTCTGAATCGTTGCCGGGGTTCGTTGGCGAGGGTTTTTTCGTGTTATCCTTTTTCTCGGTCATGGATTTGTAACCTTGTGCATACAGGTGCTGTTGTTTTTCAAGACCTTATCTGCCTGTATAGGTCAATTAGTGCGGCTTGTCTATTGCTATCGGCTTGGCTTGAGCTGGGTTGCGTGGCTGAGCGACTGAAGCAGAAGGGGTTTGTCGGTGCAAAAACTGATTAACTGTGGCGTGCGAGGCATACTGTTATGAAGAATGACGTGAATAGCGTGTCGTTCGCAATAGTCGGAATTTTCTGGCTCTACCTGGTCACTGTTGCAGTACATGCAGCTGAGGCAGTCAAACCCGCAGACACGGGTGAAACGGCTGCCGTTTCCAGCGACGTGCCAGCCGACGGTCAAAACGAAAACATCATCGACCGGGCCTTTTCACCGCTGGACAAGGCTGTCGCCGATATCAATCGCGATCTCGATGATGGGGATGGTGGTGCAGCCGGTGAATCGAGCGATTGAACCTAGATTCCGCAGTTGAACGGCCTGTGTGGTCGTCCTGAGTGTTCGGATGGCGTAGCAGAAAAATGAGTTAATGGCTGGGTCCTCAATGAGTTTTTTTGCATAGCCAGGCGGGCACTCAGGGCGGCTACACGGGGCGTAGCGACTCACCCAGACGGTGAATCTGTTTAATCCATGAAAGATCATGCACACCAACACGTTAATACATCCTCGGAGCGGTCAACTGCGGAATCCAGGTTGAAGTATTCCACTGAGCCCCGGGCTGTGTTAACCGCTCTCGTGCTGGCGGGGTGTCTGGGTCCTGACTGCCGGGCAGTCGCCGGGAACACATCGGCTCAAGACAATGAACTTGAAGACTGGTTAGGCGAAGATACAGTCCCGGGCGTGCCGCAGACCGGGAAAGGCGAGCTGGTTTTTCTGTCGTCACCCCCTGAAACCGGAACACTGCATTCAATCAATACCATCGTCATCACCCGGGCCAGCCTTGATGGCGGGTGGGCAAAGATCGGCCAGTGCTATAAAGGGCTCGACGCCGTACCCGCGGCGGAAGTGGTTTATCAATACCGGAATCTGCGTCATCTGCGTATTCAGTCGAAGACCAACATCGGTCAGGCGGTCGCCCGTGGGCAGACGGTACAACTGACCGACGTGAGGCGCGATGCCACACTGTGCATCCAGGCAGAAGCGCAGATTCTTTACCCTCAGGCTAACGGCGGCTTCCTGCTCCGTAATGGCCCTTTCCACCGCCGCTTCCTGGATGGGTATTTCCCGCTGCATGTCAGCATGGACGTACAGTTCCCGGCAAAGCTGTTGCATTATGTTGGCACCTCACCCGAGTCACAGCCTGGCTTCAAGGTGGAGGTAAAGGATGAGCATGTCCGCATCGATACCTGGTTCGCCGGAACTTTGCGCGTAGAGATACAGTTTTCCGAACGCTGATTCGGGCTGTAAATTTTTGTTGTGACTCCGAGGACACTGTGATTTGCACGAATTGATCAGACATCAGTAGACTTTGATTATGAAGCTATTGCTCGATAAGCAGGCACTGGTCCTGTTGATCAGTATTATCTGGCTGCTGTCGGCTTGCCAGTCCGGAACCCAGGAACGCGCCTTGACCGAGTTTCAGGGTGAAACCATGGGGACGAGCTACACCGTGAAGATCGTCGCATTGCCAGCCGAGCTGAAGCCGGAGCGGATCGGGGCGGAGATCGCTGCCATCCTCGAAAAGATCAATGGGCAAATGTCCACCTATCTGGACGACTCGGAATTGTCACTGTTCAATCGTAGTCAGGAGACCAACTGGATCGATGCCTCTCAGGCACTGGCTGGTGTACTGCAACAGGCGCAGCATATCAGCGCCATGACTAATGGGGCCTTCGACGTCACCGTGGGGCCGCTGGTCAATCTGTGGGGTTTTGGTACTTCGCTTGGCGATAATCAGGTCCCGTCTGAACAGGACATTCGCGAGGCCAGCAACAGGGTAGGGTACACGGGGCTTCAGGTGCGCAGCTCTCCTCCGACTATCAGAAAGTCTCGCCCCGATCTCTATGTTGACCTGTCTGCCATTGCCAAAGGCCATGCTGTCGACGTGGTTGCGGAGTATCTGCAGGCTCTGGGGATTGACAATTACATGGTCGAGATCGGCGGTGAAATTCAGGCGAAAGGGCGTAACCCCAGGGGAACCTGGTGGAGGATCGCTATCGAAAAGCCGTCTACCGGTTCCCGGTCTTTACATACCATCGTTGAACTCAATGGTGTGGGCATTGCGACTTCAGGGGATTACCGCAATTACTTCGAGACAGAGGGCCGACGCTATTCCCATACCATTGATCCTGTATCCGGCCGACCCGTCACCCACAAGCTTGCCTCGGTAACGGTCGCCAACCCGTCGACCATGCAGGCGGACGCCATGGCTACCGCATTGATGGTACTCGGACCGGAAGCCGGTTACCGGTTTGCAGAAGAGCACCAACTGGCAGCATTTTTTATCGTCAAAAGCGAAGACGGTTTTTACGACAAGGCGACGGCGGCGTTCGGCCAGTATCTCGCATCAGAGGGTGAATAGACGAGCGCAGTGGCGGGGTACCCCGGTTCGTTCAACCTAGATTCCGCAGTTGAACGGCCTGTGTGGTCGTCCTGAGTGTTCGGATGGCGTAGCAAAAAAATAAGTTAATGGCTGGTCCTTAATGAGTTTTTTTGCATAGCCAGGCGGGCACTCAGGGCGGCAACACGGGGCGTAGCGACTCACCCAAACGGTGAATCTGTTTAATCCATGAAAGATCATGCACACCAACACGTTAATATATCCTCGGAGCGGTCAACTGCGGAATCTAGGTTCAAACCTGCGCCGCTTTATCCAGCAGTACATCAACCTGCGCAGGTCCACCGATTCCGGC
>Ga0316197_10002290_pt1 | contig 13680 bp, 11 predicted proteins | sample OudBiesiAoxic_MG_FD_204939 | JGI IMG/M metagenome (GOLD analysis project Ga0316197, IMG submission 204939) | Coastal sediment microbial communities from Oude Bieten Haven, Netherlands - site A oxic | ecosystem: Environmental > Aquatic > Marine > Coastal > Sediment | place: Netherlands...
AATCGCCGCCACACGGGGTCCGGGTTTGATCGGCGCGCTGATGGTCGGATTTGCGTTCGGCAAGTCCCTTGCGTGGACGCTTGACAAGCCGTTCTACGGGATTGATCACATGGAGGGCCATCTCTACGCCCCCCGCCTGGAGTTCCCTGAGTTCGAACCGCCGGCCGTCGTGCTGCTCGCCTCGGGCGGCCATAGCCAGGTCGTCCACGTTCGCTCGTGGGGCGAATACGAGACGCTCGGAACGACGATCGACGATGCTGCGGGCGAGGCATTCGACAAGCTCGCCCGATTCGTCGGCCTCGGCTACCCGGGCGGTCCAGCCATCGATGCCGCAGCAGAGGACGGCGACCCGAACGCCGTCGTGTTCCCGAGGGCGCTTCGAGATCGTCCGTTCGATTTCTCGTTCTCAGGACTCAAGACTTCGGTTGTCACGTATCTGGAGAAGGCGCGCGACAACGACGAGCTGCCGCCCCGGGCCGACGTCGCTGCCTCGATCCAGGAAGCCATCGTCGACGTCCTTGTAGAGAAGACGTTCAATGCGGTCGAAGCGACCGGCGTCCGAACGGTCGGCGGTGGTGGGGGGGTGCTGGCGAACCGACGGTTGCGCACACGCCTCGCCGAAGAGGCGGCACGTCGCGGTGTCGACCTCTTCATTCCGTCTGTCCGGATGTGCACAGACAATGGGGCGATGATTGCAGCCGTGGCCGTCGATCGGATTCGCACCGGAGTGCCGTCCGACGCTCTTGGCGCCGACGTCGACTCCAGCATGAGGCTTGGGTCGTGAATCGCGGAATTCGTCTCGGACGGATCGGTGGCGTCGAGATCGTCGTCGACGTTTCGTTGCTCGTCGTCGCAGCAGCGGTCGCGTGGATCGTGTACGTCGACATCGGCGTCGCCCATCCGGAGACCGAATCAACCGTTGCCGCGATCATCGCTCTGCTCGCCGGCGGTGGTGTCCTTGGATCCGTCCTTCTTCACGAGGGAAGTCATGCGATCGTGGCACAACGCCGCGGGATGCACGTACGGCGTATCCAACTCTTCGCTTTCGGCGGCTACACCATGATCGACGGGAAGTCCGAGCGACCGTCCGATGAACTCGTCGTCTCGGCAGCCGGCCCCGTGGTCTCGCTCGTGCTGTCCGGTCTCTTGTCACTGTTCGCGGCGCTTGCCGGCGGGATTCCCGAGGCACGGGATGCCATTGGATTCCTGGCGTTCACCAACCTCTTCATTGCGCTGTTCAACCTGCTTCCGGGATTCCCGCTCGACGGTGGACGCGTGCTGCGCGCTACGGCTTGGCGGGTCACCGGCGATCGGGTTCGCGCCACGACGATTGCGATCCAGGCTGGACGAGTGTTCGGGTGGATCGTGATCGGGGTGGCATTGCTGATCGCGATCACCACCCTGAACCCGTGGGCGCTCCTCGGGGCACTGCTCGGCTGGTATCTCCTGCGCAGCGCCGACGTGGCCGGGCGTAGAGAGTTGCTCGTTACGAAGGTCGATGGCCTCGTTGCCGCCGACGTCATGCGAGAGGCACCCGACCCGGTGCCGGGGGACATGTTCGTGGCAGAGGTCATCGATCTCTATCAGATCGGGTCGCGGCTTCGTTCGCTTCCCGTCCAAGTCGACGGTCGCATACGCGGCGTCTTGGGTGAACCCGAAGTCGAGAGATTGTCGCCTGCCCGGCGCGTCTCGGCACGAGCCTCGGCCGTGATGTCCAACATCGGCCCGAGGGACGTCGTTGATGCGCTGATGCCCCTTGACGCGCTCATGCAACGCCCCGGCGGCTTGACCGGTCGGCTCGTGGTGGTGCGCGATCGTCGAGCGGTCGGCATCATCGAGGGGGCGGATCTCGGTCGCGCCGTCGATCGCGCCTAGCAAGATGGCCGGGAGCGCGCGGAACCGACGCAGATTTTCTGCGCAGTCTCAAGAAAAACCCTGGCACTCGGGAGTGAAGAGTGCCAAAGGCGTGCTATGATTGGCACTCGCAGTAACCGACTGCCAGATCTCAAGGAGGAGTCGGATGAATTTGAAGCCTCTCGGCGACCGTATCGTCGTGAAGCCGCAGGATGAGGAAGAGTCTCGCACGGCGAGCGGCCTCGTCATCCCGGATACCGCCAAGGAAAAGCCGCAGCTCGGCGAAGTCCTTGCCGTTGGACCGGGTGAAGTCAAGGACGGGGAGCGGATCCCCGTGGATGTCAGCGTCGGCGATGTCGTCTTCTACTCGAAGTACGGCGGCACCGAAGTCAAGGTCGAGGGCGTGGACTACCTGATCCTCTCGTCGCGCGACGTGCTCGCTGTACTCGCTTAGGAGGAACACTCAATGGCAGCAAAAGAACTTCGTTTCAATGAGGAGGCCCGACGCGGCCTCCAGACGGGCGTCGACAAGCTCGCCGACACCGTCAAAGTGACACTCGGCCCGAAGGGCCGCAACGTCGTCCTCGAGAAGAAGTGGGGCTCCCCCACCATCACGAACGACGGCGTGACGATCGCCAAGGAAATCGAGCTGGACGATCCCTACGAGAACATGGGTGCGCAGCTCGCCAAGGAGGTGGCCAACAAGACCAACGATGTCGCCGGTGACGGCACCACGACCGCCACTGTGCTCGCACAGGCCATGGTCCAGGACGGGCTGCGCCTCGTTGCCGCGGGTGCGAACCCGATGGAGATGAAGACCGGCATCGAGGAAGCTGTCGCACGCGTCGTCGAGAATATCGCCGACGGAGCGACCCCCGTGTCGAGCGACGACAAGGGTGCGATCGCCTATGTTGCAGCAAACTCCGCAGCGGACAAGATCATCGGTGAGCGTATCGCCGACGCCATGCAGAAGGTCGGCAACGAGGGTGTCATCACCGTCGAGGACAGTCAGACGTTCGGCGTCGAGCTCGAGTTCACCGAGGGCATGCAGTTCGACAAGGGCTACATCTCGCCGTACTTCATCACCGATCCCGATCGCCAGGAAGCGGTCCTCGACGACCCGTACGTTCTGATCGTCAACTCGAAGATCAGCTCGGTCCAGGACATGCTCCCGGTGCTCGAGAAGGTCATGCAATCGGGCAAGACGCTGTTGATCATCGCCGAGGACGTCGAGGGTGAGGCGCTCGCGACGCTCGTCGTGAACAAGATCCGCGGTACGTTCGTCTCCGTGGCCGTCAAGGCTCCAGGCTTCGGTGAGCGCCGCAAGGCTCAGCTCCAGGACATCGCAGTCCTCACGGGCGGAACCGTCATCTCGGAAGAGGTCGGTCTCAAGCTCGACGGCGTCACGATGGACCTCCTTGGGAAGGCCCGGAAGGTCGTCATCTCGAAGGACAACACGACGATTGTCGAGGGCGCCGGCAGCCATGCCGATGTCGAGGCCCGCGTGAAGCAGATTCGCGGCGAGATCGACAACTCGGATTCCGACTGGGACCGTGAGAAGCTCGCCGAGCGTCTCGCGAAGCTCTCAGGCGGCGTGGCCATCATCAAGGTGGGCGCCGCGACCGAGGTCGAGCTCAACGAGAAGAAGCACCGTATCGAGGACGCCATTCAGGCGACCCGTGCCGCGGTGGAAGAGGGCATCGTCCCCGGCGGTGGCGTTGCGCTGCTGCGTTCGGGTGATGCCATCGACAAGCTCCGTGGCGGCAGCGACGACGTCAAGGCTGGTCGCCAAATCGTCAAGCGTGCCCTCGAAGCCCCGCTCCGTCAGATCTCGGTGAATGCCGGATATGAGGGTGGCGTCGTTGTCAACAAGGTGCTCAATGAGTACTCCGGCAACGAAGGCTTCAACGCCGCTACCGGCGACTACACCGACCTCATCGAGGCCGGGATCATCGATCCCGCCAAGGTGACGCGGTCGACGCTGCAAAACGCTGCTTCCATAGCAGGCCTGCTCGTCACCACCGAGGCGCTGGTCGCCGAGCAGAAGGAAGAAGCTCCTGCGATGCCGGGCGGTGGCCACGACCACGCCGGCGGCATGGGTGGAATGGACTTCTAGGAGCGGTCGGCAACCAGCTGTCTGCTAACAGCCAGGAAGGAAGGGCGGCCCCCCGGGGCCGCCCTTCCTCACGTCTCGGCCGGTCGTCAGTCGCCTGTCCTCCCCCTCAGTGTGGAGAGGTGTCGAGCGTGGTGCCCCCTCTGCGTCCGAGCACCAGCTCAGACGCGTCTCCCCCGCCTCCGCGGAGGAGACGCAGAGCCGTGCAGGGTCGGACGGGCGACTGCCTAGCGGCGACCTAGGAGGGCTTCTGCCGAGAGCCGCTTCCTGATGCCCGGCCACTCGGAATCGAGAACGCTCCATGCCGAGTGGTCGAGCCAGGCATCGCCGACCCGAACCTCGTGTCGGAGCACGCCCTCGTGGTTGAAGCCGAGTCGCTCTGCAATCCGATCCGACCGCTCGTTCCCTGAAGCAATGCGCAGGACGATCTTGTGATACTCGAGTTCCTCGAAACCAACCTGCATGGCGCGGGCGGTCGCTTCGGTTCCGAGACCCTCTCCGGTCAGATCTGAACGGATCCAGTAGCCGATCTCCCCGATGCGGTTCGGGAGGGAGGTTGGCCAAACCGACACGTTGCCGACGTGAAAGTCGGGCTCCTCTGGAAGGCGCAGGGCGAAGTCGAACGCCCGGCCGTCGTTCCAGGCAGAAGCCGACTCGCGAACGAAACGCTGAGCAACGGAACGGTCGTAACCGATGGCCCACGGCAGCCATTGAACGAGCTCCGGGAGCGACGCGCGAATCGCATCGTGCATCGGCGTCACGTCTCGCCGCCTGAACGGGCGGAGCAGGAGGCGCGGGGTGTGCCTTGGGCGGCTGTTGATCGTTTTGGACATCGAGGGCAGCCTATCGACCTTATGCTCTGGAGATGGACCTCTGGACAAGCCTCGCCGATCTTCCACCCGTCGCATCTCCTCCGGACGCCCGATATGCCGTGCTGGTACCGCTCTATGAGGACGACGACGGCACCGATCGGATCATCTTCACCCGGCGGCCGGAACACATGCGCACGCACCCCGGCGATGTCGTGTTCCCCGGCGGAGGAAGCGAAGCCGGTGAAGGTCCTGTTGAGACCGCCAAACGTGAAGCCTGGGAAGAGATCCGGCTTCCGCCGGACAACATCGTCGAGATTCTCGGCGGGCTCACCCCCGTCACGACGCGGAGCCGAACGACGCTCATCATCCCTGTTGTGGCACGCGTGCATCGCCCGAGCAAGCTGGTGCCGGATCCCGCGGAGGTACACAGCATCATCGAGCCACCGATGGATCATTTGCTCGATGAGGATCGGTGGACCTCCCGAGACTGGTACGGCCACGAGCTGTGGTTCTATGAGTTCGAAGAGGGGACGCTGTGGGGTGCCACTGCGTTCATGGTCAGGGAGCTGTTGACGCACCTTCGATAGCAAGTAGCAAGTAGCAAGTAGCGAGATATGAGACGCGAGACCACTGATGGAGTGAAGAATGAGGGGCCGGGGGTTGATGGCTCGTACCACATGTCGCCCGACGATTTCCGCAGGTACGGGCACGAGGTCATCGAGTGGGTCGCACACTATCTCGAAAGCGTCGGTGATCGGCCGGTGGTGTCGAGCGTCGAGCCGGGGGAGATCCGGTCGATGCTCCCGGATGCTGCTCCTGAGCAACCCGAGCCGTTCGACGCAGTGCTGGCCGATCTCGACCGCGTGGTGATCCCGGGGATCACGCACTGGCAATCTCCGGGGTGGTTTGGCTACTTCCCCGCCAACTCGTCGCCTCCGTCGATTCTCGGAGAACTCGTCTCGGCCGGGCTCGGCGTGCAGGGCATGCTGTGGTCGACAAGTCCCGCCGCCACGGAGATCGAGCAGGTCGTTGCCGACTGGCTCGTCGATCTCCTCGGCCTGCCGAGTGAGTGGAAGACCACCGGTCCCGGCGGCGGTGTCATCCAGATGAGCGCGTCGGACTCCACGCACACGGCGCTCGTCGTCGCACGCGAACGCGCCGGTGGTGATATTCGGCGCATGGTGGCGTATGCGTCAGAGCAGGCACACTCGTCGATCGAGAAGGGCGCTCGAGTCTCCGGATTCGGACATACGCGACTCATTCCGGTCGACGAACGTTTCGCCATGAGGGCCGACGCCTTCGAATCAGCGGTCGAGGCCGATCTCGCCGCCGGCCTGCTGCCGGTTGTCGTTGTCTCTGCCGTCGGCACCACCGGTACGACCGCGGTGGACCCTGTGCGGGCAGTTGGGGAGATTGCTCGCTTCCACGGCATGTGGCACCACGTGGACGCGGCCTACGCAGGTACCGCCATGATCTGTCCGGAGTATCGGCACCACCAGGCCGGCCTGGATCTCGTTGATTCCTACACGTTCAACCCGCACAAGTGGATGTTCACGAACTTCGATTGCTCGCTGTTCTACGTGTCCGACCGGCGTCCGCTGATCGAAGCGCTCAGCATCTTGCCGCCCTACTTGCGGAACGAGGCCTCGGTTTCCGGTCAGGTGATTGACTACCGCGACTGGCACGTCCCCCTTGGTCGTAGGTTTCGTGCTCTGAAGCTCTGGTTCGTGCTCCGGACGTATGGGGCGGAAGGGATTCGCCACCACGTGCGCGAGCACACGGCGCTCGCGTCGGCCCTCGCCGCACGTATCGACGGGCACCCGAACCTCGAGTTGATCGCTCCGACCCCGTTTGGCCTCGTCTCGTTTCACCACATCGCGGGCGATGCGGTCACCGACGAGCTCGCCGGCGTCATCAACGCTTCGGGTTGGGCATACGCAACGCCATCGAAGATCGACGGTAAGAGCTTCATCAGGGTGTCCATCGGCCAGAGAACGACAACCGCAGTCGAAGTCGAACGGCTGTGGGAGTTGATCGAGGCGGGTGCGGAAGGGACATAGGCGCCGCTGTTCGTCCGCAGAGAGGGTGCTGCGAACCTCATTGTCGTGTGCCAGCTCCCAGAGCCCCCTCCGCTGCACGCCGGCCACATGGCCGGTGCTCGCGCCTCCCCCACGGCGTATCAAGACCGGGGATATCATGGAGGCAAGGCCTGCGACGTGCTGCTTGTCAGGTCAATACACTTCGAGGTATGGAACCCCTCATCACACCGGCCGAATCGAACCGGCTTGATCTTGTTGCCGACGATCCGCCCGAGTTGCTCATGGAACGCGCCGGACTCGGGGTCGCGCTCACGGCGATCGAGATGGGTATCGGATACGGCGATCGCGTCAGCGTGCTCGCCGGCCGAGGCAACAACGGCGGCGATGGGTATGTCGCTGCAAGATACCTGGCTCGACGCGGCGTTCACGTCACTGTTCGACCGTTTGGGTATCCAAGAGGGGATGCTTCTCCGGCGAGGATGGCCGCGCTCGCCGCAGTTCGCTGCGGCGTAACGGTCGGTGCCTTCGATGCGGCCGATCGGTCCGACCTCATCATCGACGCTCTCTTCGGTGTCGGATTCCGTGGGGAACTTCCCTCCGAGGCAACCCCGTGGACGCTTCTCGACACACCGGTGCTGGCCGTTGATGTTCCCTCCGGACTTGACGCGGCAACCGGGGTCGTATCCGGCGCGGGATTCTCCGCGGATGTCACCGTCACGTTCCAGGCGGCGAAGACCGGTCACGTCCTTGGCCAGGGGCCGGAGCGGACCGGCGAGTTGGTTGTGTTCGACATCGGGCTCGGCGACCCCCGCCCCGAGCTCATGCTGTGCGAAGCGATAGACGCTCCAACACCGGTGCGGACGCGGCATTCCCACAAGTGGTCGGTCGGCTCGGTCGCCGTCGTCGGTGGCTCCCCCGGAATCACCGGGGCCGCGCTCCTTGCCGCCCGATCCGCGCTTTCGGTGGGTGCGGGCGCTGCAACGGTGATCTGCCCCGGTGGCTTGCAGTCGATCTACGCGGCCTTGGATCCAGGGGTGATGAGCCGGGGAATAGGAGCCGGTTCGCGATTCACCCTCGGTGATGTCGACGAGGTGCTCGACGCCGCCGAGCGGTATGACGTGCTTGCGCTCGGGCCCGGATTGGGCGCCGTCGATCAAGGCTTCGTCGAATCGCTGCTCGAACGTTGGTCGGGATCGATCGTGCTGGATGCAGATGGGCTCAATGCGCTCGATGGGCCAGCTGCGCTCTCCCGTGAGGGCGACACCATCATCACGCCGCACGCCGGCGAGTTTGAACGACTCACCGGAGGAGCAGCCACGCACGTGCGCGCTGCGTCGCTTGCGGAGCAACACGGTGCGGTCGTCCTGCTCAAGGGGAGCCCCACCTTCGTGGCCGACGGAGACGAGACGTGGGTGATCACGAGCGGTGGCCCTGAGCTTGCATCGATCGGAACGGGCGACGTGCTGACGGGAATGGTGGGTGCCTTCGCGGCCGCCGGCCTTCCGGCATCGATAGCCGCACGATCTGCTGCATATCACCACGGCGCCGCCGGAGCGCGATTGGCTGAGGTACAGACGGTGACCGCAACGGCGCTGGCGGTTGAGATCAGTCGCTGAGCATTGTTGTGCTGTCGCTGCCCGGTGCGGACGCTGCATTGGTTGGTGCCGTCACGGCGTGGGCTGGGCCGTCCTGTTCGACCCACAAGGGTGAAGCCGAGTTGGCAACCCGGCTTTCGCCCGGCTGTGCCCGACGCGGAGCGGGGTACCGGTTGAGAGGTGCGATTCGCCAGCTACGATCCCACGTTGATCACGGTGTCAACATGGGTCCCGGGCAGGCCGTGGGCCGGGTCCGCCGTTGACCGCTACGTCTACTGATACGACCGGCAACCAGAGAAGGGAATGTGGGACTATGCGGCGAATGATGACACTGGTTGTGGTGGCTACCGCGCTGACAGCAGGGGCGTGCGGTAGCTCCGAGGATGGGGTCGTTGTCGAGGATCCGTGGGGCCGGACCTCTCCGATGGTCGCGGCGAACGGTGCGTTCTACATGGTGCTCAACGGTGGAGAGGAGGCAGACCGACTCGTTGCCGCCGACGCAGACATCTGCGGCACCACCGAGCTCCATCAGACGATCATGAACGACGGCGTCATGACGATGCAGCCGGCAGAGGGCGGAATCGAGATTCCGGCCAACGGTGAGGCCGCTCTCGAGCCGGGCGGCTACCACGTCATGTGTATCGGCAAGACCGAGGAGTTCGCCGTCGGGGACGTCATCCCGCTCACCCTCACCTTTGAGAACGCCGATCCCCAGACGGTCGACGCGGAGATTCGCGAGGGCTAGAACCGGATGGACGTCCGTTCGGTGCTGGTTGCCGGGCAGACTGGCGCGCAGTCTACCCGTCCTGGATTGCCGTATCCCCACGGGGAGGGTAGAACGGTCCCGTCCATCCCTAGGAGAGCTGGTCTCCCGCACGGCGAAGACCCGAAATCGACTGCTACCGGCCCGGCCCACCCAGGGCTGAACCGTTGGTTGCGCCGTTCGCCCGGATCAGTCCGACGACGATCCCGTCGCACACGGCACGCCATGAGGCGTCGATGATGTTCTGATGCACGCCGATCGTGCCCCAGGACCCTGCGACGTCGCTGTGCCGGCAGAGCACTCGGACGCGGGCCGCCGTCCCGTCTGATGAATCGAGGTCCCGGACGCGGTAGTCGGTGAGGTGAATCCGGGCGACCTGGGGATAGGCGTCCGCGAGTGCTGCGCGGAGGGCGATGTCGATTGCCGCTACGGGACCGTCGCCTTCTCGTGTGGTCACAATCCTCTCGCCGCCCACATGGACTTTGACCGTTGCCTCGGCGACGACGTCTCCGTCCCGATGCTCCACGAACACCCGATAGGATTCGAGAGCGAAGAACGGTTGCAGCCACCCCTGGGACTCGCGCACAAGGAGTTCGAACGATCCATCAGCCGCCTCGAAGTGGTATCCGTCGTGCTCAAGTTCTTTGATTCGTTCGACGACTGCCTGTGCCTCATCCGAGGACAACTCGAGTCCGGTGTCCTGCGCCTTGGCGAGGATGGTCGATCGCCCGGCGAGCTCCGAGACCACCGTCCTGGTCGAGTTGCCAACCGAGTCGGGCGAGAGATGCTCGTAGGCGTCCGGGCGGCGTGCGAGGGCAGAGGTATGCAGCCCCGCTTTGTGCGTGAAAGCGGACACACCGACGTAGGGCAGGTGGTCGTCGAGCGTGAGGTTGATGATTTCCGCGATGTGGTGGGAGACACGCGTCAGATGGGGGAGTCGATCCGCTGGGATCGACGCAAAGCCCATCTTCAGCGAGACGTTCGGAATCACCGAGCAGAGATCGGCGTTCCCGGTTCGTTCTCCATATCCGTTGACACAGCCCTGAATCTGGACAATGCCGGCGGTTGCAGCGGTGAGGCTGTTGGCCACCGCCGTCCCCGCGTCGTTGTGGAAATGGCATCCAAGGGCGGCGTCCGGAATGGCTACCGCCACCTCGCGAATCACACGATCCACGTCGTGGGGCAGCGTGCCTCCATTCGTATCGCACAGCACGAGGCGCTCCGCCCCGCTTTCGTGCGCGGCCCGAAGCGTGTCGAGCGCGAACTCTGGGTTCGTCCGGTATCCGTCAAAGAAGTGCTCTGCATCGAAGAAGACGCGTCGATCGACCGAGCGCAGATACTCGACGGAATCGCCGATCATGGCGATGGCCTCGGGCAGATCGGTTCGGAGGGCGTGCTCCACGTGGTAGTCCCAGGTCTTGCCGACGAGGCAGATCACCTCGGTCTCGGCGGCGACGAGCGCCGCGAGCTGTGCATCGGTGGCTGCCGGCCGACCGGCGCGTCGCGTCGACCCGAACGCCACGAGCGTTGCCGTGTTGAGATCGAGTTCGCTGCGCGCGCGTTGGAAGAATTCGTCGTCTTTCGGGTTCGCCCCGGGCCATCCTCCTTCCACGTAGGCAACGCCGAGCTCGTCGAGCAATCGGCTGATCGCGAGCTTGTCCCCCGCCGTGAGCGAAATGCCCTCCTGCTGGGTCCCGTCTCGCAGCGTGGTGTCATAGATTTCGAGCGTTGTCATGGTGGTGCTCCGGATAGAGAAAACCCTCCGCTTGGCGGAGGGTCGCGGGCGCACACGGATTCGTGTGCGCCTAAGGGATGATGATGGTGGTCGAACGGCCGGTCATAGGTGCATGAGTATGGCCGGTTGCCGCTGCAACGTCAACGGTCGATCGGGCATGGCTGAGTGCGGCGCAAACGTTGATGCCGTTTCACGGTGATCCCGTTGCCGGGCAAGCCATGAGCGGCACCGATGGCCCCATGAAGTCTTGCCGGACCGAGCGACCGCCGGTATCGTTTCAGCGTGCAGTTCACGCGTTCTTGGTGGCGTCGGTAGCGATAGGGTTCCGCGCGCCAGCAAGGGCATCGACGCCGGAGCCACGAGCCCGGCGTTTCTTTGTGAGGAGGAGTGGTGACAGAACAGACGAAGCAGACCGTGTTCTCGGGAGTGCAGCCCACCGGCGCGATGCACCTCGGTGGCTACCTCGGGGCGTTCCGCAACTGGGTCGCCCTCCAGGATGACGACGCATACGACGTTGTCTACTGCATTGTCGACCTCCACGCGATGACGGTGCCGTATGACCCGGTCGATTTCCATCGGGCGCGTCTCGATACCGCGAAAGTGGTGCTGGCGCTCGGTATCGACCCAGAGAAGTCGCTGTTGTACATGCAGAGTCAGGTGCCGCAGCACGCGGAGCTGGCGTGGATTCTCGGGACGTTGACGCCCACCGGCGTGTTGAACCGCATGACGCAATACAAGGAGAAGCTCGACAAGGGCATCCCGTCGAATCTGGGGTTGTATTCGTATCCGGTGTTGATGGCAGCCGACATTCTGTTGTTTCGTGCAGACCTCGTTCCCGTCGGGGATGATCAGAAGCAGCACCTCGAGATGGCGCGAGATCTGGCCGGTCGCTTCAACAACCGTTTCGAGGACCTGTTCCCGATTCCAGAACCGTTGATCCCCGAGACGTCGGCGAGGGTGATGTCGCTCGTGGAGCCGACGGCCAAGATGTCGAAGAGCGATTCGAACCCGAAGAATCGGATCGACCTCGATGACTCGCCCGATGTGATCCGGAAGAAGGTCAAGTCGGCGGTCACCGACTCGGATCCTACGGTGCGCTACGACACCGAGGCGAAGCCGGGGGTCTCGAACCTGCTCGAGATCATGTCCGCGACGACAGGCCGGTCGATCGACGATCTCGTTGCGGAGTACGAGACCGGCGGCTACGGCCGGTTCAAGGACGCGGTCGCGGAGTCGATCGTTGCTGAACTCGCCCCGATTCGCGCCGCCCTCCAGCAACTCGACGACAACGATGTCGCGAGAATCCTCCAGAAGGGCGCCCTCGACGCCCGAACAAAGGCCGAACGCCTTCAGCAACAAGTTCGAGACGCCGTCGGCTTGGGGAGGATCTAGGAGTCGGTGTTTGTCTCCCCACAGCCGCGGGGGAGACGCGCACGAGCTGATGCTCGCTTGCAGATGGGGCAACGCGCGCGACCCAACCTGCGCGATCACCGCCTCCAAGCGGCCCCGGCTGCGCTACAGCCTGTCGAGGGCTCCCTCCTCTTCCACTACTAGCCTTTGTCGCTCCGGCACTGCTACACCAAGACGGAAGGTTGTTCCCTCGTGGAGATCGAGATCGGTATCGCCAAATCCGGTCGGAGGGCCTACGGGTTCGACGACATTGCCATCGTTCCGTCGAGGCGAACTCGAGACCCTGAGGATGTCGATCTCAGCTGGGAAATGGACGCGTTCACGTTCGACCTGCCGTTGCTCGCCGCTGCAATGGACTCTGCCGTCAGCCCGGCGACGGCCATCGAGATCTCACGCCTCGGTGGTCTGGCGGTCCTCAACCTCGAGGGGTTGTGGACGAAATACGAAGATCCGCTCGACGTCTATGCCGAGATCTGTGAGCTTCCCGACGACCAGGCGACCCGCCGCATGCAGGAGATGTATCTCGCCCCCGTAGACCCCGACCTGATCACCCAGCGAGTACGGGAGATGAAAGATGCGGGGATCATCACGGCCGCGAGCTTGACGCCGCAGCACGTGACTCGGTACATCGACAACGCGAAGGCCGGCGGACTCGACATCCTCGTGGTGCAGGGCACGGTCGTGTCTGCGGAGCACGTCTCGTCACGGGCCGAACCCCTCGACCTGTTCCAGTTCATTCGTGACGTCGAGATGCCCGTGATCGTCGGCGGGGTGGCTTCCTATTCGGGGGCCCTCCACCTCATGCGGACCGGCGCCGTCGGTGTGCTCGTCGGTGTGGGCCCCGGCGCTGCATGCACCACGCGCGCCGTCCTCGGCCTGGGCGTCCCGCAGGCCACGGCCATCGCCGACGCCGCAGGCGCGCGGACTCGCTATCTCGAGGAGACGGGCCGCTACGTGCACGTGATCGCCGATGGAGGAATGCGCACGGGCGGAGACATATCCAAAGCGATCGCCGTAGGCGCGGACGCCGTCATGCTTGGTTCTCCGTTTGCGGCCACGGACGAGGCGCCGGGGAACGGTGTGCACTGGGGGATGGCGACCTTCCATCCGACGCTTCCGCGCGGCTCACGGGTGCGGGTCGGCACGATCGGCACCATCGAGGAGTTGCTGGTTGGTCCGGCACACGAGAACGACGGGAAGCGAAACCTGTTCGGTGCCCTGCGTACATCCATGGCCACCACCGGATACGCCGATGTGAAGCAATTCCAGAAGGCTGAGGTGATGGTGGCGCCTGCGCTCCAGACGGAAGGCAAGCAGTTGCAGCGTTCGCAGAGCGTTGGGATGGGTTGACGACATGAG
>Ga0316197_10002291_pt1 | contig 13674 bp, 6 predicted proteins | sample OudBiesiAoxic_MG_FD_204939 | JGI IMG/M metagenome (GOLD analysis project Ga0316197, IMG submission 204939) | Coastal sediment microbial communities from Oude Bieten Haven, Netherlands - site A oxic | ecosystem: Environmental > Aquatic > Marine > Coastal > Sediment | place: Netherlands...
ACGGGGACGGTCGAACGGAAGGAGACGTTGAGCGGAACCTCGCGCCAGGTCATCTTGGCGGCCTGCGCGGCCGCGCCGAATCTGCGCCCCGTCTCGCCGAAGCGCACGGGGTTGGCTCCCTGAAAGCTATAGATCGATTGCTTTTCATCGCCCACGGCGAACAGCGTCCGGGGCTGCGTCCGTGCGCCTGCGCCGGCAAAGAACTCCTCCGCCAGCGCCTCGACGATGGACCACTGCTCGGGGTTCGTGTCCTGGGCTTCGTCGACCAGGATATGGTCCATGCCCCCGTCGATTTTATAGAGCACCCAGGCGGCCGCATTACTGCGCGACAAGAGATCCAGCGTCTTGACGATCAGGTCGTCGTAATCGAGCGCCGCCTCACGCCGCTTCTCCACGTCATAAGCGGTTTGAACCGCATCGGCGAAAGTGAACACCGCGCCGGTCGCCTCCACGACGCGCAAGTGAGCGAGGTCCGTTTCGATGCGCGCGAACGCGATCTTCGCCTCGTCCAGCAACGCGGCAGTGGCGGGCGCGCCATTAAGAACTGCCTTTCCAATCAGCTTCGCTCGAGGTTCACCCTTCTTTGTCAGAAAGAACTCTTTCAACAACGCCACGCGGTTCGATTCCGTGGCGAGACGTGCACGGCGCAATGTTTCCTCAGCACCTTTGTCTGTCTTGGTGTTCCCGAACGTAGAAAGTGCTGTCGCTGCCGTACTGATCTGTTCGTCTGAAAGGACCGAACATTGAGCTGCGACGAGCGCGTCTTCGTCACTGTCCTCGATCCCAAAGAAAGTCTTGAGCGCTTGGGTCTCCAAGTCTGGCCAGTGGGCCGTTGGCGCGCGCTCTGCATGGCGGTGGACAATCCGCGCAAGCTCCGCGCGTTTCGCGAGGATCTCACCCACCACTTCGCGGAACTGGTTTTCGCTGGTCAGCCCAACCACCTTGGATAGCGCGAGGCCCAGCGGGCTATTCGGAGCCGCAACGGCCTTCATGGCGACCGTATCGAAGGCCTCGTTTCGCGCGCGCGTGGCGCTCGTCTCGTCGAGCACGGTGAAGTTCGGCGTCACCGTTGCCTCCAGGGGAAAGCGCTGCAGCAGCCTCTCGCAGAAACCATGAATCGTGTGGATTTTTAGTCCGCCCCGCGCTTCGAGCACGCGTGCGAAAAGCCGCCGCGCGGTCTGCATGTCCTCTTCGTGGAACGGCTCTTTGAGAAGCTGGCCGAGTTCGGCTTGAAGCTTGCCGTCGGGCATCAAGGCCCAGCCCGACAGCGTCTTGAGCAAGCGGTTCTGCATCTCCGCCGCGGCGGTCTTGGTGTAGGTGAGGCACAGAATGCTTTCGGGCGCGGCGCCGGTCAGCAGGAGCCGCAATATGCGCTTCACTAGAACGGCCGTCTTGCCGGTGCCGGCATTGGCCGACACCCAGACGGAGGCCTGCGGCTCGGCGGCGCGCGCTTGATTTGCATCCGCCGTCTGAACGAGTTCGGCGGGCTCGGTCATGACCGCTCACCTTCGGTCAGCCATTCCGGCACACGGGCTAGATGTGCGTAGTCGTCGACCCGGTAGGACGCCGCAAAGGCGGCGTTCGCGCGGCGTTTGACCTCGTAGGGCGTATCGGGACTGTCGAAATGGGCGATCAACGACTCGAGCTTTTCGAGTGCGAGCGCGGCAAGGACATCGGGGCTTTCCTTGCTCGCGTCTTGCTGCTCGCCGCCGCCCCCGCGGCCCGAGGCGTGAATATAGATCAAGCCGCTCACATGAGCGCCCCCAAGCGCGTCGAACCCGCCGCCTTGAGCGATCGCTGCCTCGAGCGGCAGCTGCGGCCGGTAGAGCTCCTTCACATGACTGGGGACCGGCGGCGCGCCGGTCTTGTAGTCGTAGATCACGAGACTCCGATCATCCATCTCGTCGATGCGATCAGCGCGCGCCGTAAGCCGAAAACCCGACGGCAGCGTCAGCGCCCCGGAGAGCTCCGGCAAAGACCTTACGACGTTCGCACGCCGTCCCGGCTCGGTTGCGGCGAACCACGCGGCGAAGCGTTGAAAGCTTGGGCGCCAAAACGCATGTAGGCTCGGATCATCCCCAAGAGTGTCGAACACTGCATCGCCCAGCTCTTCGAGGGCCGCCTCGATGTCGTCCGGCAGCGCGTCCGGATAGGCCTCGGTGAAACGGTTCAGGATCAGATGAAAGGCCGAACCGCGCATGGCGGCGTCCGGAGCCGTGCCGAGCGGCGTCAAGGGTACGAGCTTTAGGATGTGTCTTGCGTAGATCTCGTAAGGGTTGGCAATCCAGCGTTCGATTTGCGTGACGCTCAGGCTGCGCGGCCGCGCCGAGACGGGCGGGCAGGGCCTTGGCGGTTTCGCCGGCGCGAACTTCTCGATCGTGTCCCGGTCCCGCGCCCAGGCCACCCAGTCCTGGGTCGGCGCAAGCTCGTCGCGAAGCCCGCCTGCATCGACCAACGCCTGCAGCCGCTGAAGCCAGCGCGATGGGACGGTCGGCACGCCTTCGACCTTCAGCGCACGGCTCAAGACCACGGACTTGGCGCCGAGGGCCTGGGCGAAATCGTGGGCGGAAAGACCGATGCGGCGCTCAGGGGACGACAGGCCGAGTTCGGCGCGCATGGGGTGGGTCAACCACGGGTCCGCCTCTTGCCGTTTCGGCCAGGAGCCCTCGTTGAGGCCGCCCAGCACCATCAGATCGGGTTGCTGCAGGCGAGCCTCCATCTGGCCCCAGATGAACAGCCGCGGATGGGCGGGCCGTCGCGGCCGCACCGCCTGGCCTGCCAACAGCGTGCGGTATACGGACGGATAGCTCCCTGCGGGCAGTTGGAGCCCGCCGCCCTCCTCGATGAGGCGCGACAGCAGCACCGACAAGGCCTCGCCCGCGTCGCCGCCCCAGAGCGGCACTGCCCCGGTCTCGTCGCGCGCTAGGGCTTCAGCCGCGGCCGCATGAGCCTGCACGAGAGTTGCTGCGCTGTGATGCTCCCCGTCATCGCCAAACAAGTCCTCCAGTGGCACCAACGCCGCCTGAAGAGCCCCTATGAGCCAGGCGGCCTCCGCCCGCTCAGCCTTCGTCAAAGGCGCTTTGGGGTCAAGTCTCCGCAGGGCTTCGGCGGTGCCGGCAAGCCCTCGGCCAAGATAGTCCTTCCGGAAGATGGCGCGCTCCAGTGCACGCGCGATCCGGCGGATGTCGCCCGCCGGCGCGGCCAGACGCGCCAGCGGGTGCTTCAGCAGCGCCATCAGGTCGGGCGGCGCGAAACTACGTTCAACGGCGGCCAGGATCAGATCGAGAAACGCACCCGGCAGGGTGCGCCGAATGGGCGTCCCGGCGGAGTCGTCGATGGCGAGGCCGTAATCCTTCAGGCGCGCCGCCACGCGCCGCGCGAGCTCCCGGTCCGGAGTCACGAGAGCGGCTGTCCTGTCCGGCTGTTCGATGCACCCGCGCAAAATGAGTGCGATGACTTCGGCTTCGTCATGGGCCGTCGGGGCTTCGACAAGGTTGAGCCCTTCAAGCGCGGCGGAAAGGCCAGCAGCGGGCCGGTCTCCTGCGCCCTCAAATGCCTGCTGCCAGCGTTCCGTGGTCTCGGCGGGCCGCAAGGTCTCGCTCACCAAGCGCAGCCGGGCCAGTTCGGGACCGTCAGGGGCGCTGCCTGGGACGGGCATGACGTCGTCACGGGTTGCGTCGAGCTTCTTCAGGAGTTCGGCCATGCTAGCTTGCGGATGTTCGGGATGGCGACCGAGCGTCTCCCAGCTTTCCGCATCGAGCGTCAGATCGAGGCCCGGCAAGACCACGGCGCCGTTTGAAAGCAGAGCGATGGTTTGCAACAGCCGCGCGGTGGCCGGCACGGTGCCCGTGGAGCCTGCGGCAATAACGGGATGGGGCGACCCCGCAGCTAAGTTCTTCGTTTCCTGCGCCATCAGAGCATTGCGCCGGCCGACCGGCGAAACGAGACCTACCTCATGCAGGAAGTTAGGCCATTGCTCGGTGAGGATGGTGAGAAAGGCCACCGTCTCGGCCCAGTGGGCGGCGAGTTCTTTCGGCACGAGCGTATCGAGCGTGCTGAGATCGGCCTCCTCGGAGTCGGCGGCATCCATGAGACTGGCTAAGTCCGCCGCGAGGCCGGCCGCTTGTGCCGGGGTCATCGGGAGCCGGCCTTGCAGTCCGACCGGCCCTGCCACCCCGGCGCCACGGGACCAGGCCAGAATCATGCGCATCAGCGCGATCAAGCGTGCGGTGGGTTCGATAGCCGGTTTGCCGAGGTTGGTATCGGTATCGTCGAACCGCTCCGCGTTCAGGATGAGCGCTTCGTCCTCGTCCGCATGACCGAGCGCCAGGATACGGGGCAGCAGCAAGGCCTCGCCGCCGGACTCTTCCAAAAACGCTTCACGCAAGGTGCGCGCCGCGCGCCGTGTGGGCAGATAGATCGTGGTATGCGGCAGGGAAAGACGGTCGGGTTTCATGCCCCCGGGGGTAGGCAAATCACCGGCAAGGATCGCCCTTGCTAAGGTCGTCAGGAACGGCGCCGAGGGCGGGATTGTGTAGAGGCGGGGCTGTGCGCGGGGCTCAGACACGCGGGTTGCTCATGCGCCTTCGTGCTCGAAGGAGGCTTCCGCCTCGGTGAGGGCGTCAGGTGTACCCACATGCATCCAGCGGCCGTCCAGGCGCGCGCCGTAGAGACGGTCCTTGGTAAGGGCGTTGTCCCAGAGCAGGTTCAGCGAGAAGGGGCCTTCGGGCGCGCCTTCAAAAAACGCCGCCGTGCATAGAGAAACGCCGGCAAAGGCGAAGGGCACGACCTGCCGTTCGCCACGCCGCGAGATGCGTCCGTCCGGTTCCATATCGAAATCGCCGCGCCCGCTATAGCCGATGCTGGTCGACAACGGTGCGAGCAGAAGCAGACAATCCATCAGTGCCGGATTCCATTGACGCAACATCTGGGGCAGGGCCGGGGTCACGCCCTCGCTCCAGACCGAATCCGAATTGTGGATGAAGAACGGCCCTTCGCCGAGTAACGGCAGCGCCTTGGTGGCACCCCCACCCGTGTTGAGCAACTGTTCGCGCTCGTCCGAGATGACGGTTTCCGGGCCTCGGTCCGCGCGGGCCGCCATATGCGCTTCGATCTGCTTGGGCAGGTAATGCACGTTCACGACCGCCGTCTCGACTCCGACGGCGTGGAGACGGTCTAGGACATGATCGATGAGGGTCCGGCCCATAAGCGGCACGAGGGGCTTGGGCATGGTCTCGGTGAGGGGGCGCATGCGTTCGCCGAAGCCGGCGGCGAGTACCATCGCTCTGCGAGCGAGAGTCATGGCGATGTCCTTCTAGAGCGATTTAGGCGGCAGATCCTCGGCGCTCGGGAACGCTCGGGCATAGAACGCGCGAAGATCGGCGAGCGCCGGATGGGCGAGATTACGTTCCAAATAGCGGGCCACCCGCGGCATATGTTCAAGATAGGCGCGCTTTCCGTCACGTATGGCCAATCGGGCAAAGATGCCGAGGATCTTGGAGTTCCGTTGGGCGCCGAGCGTGGCATAGAGCATTCGAAAATCATCGCTTGAGAAAGTCCCACCCCGTGCCGTACGGGCGGCACAGTACCGGTCGAGTTCGGCCCGTTCAAGCGCTTCGGGCACGTCGAGGCGGGCATCTTGAAGCATGGAGACGAGGTCGTACGCCAAGGGGCCGTAGAGCGCGTCCTGGAAGTCCAGAAGGCCGACGTTTCCGATGCCCTCGCGCTCCGGCAATGACATCAGATTGGGCGAATGGAAGTCTCTGAGAACCCATCCGGGATCCGCCTGCGCGGCCGCCTCTAGATGTGGCCGCCACAGGGATTCGAACTCTGCCCGGACCTCTCGGGGGAGGTCTTGTCCCTGGGCCGCCGGCCAAAGCCATTCTGCGATAAGCGAGGCCTCAACCAGCATGGCCTCCGCGTCGAAGCGGGGAACGGCGTAGGCGTTATGACCCTCCACCGGCAACGTTGGATCTGGCGGCGCTTCGGAGAGTGCGAGCAGGACGTCGACGGCCTTGCGCCACAATTCGGGCTGGCTCACACCGCGCGCGAGCACCGCTTTGAAAACCGTGTCTCCGAAATCCTCCAGGACGATGAATCCCTTGTCTAGATCGAACGCTAAGATCTCGGGTGCCGAAAAGCCGCGTGCCCGCAAGGCCTCGGCAACAGCGACGAAGGGTTTGATGTCTTCGGCCAAATGTACGAGAGCGCTATAGGGTTTGCCGTCGCGGATCGGCGGCCCGTCGGGCTGCCGGGGCGAATTCATGAGCACCGCCTGCCGGTCCGGAAGCACTAGCCGCGCGTAGCCGCGCGCAGAGGCGTCTCCTTGCAGATACAGCGCATCGGCCTCGGCGAACGCCGTGCGCTCTAGGAAGCCTGCCATCGCTTGAAGCCGGTGCAACCTGCTCGCCCAGTTTCCATGGCCCGTCAGGACCAGCGTGCGCGTCTCGTGCTGTCCCGATTCATCAAAAACGATGTCGAGCCGGTCCTGCGGAAGCCAGCCCGCCGCCCGTTCGGGCCACTCGATCAGCAAAGCGCCGTCGGCCAAGGCATCGTCCAGGCCCAACTCATCCAGTTCGCCGGCATCGAGGCGGAAAAAGTCGCAATGGCTGAGGGCCAGGCGCGGCGTTTCGTAGCGCTGGATCAGCGCGAAGGTCGGGCTCGGCACTTCGCTTCCCTTGTCGAAATGGGCCACCAGCGTGCGCGCCAAGGTCGTCTTCCCGGCGCCGAGCGGACCCGACAGCGTCACCACGTCGCCGCTCTTGAGATTGAGCGCGATCCGGCTGGCAAGGCGGTCGAGACGGTCCAGATCGACGCCGTCCAGCCTCCAGATTTCGGTCATCCGGCTTGTTTGGCCCGCATGGGGTCCGTCTCTGTCTCGGGCGCCTCCAATTCCTGTCTGAGAGGCAGTAGCACCGTAAATCGCGAACCCCGGCCGGTCGCGCTATTGAGCGTGACCGTGCCGCCATGAAGTTCGGCGAGGCTCCTCACGATCGACAGTCCGAGCCCGGCGCCACGGTGACGCGAGCCTTGGGTCCGGCTTTCGAAGCGATCGAACACGGTGTCTTGGAAGTCCTCTGGTATCCCTGGCCCTTCATCCTCCACGGAGAAGGCGATCATCGCGCCATCGCGCCGGCACCTTAGGCGGGCCACGGAGCACGGCTCCGAGAAGCCGATGGCGTTCGCCAGTAGATTATAGAGGATCTGCGTGACACGGCTAGCGTCCGCGAACACCTCGTCAACCCCGTCCTCGATCTCGATATCGAGCCTGACTTCATTCTGCTTGAGCCGTTCCTCGACGCCCTGTTTGGCCGCCTCGATGATGGACGACACATGCACCGGCGCGAGCTGGAGCCGCAGAGAGCCGGCGTCGATCGTGGCCAGATCCAGAATGTCGTCGACGATGGCGCGCAGCGTCATGCCCGAAGACAGGATGTCATTCACATATTCGCGCTGCTTGTCGTTCAAGGTCCCGAACACGGGCTCGACGAGCATCTGCGCAAAACCCAGCATGCTGTTGAGCGGAGTCCGCAGTTCGTACGACACATGCGAGACGAAGTCGCTCTTGAGACGGTCCGTCGTTTCCAGCGCCTCGTTTTTCTCGATCAGCGCGCGTTCGGCGCGTTTTGAATCCGTGATGTCCGAATAGGTCAGAAGCGTCCCGCCATCGGGCAGGGGTAGAGCGGCGCAGGACAAAACCGTGCCGTCGGGGCGGTCGAACTGGCTGTCATAGGAGCGCCGTTCGGCCACGATCGACGTGACGATCGCCCGGGTCCGCTCCCACTCCTCCGGCGTATCGTAAAGCAGGCTGCACCAGGCCGTGACTTCGTCCACATGCGGCTCGGCATCGAGGAGCTTTGGCGTGAGGCACCAAATGGATGCGAACGCACTATTATAGAGCCGCAAGCGTCCGTTGGACCCGAACACAGCGACACCTTCGCGCAAGGTGTCCAGGGTCTCGCGCTGCACTTGGCTGAGGGCGTTGAAGCGGCTTTCCAGCGCGATGTGCTCGGTGACGTTCTCGTACAGATAGGTCACGCCGCCATCACTATTGGCGTCGGCCACCACGTGAAGCATGCGGCCGTCCGGCAAATGCCAGCGGTCGTCGACCTGCTTGCCGGTGCCATAGGCGGATAGCCAATCCTGCTTCCAGACGCGGAACTCGGCGCGCTCCTCGAGACGACGCGCCTGACGCAGCCGGTCGAGTATCTCGCCGTCGCGCGGGCGTGTGTCGAGCCAGGCCGCATCGAGCTGCCAGAGATCGACATAGGCTTGGTTGTAATGGGCGAGCCGCTGCGTGGAGTCGAACACTGCGAAGGCTGTCGCGAGACGATCGAAGCTCCGGAAGTGCGTGTCGAGTAGCGCCCGCGCCTCGGCGTTGTCGCGCTCGTTGCGCTTGGACTCGTCGAGCAGGGAACGAAGGGCGGCGACCTGCTTCTCGAGTTCCTTGTGCTTCACCGAAAGCTCGGCCAGCTCGAGCCGTTGACCGGCGATATCGCGGATCTTCAGAACCAGGGTGTGGCCCGCGGTGCGTCCGTCGGCTTCCACATAGCGCTCACGCTTCGTGTGCAGCATCAGATTGAACGGCTCGCCATGTTCGGCGAGCGTCTTCATGGCCGCTTCGAGGTCCGCGGCGGAGGTGTCGTCGAGCCATTGTTCGAAGGCCAGGAGCCGCATGGCATCGCGCGGCACCCCGAATGCGCCGGGCAAGTTAGAGACCAGCAGTTCGGGCTTGGCCGATTCGCCGAGAGTGAGGAGCGCTTGGGGTTCGGCGGCAAGAACGGTCTCGAGCGTGTTTTCGCTCAAGGCCAGGCGTTCGGCTTCCGCTGCCGCGGTGGCTTCGCGCGCCCGGGCCTGTTTGATCGCGCGTAGGCATGCGATGATCATGCCGACCGAAAAGGCAATGACGCCCAGATCGATTCCGAGTTTGAGAAGTGTCACGGGGCTGAGGAAGCCGCTGTCTTCGGCGTGGGCGCTCTGGATGGGCAGCAGCCACGCCGGAACGGAGTAGGCAAGAACGCGGGACAGCGTCATAGGCCACCTTGATTCAGGCGTTGCCTCCTCTGTGCTGGTCCGCATGGTCCCCCTCGCTCCACGCCGCCGTTATGATGCCGATCGTCCGGCGGCAGTGCTCTTCTACGCCGCGTCTGACGTTGCCCTTGCGATTCTGAAACTTACGCGTCTGAAGGCTTGCCGCCGATTAGACGCGAAACCGAGCTGACGGACGCCAGCCGCAAGGACGAATCACTTTGAGATTAACTGCTTCGCGGACTCTTGCCCACCGCTCAAGACTCTTTGATTGAGCCGGGAAAGGTGCCTTCAAGGTCCCGTTTTCTGGGCTAGGGGGTGTCTTCGAAATGAAGGCTTGTGGACGCAAACAGGTCTTCGACGGTGAGTTCCCGTTTCGCGAGCCCTTGTGCGTAGGAGTAACGGAAAAGGGTCTCGAGCGCTTTGCGGTTCCGGTCGATGCCATAGGAATAGAAGTTCGGTCCCATGAGGGCTTTCGTGTCCTCTAGTTCCTGTCCGAACCAGGGAAGCATGTTTGTGGCCCATCCGAGCTGTGCCATCTGCCGGTAGGCGGCAGACTTTGCTTCGACGAAACCGTCAAAGACCGCCTTTAGCAGCCAGGGGTTCTCGGCGGCCACATCGCTTCGGATCGCCACAGCATGCATGATGGGAAAGATGCCGGTCCGCTTGAAATAGGCGCGTTCAACAGTCCTATGATCTGGAAAGAGCCGTCCGACCAGAGGGTTCCCCCCTTGGTAGCAGCGCGGTTCAGCAGCGTGAAAGAGTGCGTCCACCACGCCCTGTTCGAGGAGATCGCTGTCGTCGAGGCCCTCCGGGCCTGTGGTGATGTCGAGGCCCTCGGGGAAGAGGTTCTCCTGTACCGAAGTCTTGCCCGAAGCGCTGGCCGAGGAGTCTTCGGCGGAAACCACCCACTCGATCTCGTTCGGTTTCACGCCATATTCATCATCGAGGATTCCTCGGATCCAAGTCAGCGACGTCGAGGAATAGCCCGGCGTGCCGACGCGCCGTCCGCGTAAATCCTCCGGGCGCTCGATTCCTCGATCCGTACGGATGAAGACGCTTTTGTGCCGGAACTGACGCAGCAGAAAGATCGGCAGCAGCGTATAGTCGCGGAACCCTTCATTGGCATAGGCCAGCATGAACGGGTGCAATCCGATCTCGGTAATCGTCCGCGTGCGGGGCTCATCGAACGCATGGCTGTTCATGTCTCCGATGGCGTCTTCCTCGAAGGTAACCGTGCAGCGGTCGATCCCAGTCTGGCCATTGGCGAGTGCCGCGACGCGGTCGGTTCTATAAGCCGAAACAGTGACCGGTAGCGAGTCGGTGCACCCCGCCGCCAAAGCATTTCGGGCCCGACCAAGGAAGGGAGCGGCTCCCACGACGACCGCTCCGGTCAGAACCTCGCGCCGGCTCGCGCCCGCCCTGTCTCGTTGCGTCACTGCCCGATGCTCGGGTCCATGCTCGGATCGAACGGCAGTTCGTCGAGATGCTCCACATATTCGAGAGGGTCGAAGGGCAGCTTGGAGACATCCATCTTCGGTTTCCCCAGCGCTTCGATCTCAGGCGTGGCGTTCGAAATCCCCGTCCAGGGCACTCCGAACTTCTCTGAGCTGTTGGGATATTTCTTCATCCACAGTTCGTGCCGGAGCCGCATGCGGTTAAACGGACTCTTCAAGTGAATGAGGTTCGTTAGCATCGGCGTCTTCTCTCGCGGGTCTGCTGGGAGGAAGTAGAAAGCGGCGGGAATGCCACTCGCTTCGCCCACGGGATCGGGCGAGATCCAATGACGCTTGTAGTTTCCCTTCACAGTCGCGCCGAGCTTCGGCCCGGCATAGATGAAAACGTAGTCGCGCCGGCTGTTGGTATCGCCCTCCAGCAGCAGCGCCGTTTGATCGACGCCGTCGATAACGCGGTCTGTAGGAATGTACTGCGTCGCACCGGCCAGGTTGGCGAATGTCGTGAACAGATCGACCTCGTGGATGATGTCGCCGACCAGCTGGCCGGGTTTGATCACGCCGGGCCACCAGGCCATCGCCGGCACACGGACGCCTCCTTCGAGAAAGTCGCCCTTGCCCCCGCGGAAAATTGTCTCCGCCATGCCGATTCCCGGCGGCGGGTTGTGGGACATGGGCCCGTTGTCGGCCATCGCGACAATCAATGTGTTGTCGGCAATGCCGAGCTCCTCGAGCTTGGCAATAAGCTTTGCGATGAACGGGTCGATGTTGCACTGGAGCCCGTCCTGTAGGAGGCTCCGCGCGACCGCACACTTATTCGGGTTAGGCAGGAAGCTCGCGAGGTTCGGCCAGTTGGCCACGTAGAAGGGCTTGCCCTCCTTAACGCTCTTTTCGATGAAGTCGAGCGTGCGCTTCTGCGCCTCCGGATCGATCTTCATATAGGTGTCGTGGGAATTGTCGCCCCATTGCTGCGTCTTCTCGCCCTTCTTGCCTTCGGCGATCATCACCCAGCCTTTGGTCACGAAGCTGTCGTCGAGCTTGTAAGGGTCGGGCGGCAGCATGTCTTCGTGCAGGCCGATTGACGCATTGGCGCCTTCGGCGAGCTTGGTATTCAGCGACAGGATCTGATTGTAGCCGGTGAAGAAGGCCTCATCGAAACCCTGGTTGTGGGGATAGCTTTCTTCGATGTCGCCCAGATGCCACTTGCCGTAGAACGCGGTGTTGTAACCGGCCTTGGAAACCACCTCGGCCATCGTTACTTCCTCGCCGCGCATGCCGTGACTCTCCAGCAGCATGCCAATATTGTACATGCCGTTGCGGATCGGGTGGCGCCCGGTCACGACTGCGGCGCGGCTGGGCGTACAGCCGACCTCCGTATACATGCGCGTAAACAGAATACCCTCTTCCGCCAGCCGATTGATGCTTGGCGTCGTCAGGCCACGAACTTTTTGAACCGCAGGAATGCCCACATCACCAAAAGCGGTGTCGTCCCACATGATGTGGATGAGGTTGGGGGGGTGGCCGTGTTTCTTCTTCAACTCGTCGAGCTTCGCTTGAAGCGCGGTATCTTCGGCGGCCCATTCCTCACCATGCTGTGCTTCGATCACGTAATACTCAGCGTCGTGGACAATCTTGTCCTCGGCGGCGGCTGTCCCGGGCGAGGCAAACAGCGTTGCGGCGGCAAGGCTGGCGGCGAAAACTATGGTTCCCCTCGGGAAACGCCTCATAACGAAGTCTCCATGTGTTGGATTTCGGAATATTATAGCCGTCAATATCGAACAGGTAGTGGCAGAGCGGTGACCTCGCAAGCGGTGTGATCGAGAAACCGCAAGAATTCGATCTCCGGCGTCTGAACTTTGCGCGGATTTACGATCGCCATCCGACTCGGTGCCTGCTAAGCTCTCACCATCTAACAACATTCCTAGCATCGACCGTGCTCCCAACCTGGGGAGTTTGTGGAGGTGGCATGACTACAAGGTTTACTGCTGTCACGGCTCGCAGGCCCTCTCACGCGTCGATTGTTCGACTGCGTTTTCTGGCCTTGGCCATGGCGCTGCAGGCTGCATTTCTGTTTGCCGCCCCCATAGCGGTTAACGCCGAGGAGATCGTTCACGACGCCGAGTTCTATATTCTCAAAAATCAAAACGGAGATAAGTGGGCGGAGCAGGACAAGGAACTCGACGCGAAACTTGCCGCGCTTGAGGAGAAATTCGGCAGGCCGCCGAACATCGTCTACATCCTTTGGGACGACACCGCGTTCGGCGCCGTAGGCTTTCCGGCTTTGCAGAAGAACTTCGGTTATGAGACGCCCAACCTCAACAGGATGGCCGAAGAGGGCATCAACTTCACGCGAATGTATACTGAGCCTTCTTGCACCCCAACCCGCGCCGCCGTTCTAACCGGCCGCCATCCCGTGCGCCACGGCATGGGTGTGGTGGGCATGCCGCATGAGTTTTCCGGGATGCGGGCCGAGGAAGTGACCATCGCTGAGGTGCTGTCCGATGCAGGCTATGCGACAGGTTTCTTCGGCAAGGGGCATCTCGGTGACATCGAGGAGAGCTATCTTCATAACCAAGGGTTCGACGAGGCGCTGTTCACGCCGATGAATCAGATCACCTCCCTCTACAACCCGCAAGGCAACGCGGTGAATGCGGTGCTCGGCTTTTCGCCGGAGATCTATCCGCTCGATCCCTACCAGCTCGATAGCCCGGGCTTGGTCCCTGCGGGCTGGGTCATGAACATTGAGGGTAAGAAGGGCGAGCAGGGTCGCGAGTGGTGTGGAACGTCCAACGAGTGCTTTGGGAAGCTGGACGACGAAGCCGAAAAACGCACGCTCGCATTCATCCGCAAGAACGCCGAGGCGGAGAAGCCCTTCTTCGTTTCCTACTGGCCGAACTTTCTCAACTTCATGGACTTCCAGATGCCGAAGAAGTCGGTGGCCGGCTTGATGGTCGCGGACTCCTTTCCCAAGCTGGATGATTTCATCGGGACCTTGATGGACGAGCTCAAGCAACTCGGCATCGCCGAGAACACATTGGTCATCGCCATGGCCGACAACGGTCCGATGGTGCATAGCCCGCCCACAGGTTGGGGCATGCTGCCGATGATGTATCGCGGCGGTAAGGGCGACTTCACCGAAGGTGGCGTTCGCGTACCTGCGTTCGCGTGGTGGCCGGGCATGATCAAAGAAGAC
>Ga0316197_10002293_pt1 | contig 13673 bp, 15 predicted proteins | sample OudBiesiAoxic_MG_FD_204939 | JGI IMG/M metagenome (GOLD analysis project Ga0316197, IMG submission 204939) | Coastal sediment microbial communities from Oude Bieten Haven, Netherlands - site A oxic | ecosystem: Environmental > Aquatic > Marine > Coastal > Sediment | place: Netherlands...
CTGCGATCACAAACCAAAGCTATATCCACATGTGATAATAATCAAACACAGCGTCGAGTTGGCATGTCTGCCCGCGCTGGTGGTAAGCTCAGATGGCCGGGTGGGCCGGCCATCTGCAAAAGCGCGCAGTGATTATTCTGCGGTCGCTTCTTCTGCTGCTGGGGCCGCTTCGGCCTCGGACGTGTCGGCTGCTTTTGCAGCTTTGGCTTCAGCGCGCTCTGTCGCGTTTTTGCCTGGCTTGGCTTTGTTCGGGTTGCTGCGTTCTTTCTTTTCGACAACGCCCGCTGCTTCAAGGAAGCGCGACACGCGGTCCGTCGTCTGGGCGCCCTGGCTCATCCAGTATTGGATACGCTCAACGTCCATCTTTACGCGGTCTTCGCTGTCTTTCGGCAGAAGCGGGTTATATGTGCCGAGCTTTTCGATGAAGCGACCATCGCGCGGCATGCGCGTATCTGCAGCAACGATGCGATAGAAGGGGCGCTTTTTGGAACCACCGCGGGCGAGACGAATTTTGATAGACATGTGTACTCTCCTAGGATTTCGAAATGACGGGAAAGGCCGTCACGATTGTTTTTGTTTGTGGTGCTGGATGACTTCCTGAATGATGAAATTCAGGAATTTCTTGGCGAACTCAGGGTCTAGATCAGCCTGAGCCGCAAGCTCTTCGAGCCGCGCGATCTGTTTGCTTTCGCGCGCGGGGTCTGAGGGCGGGAGGTCGTGCTGGGCTTTGAGAACCCCAACGGCCTGCGTGTGTTTGAACCGCTCGGCCAGCGTGAACACGAGGATCGCGTCCAGCCGGTCGATGCTTTTGCGGTGGCCTTTGAGCAGCTCTGCAGCACGGGCCACGGTGTCTGTCATATCATTCCGAAGATCAGTCAATGGCCCAGCCTTTCGGTTTGAACAAAGGGTCTTGGTAATGTGCGATTTCCATGTCGATGCCATGCGCAAGCTGAGTGTTGTGCAAGGCGTCGGGGCTTGGGTGGCGGTAAACCACGTCGCTGCCATCAACGGTGGGGGCGTCGTGGTCTTTCTTGCAGCCAAGTCGTTCGGCAAGGCGAATGCTGTCGAGGTTCTTGGGGTCCAGATAGCTGACAGCCGTCTCCCAACCGTGATCGTAATAGTACTGGCGCACGCGGTGGGTCGCCTCAAGCGCATACCCTTTGCCTGCCTGATCCGGCCAGATGATCCACGCAATCTCGCGCTCTGGCCATTTCGCGGGAGACCAGCCGCCTGCCATTCCGACCGTTTCATTGGTGTCTTTCAAGTGCACCATCCACATGCCGAAGCCACGGATTTCCCAATGCCCGATCTCGGCCGCGTAGAGCATCCACGCCTCGTACGGGTTCAACGGGCCCCCCATGAAGCGGCTGCGATAAGACGCAAATGTCGCCTTGAAGTCGGGGTAATCCTCGGACTCCGGGCCACGCAGCTGCAGGCGCTTGGTTTCGAGGACGGGGATGTCGAGATGGCCCATCAGAGTGCCTCCGGTCCGGGATGGCGATAAAGCATGTCTTCGCCCATATTTGGATTGTCGTAAGTGCGTTCGTAGGTTGCCCCGAGCCGTTCCGCGAGGCGGATGGAGCGGGTGTTGCCCGGCACGATGTTCGAGGTCAGTGTGTCGAAGCCGAGGTCGTCATATGCCCACTGGCGCACGCGATGGGCGGCTTCAAAGGCAATGCCTTTGCCCTCGAAGCCTGCGAAGACGACCCAGCCCACTTCGGGTTCAGGCCAGCCTTCGGGGTTCCAGATGCCGCTGATGCCTGCCGGTTTGCCCGAAGCCTTGTCTTGGATCGTAAAGTAACCGTAACCGTGCCAGTGCCAGTGGCCCACGTTCAAAACGAACCAGCGCCAGCTGTCGGCGCGGTTGGTGTAGCCGCCGAACCCTTCAGCGCGGGGCGCGTCCATCAGAAAATCAATCATCGCCTCCGCATCCGCTCTTTCTGGCGATCGCAGGATCAGGCGGTCTGTTTCCAGTGTCGGGGCGTTGGTCAGGGTCATGCCGTCACCTGTGCGGGCAATGCGTAGACGTCGCGCGTCACACCATCCGGAAAGCACTCGCGGCGATCGAAAGTGCCGCCCAAGCGTTCGGCCACGCGGCGTGAGGCAACATTTTCGTCCCGGAAGAACGTTTCGACCTGAGGCCAGAGGGCATGTTCATATGCCCAGTCAACGACGACGCGCGCGGCTTCGGTTGCATAGCCATGACCGCGTGCTTCGGGCATCAGCCACCAGGTCACTTCGTGCATCTGCCAGTCATCAGCGAATTCAAGTCCTGTGCCACCAAGAACAGTATCGTCGCTGTGCTTCCGCAAAAGCCACATGCCGAAACCGTTGGTCGCCCAATGAGTGATCTCTCGGCTCAGTATCGCATCGACCTCTGCGTCGCTGCGCCCACCACGGTAATGACCAACGGTCAATTCCGTGGAGAAATAGAACGCATGATACGCGGCGCGGTCGCAAGCCGTGGGCGCGCGCAATGTCAGGCGGGCTGTGGTCAGGACGGGGGGCGTCATGCGTATGCCTCCGGCCCGCCATCGGCATCAGGGCTGTGACGGTAAACGATGGTTTCGTCCAGCGTTTCACCACCCGGGATAGCCGCATCCGTATCCAGTTCAGCGCCCAAACGTGTGGCCAAAGCGACAGAGCGCGCATTCTTGGGATGGATATAGCTGACCAGCGTCTCGAAACCCTGCGCCCATGCCCAGTTCAGCGCGGCGCTGGCGGCTTCCATGCCGTAGCCTTTGCCTTCTGCAGCTTCAAACAGCGTCCAACCGATTTCGCGCTCCGGAAAATGTGGCGGCTGGGTGATAGCAACTTGGCCGATGAAGTCACCCGCGTTGGTGTCGATGGCCCACGCGCCGTGGCCCATCCAGTCCCAGCTCACAACCTCGGACGACAGTCCATAGAACATATGCGTGCGATGTTTGGGTGCCCCGACATAGTCCGCGCGCGGTGTTTGATAGAATGCCCAGAAGGCATCCATATCATCCATCCGATGCGGTCGCAGCGTCAGGCGCGGCGTGGTTATGACCGGGGCGTCGCGCATTTACTTTTTCTTGCCAAATCCGCTGAGGCCGGGGGGCAGGCCCATGCCGCCGCCCATGCCTGGCATGCCGCCTTTGGCACCCATGGCCTTGGCCGCCTGTTCAAGCGCTTTTGGGTCCATCTGGCTGGGATCCATGCCTTCAGGCATGCCGCCTTTGCCGAACATGCCTTTCATGGCCTGTTTCAGCATGCCGCCTTTGCCCATTTTGCCCATCTTCTTCATCATGTCGGACATCTGACGCTGCATCTTGAGCAGTTTGTTGAGGTCCGACACTTCCATACCGGCGCCCTTGGCGATGCGTTTCTTGCGGCTGGCCTGAAGAAGGGCGGGGTTGGCACGTTCTTTCTTGGTCATCGACTGGATCAGCGCGATCTGCTGGCGTAGCATCTTGTCGTCGATGCCCGCGCCATCCATCTGCTTTGCCATTTTGGCGGCACCCGGCATCATCGACATCATGCCTTCCATGCCACCCATCTTCATCATCTGATCAAGCTGCATTTTGAGGTCGTTCATGTTGAACTGACCTTTTTGGAAACGCCTCATCATGCGTTCGGCCTGTTCGACCTCGAGCGTCTGCTGTGCCTTTTCCACAAGCGAAACGATGTCGCCCATGCCGAGGATGCGGCCCGCGATGCGGTCCGGCTCGAAGGTTTCGAGCGCGTCCATCTTTTCACCCAGACCGACAAAGCGGATCGGCTTCCCGGTGACTGCGCGCATCGACAGGGCCGCACCGCCGCGCCCGTCGCCGTCCATGCGGGTGAGGACAACACCGGTGATCCCGATGCGCTCGTCGAAGTTTTCCGCCGTGTGGACGGCGTCCTGGCCGGTCAGCCCGTCAACGACGAGCAGCGTCTCGCGCGGGTTTGCGACGTCGCGCACGGCTTCGACCTGCGCCATCAGCTCTTCGTCGATGGAGAGGCGTCCCGCAGTGTCGAGCATGTAAACGTCATATCCGCCAAGGCTGGCTTGTGTCTTGGCACGCTTGGCGATGGCGACAGGGTTCTCGCCTTTGACGATAGGCAGTGTGTCGACGCCGATCTGCACGCCAAGTATGGCCAACTGCTCCATCGCGGCAGGGCGGTTCACGTCGAGCGACGCCATCAGAACCTTCTTGCCATCGCGCTCTTTCAACCGCTTCGCGATCTTGGCGGTGGTGGTGGTTTTACCGCCCCCTTGCAGGCCGACCATCAGGATCGGGGCAGGCGGGTTGTCGATCTTCAAAGCGCCGGGGTCTTCGTCGCCGGTCAGGACGTGTTGCAATTCGTCGTGGACAATCTTGACCACTTGCTGGCCCGGCGTGACCGATTTGGTGACGGCTTGCCCGGTGGCTTTGGCTTGCACGGCTTTGATGAAGTCGCGGGCCACTGGCAGCGATACGTCGGCTTCCAGCAATGCCACGCGCACTTCGCGCAACGCAGTTTTGACGTCGTCCTCGGACAGGGCGCCTTGTTTGGTCAGCCGATCAAAGACGCTGCCTAGGCGGTCGGACAGATTTTCAAACATGGGCTTTCGCCTCCCTAGCCATTGGATGTGTTCCCGATGTAAGGGCCAACAGCGTATATTCCAAACGTCAAACGCCCCCACGGGCGTAACACGCTGGTGGGGGGCGATCCCGGACCCAAGTCCAAGGGACCGGAAAGTCAGACTTCCCGGAGTTGGAAGGCCTTTAGCTGCTGTGGCCTGTGCGAGTCAAGAGATCTCGGGGGAGGTGGCTTTCCGCGCACGGGAAAGCCACGCATTGATGGTGTCCGCCGCGCGTCCCGGACCTTTGCCGTTGACGTAGGTGATCGTAACGGGATGCGTGCCCGTGTCGGGCCCGTCGTTAAAGGTCAACGCCACGCGCCGTGTGTGGTTTGCATGCTTTCGACTGCGCGACGACTCGATCACGGCCTTTGACAGGTCACCCAGCGCATAATGCGTTTCCGAATAGCCTATGAAACCACGACGGCGCAGCGTGATCCGCCCGGTGGGCTTGTCGAGAATGAGTTGTGTGCGCCGCACGAACAAAACAAGGAACAGCCCGCCGCCCAACAAGCTGATCATGATGGTCATCAAGCCCTGAGACAGGTCGTCTTCAAGAAGCGCCAGTCCCGCGCCTGTGAATACCAGTATGAACATGGCCAGGCATATCGCCAGGAGCCAAGGCGTATTTGCAAGGATGAGCTGGTCATCTGTTTCGCGGACGGTCTTCATAGGACGCAAGCGTACCCGCGTCCCATGGGGTCGGTCCAGACGGTTTCGGTTCAGGCCGCCAGCGCATCGAGGGCGGCGTTGGCTTTCGCGTGAGAGGCCTCTGCATCCACCATCAACTGATCAACTGCAACGATTTGAACGTCTGTGATGCCGATAAAGCCCATGATGTGCTTCAGGTACCCGCTGGCGAAGTCGACATCCGATCCGACTTGTGTGCCGCCGGATGCAATCGCGATGATGGCGCGTTTTCCGGTCAGCAGGCCTTTCGGGCCGTTTTCGGTGTAGGCAAAGGTGATACCGGCGCGGGCGACCTGATCGATCCACGCCTTAAGCGACGACGGAACCCCGAAATTGTAGATCGGCGCGCTGATTACCAGCGTGTCTACGGCTTTGATTTCGGAAATCAGCTGATCCGAAAGCTCCAGCGTGTCGCGCTGCACGTCTGACCGGTCGGCGTCCGCGGTCCAGTTTGCGGCCAGCCAGGTCTCATCAATTGCAGGAATGGAAGTCGCGAGGTCGCGGGTGATCACCGTGTCGGGCGCCAGCTTGGCGATGATCTTGTCCGTTAGGTCGCGGCTGACCGAGCCGCTACGGCGTGCGGATGCATCGATGCGCAAAACTGCATGTGTCATGGGTGTGTCCTTTGGACTGTGAACAGAGAGGTTGTGAACGTGATGCACATCACTTAACTCTCTACTGTGCGCACGTAAGGTCGATGATCGCGCAGCATATGTGGTTAAATGCACAGAGGCGAAGATGGACAACTGGGATGAAGTGCGCACTGCCTATCAGGTGGCGCGGTCGGGGACAGTCAGCGGTGCTGCGGATGTGCTGGGTGTGCACCACGCCACGGTGATCCGCCATATCGATGCTCTTGAGGCGCGGATGGGAGTGAAGTTGTTTCAGCGCCATGCGCGTGGCTATACACCGACCGAGTCGGGCGAGGATCTTGCCCGCGTGGCGCAGGCAACTGAAGATCAACTTCAACAACTTGCAGGTCGCATCAAGGGTCGCGGCGCGGATGTCAGCGGTGATTTGCTGGTGACCTCCATCGTCGAGATATCGGATTTCGTCGTGCCTGTTCTGACCCGCTTTCAGGATCAGAACCCGGATGTGATTGTGCGTTATCTGACCGATCAACGGGTGTTCCGGCTTGAATACGGAGAGGCGCATGTGGCGATCCGCGCGGGGTCTGCCCCTGAAGAGCCGGACAATGTGGTGCAGCCGTTGATGAAACTGAATATCGGGCTCTATGCGTCGCAAGCGTATGTCGCACGGCATGGTTTGCCGAAAGATGAGACCGACCTGAAAGGCCATCTGTTTGTCGGCAGCGACAACCCGGAGGCGCGCGCGCCGTTCCAGCGTTGGCTGCGCAAGCATGTTTCGTATGACCAAGTCGTGTTCCGCACAACGGAAACGCATAGCATGCTTGGCGCCATCCGCGAAGGGGCGGGCATTGGATTTGTTGCGCGTCATCGAGGCGAAGCTGACCCAAGCCTGACCGAGGTGCTGCCGCCGGTCGAGGAATGGTCACCTCAGCTTTGGGTCGTGACCCATGTCGATCTGCACCGTACAGCTAAAGTGCAGGCGTTTGTGAGCCACTTAAAAGAAGCGGTGAAATTGGCCGAAACGAAAGTCGCATGACATGACCGAGGCGCAACGCGGCCATCTGGCGATGCTGGCGTTCTCGGCGCTGGTTGCCGGATCATTTTCGTTGGGCGCGCAAGCTGCGCCGTTCATTGCGCCCGAAGCGCTGAATGCGGTGCGCTTTTTTGTTGCGGTCGTTATGATGTTTGCGCTGGCGCTGGCGACGGGTGGTTTTGATCGTTTTGCGTTTCGCGCGCCGTGGCGCTACTTCGTACTCGCGTTTTTCTTTTGCACCTATTTCGTGCTGATGTTCGAAGGTTTGAAGACCGGCGCGCCGGTGTCCATGGCGGCCGTCTTTACGCTCACGCCGGTGGTTGCGGCAGGTTTCGGCTGGCTTTTGCTGCGCCAAGTCCTGACTGAACGCATGGCCCTGGCGCTTTCCGTCGGAGCGGTGGGCGCGCTTTGGGTGATCTTTCGCGCCGACCTCTCCGCATTTCTGGAGTTCAAAATCGGACGGGGCGAAGTCATCTTTTTCTTCGGCTGTATCGCGCATGCCATCTATACGCCTTTGGTTCCCAAACTGAACAGGGGTGAACGACCTGCCGTTTTTACGTTTGGCACTTTGACGGCCGGCGCGATTATGCTGCTGATCGTTGGCAGTCCTGCGCTCGTGCGGACCGAATGGTCTGAACTGCCGTCGATTGTCTGGATTACAATCGGATATACTTCGATTTTTGCCAGCGCATTGACGTTCTTGCTGTTGCAATACGCGAGTATGCGCATCCCGTCGGCCAAAGTCATGGCCTATACCTATCTGACACCAAGTTGGGTGATCTTGTGGGAGGCCGCACAGGGGCGTCCTCTGCCACCGGCATTGGTGTTGGTCGGCGTATTCCTGACCGTTCTGGCGTTGGGGCTATTGCTCAAGGATGACAGTCAGGTACGTGGAAAAATGGCGTCAGAAGGGTAGCCGTTCGATTGCGAACCCTTCGGCCTCAAGCAGCGCGAGAACACCCTTTTCACCTGGCAGATGCGCCGCCCCGAACGCGACAACTATGGCGTTGTGTTCGTTGGAAGCGTCGCTGATGACGGGAATCCACGCTTCGTTCCGGTCGAACAGAAGTTGCTGTTCGATGATTTCAAAAATGTCTGCGGCCGCTTCCGGTTCAATTGGACTGTAGCGCTGGGCAAGTAGCGCGGAAACGGCCCATCCTTCGGCGGTGGCCTCGTCAAAGTAACCAGCCAGCAGCGTCTCGAACATGTCCTCGCTGACCTGCGAATCGACAAGCGCGGACAGCATCATGTCGATCTGCATATCCCTGGGCTGGTCAGTGAAGGCCGAAAAGATCGTTTCAACATCTTCCAGTGCGGCGCGACGCACGCCAGCGCCTTCGGCGATTGATTCAAGCTGGGCGTCCATGCCGCCGGAACTCAGGTCGTCCAGATCCGCGCAGGGCGGGATCGCCAACAACATCGACACATACCAAGGCTGAAATCGCGCCGCCATGAACGGAGGCAACCCCCGCGCCGACAAGGCATCAGACATTTGCGCCCAATCGTCTTCCGACAAAAGCTCGGGCAACGTGGTGTCGGACAACAAAAGGAAGTCAGGATCGGAGGTCAGGCGCGCTTGCATCGCCTGCTCATCTTTGTTGGTCATTTCCAGAAGCAAAAGGTCAGCGTTCCGAACAATGTCGCGTAGCCGGTCGACCGGGCCGTCAAGACGTTGGTCGGCCAAGTGCATGGTGCCAACCAAATGCACCGTTTTGCCTTCGCGTGTGGCGCGCCAGTGATTGCCGATGGCAAAAGGCATACCGTCAAGCTGATCTGCAAGATGTGCCTTTTCATCTGCGTCGAGCGTTGCGCGCAGGTCGCTCCCGTTACAGGCGGCGACGGGCCCGGCAAGGATCGCCAGACAAAGAAACGACAAAACGCGGATCAACATGGCATCCTCTTTCCACAGCTCTGACCAATAGCTAAGCGTAGCGGTTGCCAGCGGCAAGGTGGTCGCGCATTCATACCGCATGGAGCGCGAAGCTGATCTTTATCTACCCGTGAAATCCTTTCTTGAGGATAAGGGCTTTTTCGTAAAGGGAGAGATCGGTGCCGCCGATATGGTAGCCCTGCGCGGAGACGAAGAGCCGATCATTGTTGAGCTGAAACTGCGGCTGAACCTGACACTGTACCATCAGGCCGTGACGCGCTTGCGTCTGACCGATCTGGTGTATGTCGCGGTCGCAAAGCCCAAGGGCCGCAACGCAAGGCGGTCGCTGCGCGAAAATACGATCCTGTGTCGTCGTTTGGGTTTGGGGTTTCTGACCGTCAGGCAAGACGGCACGGTCGAGGTGCATTGCGACCCCGGCCCTTACGCGCCACGCAAGAACAAAACAAAACGCGGCAAGCTGCTGCGCGAGTTTCACCGGTTGCAGGGCGACCCCAACGATGGTGGGTCCACACGCCACGGGATTGTCACGGCGTACCGTCAGGATGCGTTGCGCTGTGCAATGTATCTGGCGGAATCCGGGGCCGAGAAAGGGTCAATTGTGGCTAGGGCAACGGGTGTCACAAATGCCACGACATTGATGCGCGACAACCATTACGGCTGGTTCGAAAAGGTCGAAAAGGGCGTGTATGTCCTGACGTCGCAGGGACGTCAGGGCTTGACGGATTGGGGCGAGAGCTTGTCTTAGGCCTGCTTATTCGACCACAATCGTTTCCTCGGCCAGTATGGTACGATCCTGCCGCATGAAGTAGCGGATTTTGTACTCGCCCGGCCCATCAGGAAGCGTGATCGTGGCAGGGTTTCCGTCTCGGGTATAGACCCATGCCTGCCACTGGCCGCCACCCGACGCACTGGCCAATCCGACGCCGATATAATCTTCGTTGTAGTCCGGGCCGTCCCAGCCAATTTCGATCGTTGATCCCGCTTGAGCACTTTGCGGTGCGATGATCCGGGCATTGGGTGCCGTGACCTTGAGCGGTACCTCGGTCAGCTTGGTTCGGTCTTGCCGCAAGAAATACGTCACGACGTAGTCACCCGTTGTCGAAGGGACTTTGAGTTCTGCGGGATTGCCGTCACGTGTATAGCTCCAGGTTTCCCATTGGCCGCCGCCGGTCGCGTCGTTGCGCCCGATCCCGATGTAGTCTTCGTCATAATTGGGACCGGTCCAATCGACGGTGATCGTGGACCCTGCAACAGCCTCTGCGGGCGCGGAAAGGTCGGACTCGGGTACTTGCAGGACAATCGGAATTTCGGCAAGGGCCGTCCGATCCTGCCGTTGAAAATACGTGATGACGTAATCACCCGGCAAGGCGGGCATGACCAACTGTGCCGGGCTGCCGTCGCGTGAATAGACCCAGTTTTCCCACTGGCCCGCGCCATTGGCGTCAGCGCGCCCGATGCCAATGTAGTCGTCGGGGTAGTCCGGCCCGGTCCATGTGACGTCAATCGTGCCACCCGAGATCGCCTCTGGTGCGGCTGACAGGGTCACTTCAAGCGGCTTGAGCGTGATCGGGACTGAGACAAGCGGCGTTCTGTCTTGCCTTTGGAAATAGGTGATCTGGTACACACCGGGTGTTGCAGGCATGGTCAATTCGGTCGGTGACCCTTCACTGATCGCAACCCAGTTCTCCCATTGTGCGGCACCCGTCGCGTCAAGACGCCCGATCCCGATATAGTCGTCTTTGTAGGCTGGTCCGGTCCACGCAATCTCAATCATCGATCCGGCGGCGGCTTCGGCAGGTGCGGTGATGCTTGCACCCACAGTTGTCAACGTGATCGGAGCCGATGCCAAAGGGGTGCGGTCCTGACGCAGGAAATAGGTGATGAGATAGTCGCCAGCATCCGCAGGCATGGTCAGGCTTGCCGGGCTGCCGTCGCTTGCCGACACCCAGTTTTCCCACTGAGCTGCCCCCGTTGCGTCAACCCTGCCGATTCCGATGTAGTCATCGGCATAGTCCGGCCCGGTCCACGAAACGTCTATCTTGGACCCTGCTGGAGCCTGTGTCGGCGCGCTTAGAGTGACGTTTACCGGCACGACCGCGATTTCGGTCGCGCCAATGCTTTTGCGGCCGTCCCCTTGGAAATACTGGATGACATGCGGGCCTTCGGCAGGTGGCACAAGCAAGGTGACCGGATTGCCGTCGGAAGTTGAGGCCCAGTTCTGCCATTGGTTCGCGCCGTCTGCGTCCAGCAGACCGATGCCAATATAGTCGTTCTCGGCATCCGGGCCGTCCCAGCCAACCTCTATCATGCTGCCAGCCACGGCTGCGGCCGGGGCGACAATGCGGGCGGTGTCCTGTGGTTCCGGGAACGGGATCTCGACAGATGCGGCGTTCCCGATGGCGATGAACTGACGGCTCATCTCGGCTTCCAACACTGTGCTATAGGCCGCGGCGGTGTAGGATCCTTCGGGCAAGTCCAGGTTGAGTGGATTGCCTTCTGTGTCGTCAATCACGGTGTCGGTGTTGCTCGTCAGTTCCCAAAGCACGGGTCCAGCGATCAGCGTTTTGGTGCCTTCAACGATGGCCGTGAGAGTGGTTGGCACGACGATAGGCAGCGGTTCAGGGTCTGGATCGGCAACGGCCACCTGGGCCAGTGCATCGGTCAATTGATCAGCGGTATCGGCCGTCAGGAATTGACCGCCCGTTTCGTCTGCGATGCACTGCATCTGTGCCAGTGCTTCGGGGTCAGACCCCACGTCGAAGCCGATCACATGTGCGGTGAAATCAATTCCGGCCTCTTCCAGAAGGCGGGCTGCCGCGCAAGGGTCGGGGTTACAGGTTTCGACCCCGTCACTGACCAGAATGACAGTTGCTTTTTCCTCGGTATATCGCAGGGCTTGGGCCGCCGCGATGACAGCATCCGTCATCGGTGTCTTGCCCAGTGGCTTTATGGCGTTTACGGCCTCCGCGATCTGGGCCGCTGTGCCTGCGGCAGGGGCCACGACGGTTTCGATGTCGGTGCATTCCCCTCGTTCACGGTGGCCATAAACCGTGAGACCTAAGCCTTGCTCTGCGGGAAAGTCGGACAGCAGTGTGCCGACCACATCTTGGGCAATGGTAATTTTGGCCACGCCATCAACCTGCCCCCACATGGACCCGGACCCGTCCATAACGAGAACGGTGTTGGGATGGTCCTGCGCCGCGGCAAGGGTGGCAAATGCGCTAAGTGTGACAGCAAGTGGCAATCGCATTGGGTCGTCCTTAATGGCTTATGCGTAATAATGGGGTCAGAAAACCACGTTGCGGGCCGTCTGCACAGGGTTTGATGGCGATTGTGATTGGAAACTTCGCGCTCATCGCAATCCGTGCCTGCTCAGTTCTTGAGCGAACGGCAAATATTTGAGCAATAATGAGGCGCCGCGATGCACGGCATGCCCAGAAACCATCGCATTGCGTTTTGTTTCTCGGACTCATGGCACAGGTATTCGCCGATAAACTGGGGAGACTCCAATGTTGAAACACACTCTTGCGGCCTTTGCTGCGACCGTAAGCATGGCTGGCGCTGCGTTTGCGGAAACCGATCTGTCCTTTGCGTTGGATTGGAAATTTGAAGGCCCTGCTGCGCCGTATTTTACGGCAATCGACAACGGTCATTTCGAAGCGGCAGACCTGTCCGTCGAGATTGCTGCCGGTCAGGGGTCGCTTGATGCGATTCCCAAAGTTGCGACGGGCGCATTTCCGGTTGGCTTTGCTGACATCAATTCGCTCATCAAATTCCTGGACCAGAACCCAGGCGCACCTGTGACGGCTGTGATGATGGTTTATGACAAGCCGCCATTTGCCATCATCGGCCGCAAGTCGCTTGGAGTCGAAGCGCCAAAAGACCTTGAGGGTCGTGTGTTGGGTGCGCCGCCCCCCGATGGCGCATGGGCACAATTCCCGGCATTTGCCATTGCCAACGATCTGGATGTCGACGCGATCACCGTAGAGCCTGTGGGCTTTCCAACACGTGAACCCATGCTGGCCGAAGGCAATGTGGCGGCTGTGACCGGCTTTTCGTTCTCGTCCTACCTCAACCTCGTGCGCCTTGGCGTACCAGAGGAGGACATTTCGACCATCCTCATGGCGGATTATGGTCTGGCCTTGTACGGTAATGCGATCATTGCAAACACCGATTATGCCGCTGCGAACCCTGACGTCATCAAGGGCTTCCTGGGCGCCGTTGCCGCCGGGTGGAAAGATGCGATTGCAAACCCTGCCGGCGCGATCGAAAGCCTGATTGAACGCAACCCGGCAGCGGATGCAGCGCTTGAAGAGCGTCGCCTGCAGCTTGCTGTCGATGCCAATGTCGCAACCGAATTTGTGATGGCAAATGGTATGGGCGGGATTGAAACGAACCGTATGGCAACTGCTTTGGAGCAACTGGCACAAACCTACGAGTTTCAGAACGCACCTGACGCAAGCCTCTACTTTACAGACGCATACCTGCCGGACGCAGGACTGCGGATGCTCAAGTAACTGAAGACAGGGCAGATCGGTTCAATCGGTCGGCCCAAAGATCATAAGGCGCGTTGCGTGGCAGACACCCTCATCGAGATTAAAGGCGTGAAACACGCCTACAAAACCAAAGACGGCCCGCTTCCGGTTTTGGACGGGCTGGAATTGTCTGTTCCCGAAGGCGGGTTCGCGGCTGTTGTGGGGCCCTCGGGATGTGGAAAATCAACGTTGACGCGTCTGGTGGCGGGGCTGATGAAGCCGGATGAGGGTGAGGTCTGGCTACATGGGGAGCTGGTCAAAGGGCCCAAATCCACCGTCGGAATGGCGTTTCAGAACCCGGTCCTCTTGGAATGGCGCACGATTTTGCAGAACGTCATGCTGCCGCTTGAAATCGTTCCAACCAAGC
>Ga0316197_10002294_pt1 | contig 13665 bp, 8 predicted proteins | sample OudBiesiAoxic_MG_FD_204939 | JGI IMG/M metagenome (GOLD analysis project Ga0316197, IMG submission 204939) | Coastal sediment microbial communities from Oude Bieten Haven, Netherlands - site A oxic | ecosystem: Environmental > Aquatic > Marine > Coastal > Sediment | place: Netherlands...
TTTAACGATTGCTCCAGGTGAAACATTAGGTATTGCTGGTGAATCCGGCTGTGGTAAGAGTACGTTGGCATTTGCAATAACACGTTTGCATAAGGCGCCTGCACTTATCTCTGAAGGCGAAATCATCTATAACGGCCGTGATATTTTGAAAATGTCTGAAAAGGAGCTGCGTGCTTTTCGTTGGAATGATGTTTCTATCGTTTTTCAAAGTGCAATGAATTCATTAAACCCAGTCATCACAATTGGTGAGCAACTGACGGATGTGATTGCAGCACATAAACAGATTAGTGCTAAAAAGGCAGTTGTTAAAGCAAAAGAGCTACTTGAAATTGTTGGTATTCATGGTGATCGCCTAAATAGTTTTCCACATCAATTGAGTGGTGGTATGCGACAACGAGTCGTGATCGCAATTGCGCTCGCGCTTGAACCGAAACTCATTATTATGGATGAACCAACAACGGCACTTGATGTAGTTGTTGAGCGTGAAATTTTAAATGAACTTTATGATCTTAAAGAGAAGTTTGGATTTTCAATTCTTTTTATTAGCCATGATTTAAGCTTAATGGGAGAAATTGCAGATCGCATTGGTGTGATGTATGCAGGTAACCTTATTGAAATTGGTGATGCCAAAACGGTGTTCAGTAAACCATCACATCCTTATACCAAAGGGTTGATCGCTTCGTTCCCTTCTATTCATGGTCCAAAAGAGCGTTTATACGGAATCCCTGGAGATCCGGTTAATCTTTTGAAGTTACCAACAGGATGTAACTTTCAAGCTCGTTGTACCGATTGTATGGAAATCTGTACAAAAGATGATCCCATTTTGGCTGAACTGAGCATCGGTTATCAAGCTGCATGCCATAAATTATAAGGAAACAATGATGGATAATTTAAATACCCCTGAAGTTGTGCTGTCAGTCAGAAATATGATTAAAGATTTTCCTACAGGACAATCAAGCAGTAAAAACAGTTATATGCGTGCAGTAAATGATGTTTCATTTGACCTTTGTAAAGGTGAAGCACTTGCTATTGTTGGAGAATCTGGCTCTGGTAAAAGTACTGGCGCACGTGTGTTATCGCGCATTTATGAAAAAGATGGCGGCGAAATTATTTTTAAAGGTAAACCCCTAGATGAGTATATTGATGCGCATGGAAGCCTAGAATATGCACGTCAGGTACAGATGATTTTCCAGGACCCCTTTGGTTCGTTAAATCCTGTCCATTCAATTTATCATCATATTGCACGTCCTCTGCTTATTCATAAGCGAGGAGACAAAAAAGTGATTGATAAATTGGTATATGAACTACTTGAGTTAGTAGGTTTATTTCCTGCTATTGAAACAGCAAGTAAATACCCGCATGAACTGAGTGGTGGACAGAGGCAGCGTGTTGCAATTGCGCGAGCATTAGCAGTTGATCCGGAAGTGATTTTAGCGGATGAACCTATCTCAATGTTAGACGTATCGGTACGTTTAGGTATCTTAAACTTAATGGCCGATCTTAAAGATAAGCATGGTATTTCGTTTATGTACATTACCCATGATATTGCAACCGCAAGATATTTTGCTGAGAAAACTGCAGTAATGTATGTTGGCCATATGGTGGAGTGGGGTAATAGCGATAAGGTGACACAAACACCACAACATCCATACACACAGTTACTATTGTCGGCAGTACCTGAAGCTGGCAAGAGTGGACGTCGTGAACTTGGTGCTAAAAAAGGTGAAATTCCAATGTGGAAGCCAGATACAAAAGGTTGTCCATTTTCGGCGCGTTGTCCTCGTGCAATAGCATGTTGTGATGACAGTTTTCCTGATATTACAGAAATAGCTGAAGATCATTTTATTCGCTGCCATAACATTTAGTATGTAACAGTTTTAATTTTTGGATGTTAATGCCACATTAGCCATTAGCCATTAGCCATTAGCATCCATTTTTTTTTGCTTTCATAAGAAAGCGCTTTCTTATTTTAGGTTTTATTATGACAAACGAAAATATCAACAATTCAACGAACCCAATATCGGGAAAATTTGTTTCCGTTGAGGGAGATAAGTATTACCAGATAAAAAATGTAGATCAGATGAATCCATTTTTTATTAGTGTTGTTTCAGCAAGCGATCATTGGTTATTTATCTCTTCTACAGGCTCTCTTTCTGCGGGTAGAATACGACCTGAAAATGCATTGTTTCCATATAAATCAGTTGATTATATTCATGAGAGTGCAGAGAATACAGGCAGTAAAACAATCATTAAAGTGCAAGCTGGAGATGGTTGTAAAAAATGGGAACCTTTTAACCTACAGCATAATGGTTTTTACCAAGTTGAGCGTAATCTCTATAAAAATGTTGCAGGTGATAAAATTATTTTTGAAGAGACCAATCTTGATTTAGGTCTTACTTTTAAGTATCAATGGGCGACCAGTGAACAGTTCGGATTTGTTCGTAGCTCAACTATCTCTAATAACAGCAACGATAATATTGAATTTGAAATTGTTGATGGTATTCAAAATATCTTACCACCTAATGCACCATTGGCATTAATGCAAACAAGTAGTGCATTGCTTGATGCTTATAAGTGGAATGAATTAATGCCAGACTCAACACTTGCAACCTATAGCCTATATGCAAAATTGAGTGATCGTGCTGATCCTGCAGAATCTTTACAAGCGACAACTGTATTTAGTGTTATCGATAATTGTCAGTCAATTTTAGTTTCTAGTGAACAGCTTGATGCATTCCGCCGGGGTGAAAAGATCACTAATGAACGCTTACGCCGTGGTTTAAGAGGGGCTTATTTTATTAATAAAACTTGCCTTCTTGGTGCGGGCGAAAGTGATAGCTGGAAAATTATGGCAGATATCGACAAAAGCCATAGTGATATTGCGGCGCTTAAAAGTGATCTTCACGCTAATGCTGCTGTAGATCTAACTATCTCAAGTTCCGTTGAAGATAATCATCAAGATCTGATCATGTTAATGGCTGGCAGTGATGCTTACCAGAAAACTGCAGAAGAGGAGACAAGTGTCCATCATTATGCAAATGTGTTGTTTAATAATATGCGTGGGGGTGTGGTTGTTGATCAATATTGGGTAGAAAAGCAAGATCTTATTAAAACGGTGACTAACGCAAATAAAGTGGTTGCAACAAATAATATGTCATTTTTCGAAGCCTTACCTGAACGTATCGATTACCAAGCTTTAATTACCTTGGCATCCAAGGAAAATGATGATCAACTTACTCGTCTTTGCCATGAATATTTACCACTGACTTTTGGCCGTCGACACGGTGATCCAAGTCGCCCATGGAATCATTTTGAAATTAAATTAAAAGATGAAAATGGTGATCGTTTGCTTTCATATCAAGGTAACTGGCGTGATATTTTCCAAAATTGGGAAGCATTAGGTCTAAGCTACCCTAACTTCATTAAGTCTTTCATCTCTAAGTTTGTAAATGCATCAACGATTGATGGTTACAATCCTTACCGCATTACTAAAGCGGGCATTGACTGGGAGATGTTAGAAGAAGATGACGCATGGAGTAATATTGGTTATTGGGGTGATCATCAAATAATCTACCTTCTTAAATTTTTAGAGTTATCAAATAAGTACCAACCTGAAGAGCTCAAAGAGTTGCTTAATGCAGAAATTTTCAGTTATGCGAATGTACCCTACGAAATTGAAGGTGTAGATCAATTATTTGCTGATGCTAAGAACACTGTTATTTTTAATAATGATAAACAAGCTCTGATTGAAAAGCGTGTTAGTGAATTTGGTAGCGATGGTCGTCTTGTTTTAGACGCAAATAGCAATGTTTACATGGTTAATCTGACTGAAAAATTACTGGTTCCACTGCTAGCTAAGCTAGGTAACTTAGTTGTTGATGGTGGCATTTGGTTAAATACACAACGCCCAGAGTGGAATGACGCCAATAATGCGATTGTTGGTACGGGCTTGTCGATGGTAACGCTTTATTATATGCGTCGTTATGTGGCATTTTTACAAGATCTATTCAAGAATAACAGCGGTTGTGTGCAATTGTCTGCTGAATTAGCACAATGGGTTGTTGCTACTTCGCAAATATTACAACAAGCAACGGCATTTACACTACTTGGTAAGGTTGATGCTGAAACGCGTAATTCTTTACTTCGCAAGTTAGCAACGGCTTCTGCTATTTACCGAGCTGATGTTTATGAAAAAGGCTTTACTGGCAAAACTGAGGTTGCTTGTTCCACAATTAATCAAATGCTGTCAGCTAGTCTTGCAGTGATGGATGAAAGTATTAAGAGTAATTTACGTGATGATGGTTTGTATAATGCTTACAATATCATCAACTATACTCCTGAAACAGTTAATGTTGATCTCTTATACCCGATGCTTGAAGGTCAAGTTGCAGTTTTATCTGCAGGTGTATTATCGCCCAAAGAAGCAGTTTCTTTACTTGATAATTTATATGCAAGTAAAATGTATCGAGTTGATCAAAATACGTTCATGCTTTACCCAGATCGTGATTTAACTCTTTTTGCGGATAAAAATAGCATTAATGTTGATCGTATTAATGCTAATCCGTTTTTGAAAGCAATGCTGGCTCAAGGCGACCGTCGTGTTATTGAAAAAGATACCGAAGGGGCATATCACTTTAATGCTAATTTTGAGAATGCGGGTGTACTTGCTGAGGTAATGCAAGTTGTCGTAACTGAGTATCAAGATGCGACACCAGAGCACCAAGCTGATATATTTAATTGCTATGAAGAGGTGTTTAATCATCAAGCATTTACCGGACGTTCTGGGACTATGTTTGGTTACGAAGGGCTTGGTTCAATATACTGGCATATGGTTTCTAAGTTATTACTTGCAGTACAAGAGAACTACTTTGTCGCATTTAAGTTAGACCCACAATCTCAAGAAACACAAAAATTGTCTGAGTACTATTACAAAGTTCGTGCAGGCATCGGTTTCAACAAAACACCTGAGGTTTATGGTGCTTTTCCAACAGACCCATACTCGCACACACCTAAACAAGCGGGAGCTCAGCAACCAGGTATGACAGGACAAGTGAAAGAAGAGATCTTAACACGTTTTGGTGAGTTAGGTTTGCTGGTTGAAGATGCAAAAATTACCTTTAAACCTTCTTTATTAAAAGAGCGTGAGTTTTTAATTAAAGCTGATCAATTCACTTTCATTAACCTTGATAGCAAAGATCAAATAATTGAACTATCTCCAGGTCAGTTAGGGTTTACTTACTGTCAGGTTCCTTTTGTGTATAGTGTTTCTGATGTTGCTAAGGTTGAGGTTATCATGGCTAACGAAGAAGTCATTTGCTCAGAAGCATTAGTACTTAATGATAAACTTAGCCATTCAATTTTCTCACGTGATGGTGCGGTTAAACAGGTTACTGTTTCTCTTCCTGCTTCTTTATTATTAAAGGAAGGCTAATAACAGTGAATAGTCACCTACTAGAGGTGTCTGAATATAATGCGACGGGATATGCTCCCGTCGTTGATTTTCAGACATGGCGTGTTGCAATGCTTAATTACATTGATGAGTTGGAGGCAGATAAAATAGATAATTTTCAATGTCATAATGAAACAGATGAAGTTTTTGTTTTGTTATCTGGAAAGTGTATTCTGTTTTGTGCTGAGGTTGATGATAGCTGTAATATCACTGATATTGTTAGTTGGGATATGCAACCAAATAAAATTTATAATATTAAGCGCGGTATTTTTCATACTCATACTTTAACTGAAGATGCTAAAGTATTAATTATAGAAAATAGAGATACCTGTGATGATAACTCACCGAAAATTATGATTGATGGGACAGTCAACAAAAAGTTGGTAACAATGACTACGGCATTATGGGTTAATTTGTGAGTTGTTTTCGATGTTGGAGTAATTGATTTGTTTAGTATAATTATGTTTTGACTCGTGACACTATTTAAGGCAGTTAAACTGCCTTTTTTATGTTTTTTAAATAAGGGGCCAATCAGTTTAATTTTTTTACCGAATTTCTTATCACTAATTCAGGTGCAAGTTTGGTATTAATTAAATACTTTTCTTTATGTACTAAAGAAAGAACGCTATTTGCAGCTTCAATTCCCATCTCTATAACAGGAAAGTTAACAGTAGTGAGCTTAGGTCTTATGTGTTGGCTGTAAGTATCGTTATCGAAACCGACAATTGAAATATCCTCACCTACTTTTAATCCTCTATCGCTACACACATCATAAACGGCCAACGCGATATTATCATTTTGACAAAAAATAGCGGTTATTTCACTATGCCTATCAAGTAAACGCCTTACTTTTTCATGGTTACCATCATGATCAAAACGCCCCTCTGCAATTAAACTTGCATCGTAAGGAATACCATAATCAGAAAGTGCATTTCGGTATCCTTGTAAACGATCACGGCTATCAAGTTTACTAAGCTGTCCGGTAATACAAGCTACCTTTGTATGGCCTAGTTCAAGCATATACTTGGTTGCAAGATAACCCCCTAACTCGTTATCAATACAAATACATAGATTCGATAGCTCAGGTACATAACGATTCAGAATTACCGTTGCGGGGGTATTTTCTGCAATTTTTATTAATTCATCATCAGATAATCTGTCGGCAATTACGATTAAGCCATCAACTTGTTTAGACTGAAGAAAGCGAATTGAATCAGTCTCTTTTTCTTTGGATTCTTGACCACTGGTGACAATCAAATGCATATTTTTCTGGCGAACGGTATTTTCAACGTTATGCATCAGAGGCCCAAAGAAGGGACCTTCAAGTGTGCCAACCAACATCCCTATACTGTTTGAACGACTTGAGGCTAGCGCTTGTGCGAATGAGTTAGGTTTGTACCCTAGCTGTTCTATTGCTTTAAACACCTTAACTCGATTTGCCTCTTTTACCGTTGAATGGCCATTTAAAGCTCTGGAAACGGTTGCTTGAGAAACCTGTGCAAGTTCGGATACTTCCTTGATGGTGATCAACTTTCTCTCCTGATATTAATTTTGATTAACGCGTTATAACACGCTTTTATAAAGGATCTATCGATTTTGAACGCAACTGTATCATACTGCAAGACCTTTCTTTTTATAAAGAAAAGAGTGTGCTCGGTACGCTATATTTTATCATTTAAAGCTTACTTTTATAATATTATAACTTTTAATTGACTGTATCTGCTTATTATCTTGTCTAGCGCATGTTGAGTATTATTTTTTATGAAGGTTACATAATGTGATCCATATTCTATGAAAGCGCTTACTTTGGTGATCGTGCTCACTTTAAATCCTCTATTTTACCTTTATACTTGTTTTCAGAAATTGGCAGACTAGTTTTGAATACGACTTAGATTGTTATCTAATTATGCGAGCCATTTTTTTCAAAGGAGTAAAGAAAGCGCTTACTTTGGTGTGATTATTTACCTATTTTTACGGAAAAAAATAAACTTATGGAGTTACAATGAAATTATCAAAATTAACCCTAGCGTGTCTTTTAGCAACCTCTACACTTTCAGCAACAAACGCATATGCAGATGTAACCGATGGCTTTGAATTCCATGGCTACTTTCGCTCTGGCGTTTTGTTAAGTGCTGAAGATGACTTTAAGCGTTCAGCATGGCAGGGTGGCAAGGAGACGTTAGGTCGTTTAGGTATTGAAGCCGATAATGATATGAACTTTGAACTGATCAAAAAATGGGCTTTTGACGACGGAAAAAATATTCGAATTCATGTTGCTGTAGCGGGTACTGGTACCGATAAAGCATTAGGTTCTTCTGTTGATGCTGATTCATTAACAAACAGTATGGGTTTTGGTCAAACATATGTTGAGTTTGGAGGTATTACTGAAACCGGTACTTTTTGGGCGGGTAAACGTGATTACGGTAAAGACAACTATATCTTTATGACTGATTTTTTCTACACGCAGATGTCAGGTTTAGGTATCGGTGTTGCTGATTATGAAGTGGGCGATGTAAAAATGGACTTCGCTTATATGACTAGTGATAGAAATAATCCTGATGGTCGTCCATATGCTTGGGGTTCATCTAATACTAATAACATTATGCACTCTGTTCATGTGGGCGCAAATTTTGGTAGTTTCGAACTACACGGTCAAGTTAAAGCGATGCCTGATAACTGGGATGATGCAGGCAACGAGTATGCTGAAACAGGGTTTGATGTAACCGGTATTATGCACCTTGATAGTTTTGTTGGTATTCCTGGAAATGGCTTTTCTAAAGTAATTCTACAGGCTGGTAAAGGCTTAGGCTCGAACCAACTGCTAGGTGGAACATTGAATGTTTACAATGGTTTTGTTGCTGGTGGACCTGGCCCAGACCAAATGACTTACCTTGATGAAAATGATCTGTCTGCTCGTTTCCTACTTTGGGGTGGTTACTTCCTTAAAAATGGGATTAATCTATTCCCTGCATTACAAGCACAATACAACGATAATGATGACGGCAGTTCAAATTACTGGGCTTCTGCAATGGTACGTCCTACTTTCCCTGTTTCTGATAATTTCTTCATTGCGACAGAATTTGGGGCACAATATGCATATGCTGAAGACGCTAACGGCAATCAAGCATATCAAGGCAATAATGCTAAAGCAACGATTGCACCTACATGGATTATTGGTACGGGCCAAGGTCCTGCACCTGAAATTCGTCTGTTAGGTACTTACTTAAATCATGCTGCAACTAACGAAGGTGATGGCGATTTCATCGTTGGTTTACAAGCTGATATGTGGTGGTAGGAATTATCGTATTTAGAATTTCATAGTTCTATTTCATAATGTTCAACAGCCATCACTGTAAAGTGATGGCTTTTTTGTTCTGCTACTTTGCAATATTTTTAAAACCAATTTTTTGCCTAAGCGAATATTGGAAGCGGTGCGCTTAGCGGCAAATATGATCACTTTATTAACTCCTTTGTATAAGCATGACTTCAATTTTATAAACCTCAAGATCAGGGACGTTACCCTGTACTTAAAATTTAGTGTGAAGGTTATAAACACTTTGTTCTCTGTAAATGGAAACTAGGAATATGTTAATTAAAAATAGGAAAACTTCTGTCATTAAACGAATGTATGCTGGGTTTACTGTGATGGTCTTGTTATTTATTGCAACTGTTGCCTTAATGTTAAACGGTACAAGCCTTATTCATACACAACTACAGTCGGTTAATAGCAATGCATTACCCTTAGTGACGTTTGCAAATCAAACTAGCGTTAAACTATTGATTGCAGACAAAATATTTAAAGACTTTCTAACTAGCCAAGATACACAACGCATGCAAGATTACGAGAAAAACTTTAGTTTAGCACAGCAAGATTTTAGTCATGCTTTGGCAAAATTAGCAAAGATTTCGGCTGACAATTCGGCGTTAAATAGCCAACTTAATGAATTACTTGCTCTTGAAACACGTTATTTTTCAGAATCAAGTAAAGCGATGGAAAATTATAAGACACAGTTAACAGCCCAATTGGAACGTCAAAAAACTGCTCGCCGTTTTCAGAAATTACAAACAGATCTTCGCCTGGGTATGATCCAGTATATTAATGATAAAGGCACGGAGACGGTTAAATTATTAGCAAAAGGATATTTTGACAAATTGAAGTCGATAGAAACAACGACTTCAGATGCACTGGCAAGTGATGATGTCACGTTGATTAGCAAGGCGATGAAAAGCAATAAACGAAGTGTGACACGATTGAAGTTTGCTTACCAAGCAATTGTTACTCAAATGCCGAGTTTCAGAGATGAATTTGGTCTTTCAACGACACAATTTATTCAGGACGCAGGGACAAAAGGCGGGGTATTAGACCAACATTTTGTGTTCACGAAATCCCGTATCAGTCTTTATGAAAGCATCGCTATTCTAGCCAGTGAAGTAGATCAAGCAATGTCTATTTTGGCGACTTTTCGTGATCAAGCGGATCAATTGATGAAAGTGGCCATTAACAATGCGACTAAAATCTATAATGATGGATATACCAAAGCCATTTTAATGGGGACTGGTGTGACGGTATTTTTATTATTTCTTGCTTGGCTACTCGCTCAAAATGTACGCAAACCTCTTGTTTCTATACTCAAAGCCCTTGAATCTCTTACCGATGGAGATATGACCCAAAGGGTAAGTGGTAATACTTTTATTGAGTTTAATCAACTCAGTACACATATCAATACACTTGCTGCTAACCTGCAAGATGTACTACAAAAAATTAGTTTTACCGCAACTAATTTGGCGCAGGTTTCAGAACAAAATCAAGCAACGATGAGTCAATCTAGAGATCGCTTAGATGAACAACGTAATCAAACCGCTTCCGTTGCCACTGCAATGACCGAAATGCAGCATTCTGTTGAAGATGTTGCGACCAGTGCACAAAGTACAATGGATAAAGTACGAGATGTTGAAGTCGCTGCGCAGAGTGGGCGAACGGTAATGAGTGATAATATCGCTACCATTCATCTGTTATCTGATAATCTTAATGAATCAGTGCAAGTTGTTGCTACTGTACAGGAGATGAGTGAAGGCATCGGCTCTATTCTGGATGTGATTCGCCATATTGCTGCACAAACTAATTTACTCGCACTCAATGCTGCGATTGAAGCCGCTCGTGCTGGAGAGCAGGGGAGAGGTTTCGCCGTTGTCGCCGATGAGGTAAGAGTTCTCGCGGAACGAACAACGCGCTCTACAGCAGAAATTGAAGATATGATTCAAAACTTACAACTAAAATCAGATCAAGCTTCAAAAGTGATGCAGGTTTGTGTTAAAGAGATGGATAAAAGTTTACTGCAAACATCTGATACTAATAGGGCGATGGAGGAGATTCAGGCTAATATTATTGAAATTAGCAAAATGAGTTACCATATCGCACATGCTGCTGATGAGCAAAGTTCGACAACTGCTTCTATTGCTCGTAGCTTAGAAGATATTAGTCAAATTGCAGATGATAACAATTTGTCGATGGAACAAGTTAGCGAAGTGAGCGCTAAATTAGATGAACTAGCACATCAACAGGATGAACTTGTACACCAGTTTAAAGTTTAATTTGTAAGTGGTTGCCAACCTAGCCGATTAGTTTTGTTGGTGACCACTATATTATATAGGGAGTCTCTGTGCTCTTTTTATGAAATAGTAAATATTCGTTCACAACTAAAGGCATTGTATATTTATTGTTTACCCTCTTATTTTATCTTCTAAGTTATAGCTTGATGTGAGCTAAGTACACCTTTTTTTAAAATCAGCTTGTTCACTTTTTTGATGCAGTATAACCTTGTTTGTAAGCGCTTTCTTTTTGATGTTTTTACGATTGTAAATCGTAATGCGTTTAATTTTAAAAAGTGAGTTGCATAGGTGTTTGCGTGGAAAAAGTTAAACAAGTCGTACTTATAGGGAGAGTAGAGTGTCTAGTAAATACAATAAACATATGTCATTAGCGGGAGTTAATTTTTCAAATTTTTCTAAGCTGGAACTAGGTAAAGTTGCAGCACGAATAATTGAACAGAAAATTCATGGTATTTCATTCAGTCCATATACTGATGGGCAGGGGCCCGGTACCCATATTAGTGCCCAACAGATACGTGATAGATTAAAAATAATTCAGTCTAATGTTAATTGGATACGCTCATTTTCGTGTACTGAGGGTAATGAACAGATACCTGAAATCGCGCAACAAAATGGCCTTAAAACGATGGTTGGAGTTTGGTTAAGCGATGATTTAAAGATGAATGAAATTGAGCTTGCTAACGCAATAGAAGTCGCAAAAGCAGGACATGTGACTATTTTAGCGGTAGGAAATGAAGTATTGCTTCGTGGGGATTTAACGGAGCAACAACTGATTGGCTATATTAATCGTGCTAAGCAAGCGCTACCTGATATTGAAGTCGGTTATGTTGATGCATATTATGAGTTTGAAGATCATCCGCGTGTCACAGAAGCCTGTGATTTGATTCTTGCTAACTGCTATCCATTTTGGGAAGGTTGCCCTGCAGAATACGCACTACTTTATATAAAAGATATGTATCGCCGCGCTGTTCGTGCTGGTAATGGCAAGAAAGTTATTATCACTGAAACTGGATGGCCAAATGTTGGCTCAACAGAGGGCGGTGCAATCCCTTCCAATGAAAATGCGATGAAATATTTTATTGATGCATATTTGTGGGCTGAAGAGGAAGGAATAGAAATATTCTATTTTTCATCTTTTGATGAAACATGGAAGGTCGAAGCAGAAGGAGATGTTGGCGCTTATTGGGGATTGTGGGATAAGGAAGGCAAATTCAAATATATAGATGATTCAAACCCGATAATAGAGAGCGCATAAAATGGAATCAATAGAAGGTAATTTAGATCACCATTGGAAGCATGCTAATGCTATCTGCTATTCTGGTTATCGTGAAGGCCAGAATCCCTGTTTAGGTATCTTCCCAAGTTATGAAGAGATCAAGCAGGACCTACTGATTTTAGCTAATAATTGGCGTTTTCTTCGTTTATACGACTGTGGTGTTCATGCGCAGACAGTACTCAAGGTGATACGAGATGAAGGATTGGATTTTAAACTGATGCTTGGTGTAGATATGGCTGCTGAAGTGAGCAATCCTCAATGCCCTTGGGGAGCCCATTATAGTGAACAGCAGCTGAGTGATAATCGCCAACACAATAGTGATGAAATCAATCGTTTAATTGCGCTTGTAGAGTTATACCCTGAGATTGTTTTTTCGGTGTCTGTAGGAAATGAAGCGAGTGTTGATTGGACTGATCATCTGGTGCCCGTTGAAAATTTAATTGCCTATGTTCGACGTATCAAAAGTGTGATTAAGCATCCTGTAACCTTTTGTGAGAATTATGTACCTTGGACGAGTAAATTAAAGGAGCTTGTTGCTGAGATAGATTTTATTTCGGTGCATACCTATCCCGCATGGGAGTATAAAACAATTGATAATGCTCTTGAGTATACTAAACAAAATTATTATTCCGTTGCTGATTGTTACCCTGGTAAGCCTGTCGTGATCACTGAGGCTGGTTGGACAACAGCATCTAATGGGCGTGGAATAGAGTCATGGAATGCATCAGAAGAGTTGCAGGCTGCATATTATGAGCAGTTACTTGAATGGACCAATAAGGAAAAAATCCTTACCTTCGTCTTTGAAGCTTTTGATGAACCTTGGAAAGGGGATATTGATCCCCTTGAGCCGGAAAAATTCTGGGGTTTATTTCATGTAGATCGTACCCCAAAATTAGTCATGCAGGCATTATACAAAGCATAGAGTGAAGCTGAAAAAGGTAATACACATTGCCTATGTTTTTTATGCCACATAAATATTACTCAGTGTTTGTTGTCAAAGTATTGAGCAATAATTAAACTTTTGAATCTATATTTGCAACGATTTGTTAGGCATATATGCCAAAGGAATTAATGAAGTGATCATTCTTGTTGGTTAAAATTATTCTTAACTACGTTGTGCGTTTTATTCCAAATATCCAGTTCTCCACCACTGCGTGGCCAGCTACAGCGGTTAAAATCGTTCCATATTATTTTATCAAGAGAAAACAACGAACGTCTTTAATTTAATTCTACGATACCTGAGATCTGGATAAGAAACAGTATTATTTAAGCACTCATCACAGACAGTTCACTATCCGACAGCTTAATACGTGGCTTTTGTTTTTTTAAA
>Ga0316197_10002295_pt1 | contig 13665 bp, 11 predicted proteins | sample OudBiesiAoxic_MG_FD_204939 | JGI IMG/M metagenome (GOLD analysis project Ga0316197, IMG submission 204939) | Coastal sediment microbial communities from Oude Bieten Haven, Netherlands - site A oxic | ecosystem: Environmental > Aquatic > Marine > Coastal > Sediment | place: Netherlands...
AGCCTGAGCACCAAGTCAGGTCCTGAAATGAGTTTCGAAAGCTTTTCGTGACTCATGAAAACATGAACGGCGGCGTTAAATACGCCGCCGTTCTGCCTTAACACAAGCAACTCGCCGATAGGCTCGCCTCCAACAGCAATTCATTAATCTGAACTTTCACCAGATTTCCGCAGACTCCCTGGTCAGAGAACGACCCGGGCTCTCACTTTGGTGCGGTGCGGTATTCATCCGGTGAGTTAATCCAGGTGGAACTGATCCTGTACCAGGTTGATGGAACTGTGGCCCAGCGCTACATCGTCGACTACGCCAACTGGCGCGTGCACGCTGCTGCGGAATAGAATAATGCTCACCAGGGAATGATGCTGCCATCGATATCAAAGAACGAGCCGGAGTTCTCGGGCGTGATCGTGCCAAGAATTTCCCTCATCCGGCCGACGCTCTCCGCAACGGTAATCTCCGCATTGGGGCCGCCCATGTCGGTCTGCACCCAACCGGGATGGAGAATTGCCACTTTCACCCCCTTGGGTTCAAGATCGATGGCGGCACTCTTCATAACGGCATTGAGCGCCGCCTTCGATGAACGATAGATGTAACTTCCCCCGGAGCCGTTATCCGCCATGCTGCCCATTTTACTGCTCATGGCAGCGATCAGCTTGTGTTTGCTTGCTGCCACATGTGTCAAAAACGCTTCCATCATCTTCATCGGCGCGATGACATTGGTGTGCAGACACTCCAGCCACTGTGCTTCGTCGGTGTTACCGAAGACGGCATCATAGGGCCCGTAGATCCCTGCGTTATTGAACAGGATGTCGATGGGGCAGTCTTGCAGATGGGCGGCGAGCTTCTGCACCTGGTCCTGCTGCGCAACATCGAGCGTGTGAAGGGTGATGTCAGGGAACTGTTCGCCAAGCCGCTTAAGCGCGGTTGCCTGATCAGGACGTCGGCAGCAGGCCAGCACCTGCCATCCCTGCGCTGCGTACTGGTGCGCGAGTTCCAGACCGATGCCCCGGTTGCTACCAGTGATAAGAATGGTTTCAGTCATTGCGGTGTCCCCGGTGAGTGTGGGTAATAGCGTGGCACGCTATTTCATTCGCTGTCTGTTTCAGGAAATCAGGGGACAGACTCGATTGACCAGTGTTCTAAGCCAACATCACCTTCCGCCCCTGCGGCTCCGGTATGGGGTCACCATGTTCCTCTGCTGTATCCAGCCAAAGTTGAATCGCATCCTGTGCATTATTCAGCGTAGATTCGTAGGTATTGCCGTGAGCAGTACAACCGGCTAGTTCAGGGACTTCGGCGACGAAGGCTCCGTCGTGGTTACTCCAGTAGATAACGATTTCGTACTTAAACATTGCCCTGATCCCCTAATCGATATCTGAGAAGGACGGCTCGCACTTGTTTGACCTGGTAGGGTTTGGCCTTGTTACCGTCCTTTTGCAGATTAATCATCTCCACACCAGGTTTGCGGAAGAGGTGGTGGCTCCCGCGTATGCGTTCTTCAAAGCCAAGATGTAACAATAATTTCCGTAGTTCTTCGAAACTGGTGTTTCTGTCTGATCTTCCCCGGATAATCTGAAGCAGTAGCTTTTCGCATTTTCCCATAATAGCCATTCCTTGGCGTCATTGAAAAATCCTCGATTTAGTTGATTTACCTGAATTGTACCCCTGAGCAGTAGGGGGACGTCTACTATTTATCCGTTCGCAGCCGCCTTTTCATCGGGGCTGTAGCCGAGGTTCGGCGCCAGCCAACGCTCGGCTTCCTCCACCGTCATCCCTTTCCTCCGGGCATAATCTTCCACCTGGTCCCGGTTGATCTTGCCCACACCGAAGTACTTCGATTCCGGATGGCTGAAGTACCAGCCGGAAACCGCTGCGGTGGGCAGCATGGCGAAGTGCTCGGTGAGTGAGATGCCCGCGTTGGTCACCGGATCAATAAGCTTCCACAGCAACGCCTTCTCCGTATGTTCGGGGCAGGCGGGGTAGCCGGGGGCGGGGCGGATGCCTTTGTATTGTTCTTTGATGAGGTCTTTGTTGTCGAGTGCCTCGTCGCTGGCGTAGCCCCAGTGTTCTTTGCGCACGATTTCGTGCAGGCGTTCGGCGAAGGCTTCGGCCAGGCGGTCGGCCAGGGCTTTGAGCATGATGGAGTGGTAGTCATCATGGTCGACTTCGAAGCGCTGCACGTGTTCGTCGATGCCGATACCGGTGGTGACGGCGAAGGCGCCGATGTAGTCTTTCAGGCCGGTGTCTTTGGGCGCGATGAAGTCGGCCAGGCACTGGTTGGGACGGCCTGGCGGTTTCTGGTTCTGCTGGCGCAGGTGGTGCAGGGTGGTCAGCACTTCGTTGCGCGACTCATCGGTATAGACTTCGATGTCGTCGTCGTTGACCTGGTTGGCGGGGAATATTCCGAACACGGCTTTGGCCTGGAGCCATTTTTCTTTGATGATTTTATCCAGCATGGCTTGGGCGTCTTCGAACAGGTTTTTGGCGTGTTCGCCGACTATTTTGTCTTCCAGTATTTTTGGGTAGCTGCCGGCTAGTTCCCAGGTTTTGAAGAAGGGGGTCCAGTCGATGTAGTCGCGGAGTTCTTCTAATGGGTAGTCGTCGAAGACGATGGTATGGGTCCCCTCTCCCTGGCCCTCTCCCGGGGGGGAGAGGGGATTGTCTAACATGGCTGGGCGAGGGGGGGTGTAGTTTTCCCATTCGATTTGGGTTTTGTTGGCGCGGGCGTTTTGCAGCGTCAGCCATTCGGTTTTGCGCTGTTTGCCGGCGTGCATGGCGCGTACTTTTTCGTATTCGGCCTTTATCTCGGCGACGTAAGGGGCCTTGTGGTCTTCGCTGACCAGGTTCTGGGCCACGCCGACGGCGCGTGAGGCGTCTTTTACGTACACGGTGATACCGTGGTAGCCGGGTTCGATTTTCACGGCGGTGTGCACGCGCGAGGTGGTGGCGCCACCGATCAGCAGCGGCATGTTAAAGCCTTCGCGTTGCATTTCCTTGGCGAGGTGTGCCATTTCATCCAGGCTGGGAGTGATGAGCCCGGACAGGCCGATGATGTCGACCTTGTGTTCTTTGGCGGCATCGAGGATTTTCTGTGCGGGCACCATCACGCCCAGATCAACCACTTCGAAGTTGTTGCACTGCAGCACGACACCGACGATGTTTTTACCGATGTCGTGTACGTCGCCCTTGACGGTGGCCATGAGGATCTTGCCCTTGGCCTTGGATTTCTCGTCTTTTTCAGCTTCGATGTAGGGGAGCAGGTAGGCAACGGCTTTTTTCATGACGCGCGCGCTTTTCACTACCTGCGGCAGGAACATCTTGCCCTCGCCGAACAGGTCGCCGACCACGTTCATGCCGTCCATCAGCGGGCCTTCGATCACCTGGATGGGGCGCTGGACATTCTGGCGGGCGGCTTCGGTGTCTTCTACAACGAAGGCGTCGATGCCTTTCACCAGGGCGTGTTCGAGGCGCTTGGCCACGTCCCAGCTGCGCCATTCGAGGTCTTCTTTCTTTTCGGCGGTGCTGCCGTCGCCCTTGTATTTGTCGGCGATGTCCAGCAGGCGTTCGGTGGCATCACTCCTGCGGTTGAGCAGCACGTCTTCTACGCGTTCGCGCAGTTCGTCCGGCAGTTCGTCGTAGATGGCCAGCTGGCCGGCATTGACAATGCCCATGTCCATGCCGGCCTTGATGGTGTGGTAGAGGAACACGGCGTGGATGGCTTCGCGCACCGGGTTGTTGCCGCGGAACGAAAACGACACGTTGCTCACGCCGCCGCTGATCTTGGTGTGCGGCAGGCTCTGCTTGATGTCTCGGGTGGCTTCGATGAAGTCGACGCCGTAGTTATTGTGTTCCTCGATGCCGGTGGCGACCGCGAAGATGTTGGGGTCGAAGATGATGTCTTCCGGCGGGAAGCCCACCTGTTCGGTGAGCAGTATGTAGGCACGGGTGCAGATCTCGACCTTGCGCTCTTTGGTATCGGCCTGGCCGGTTTCATCGAAGGCCATGACGATGATAGCCGCGCCGTATTTGCGGCAAAGCCTGGCGTGTTCGATGAACGCTTCTTCGCCTTCCTTCATGCTGATGGAGTTGACGATGCCTTTGCCCTGGATGCACTTCAGGCCGGCTTCGATGATCGGCCACTTGGAGGAGTCGATCATGATCGGCACGCGCGAGATATCGGGTTCGCTGGCGATCAGGTTGAGGAAGGTGACCATGGCCTGCTCGCCGTCGAGCATGCCTTCGTCCATGTTGATGTCGATGACCTGGGCGCCGCTTTCCACCTGGTCGCGGGCCACGTCCAGAGCCTCATCGTACTGTTCTTCGAGGATCAGGCGTTTGAACCTGGCGGAACCGGTGACGTTGGTGCGTTCACCGACGTTGACGAACAGCGAGTCTTCGGTGATGTTGCAGGGTTCCAGGCCGGACAGGCGCAGCACGAAGTTGTTGTCGACCTTTTTGCGCGGCGGGAACTTGGATACCGCCTCGGCAATGGCCTTGATGTGCGGCGGGGTGGTGCCGCAGCAGCCGCCGATGATGTTGAGGAAACCGCTCTCAGCCCATTCGCCGAGTTCCCTGGCCATGTCTTCGGGGGATTCATCGTATTCACCGAACTCGTTGGGCAGTCCGGCGTTGGGGTGGGCGTTGACGTAGCAGTCGGCGGTGCCGGCCAGTTCCTCGACGTACTGGCGCAACTGTTTGGCGCCCAGCGCGCAGTTGAAGCCCAGCGAGATCGGCTTAATGTGGCGCAGCGAGTTGAAGAAGGCTTCCGCGGTCTGGCCGGACAGCGTGCGGCCGGAGGCGTCGGTGATAGTGCCGGAAATCATCACCGGGCGCTTGTTGCCGGTGTCTTCGAAATAGCTCTGCACGGCGAAGGCGGCGGCCTTGGCGTTCAGGGTGTCGAATATGGTTTCGATGAGGACGATGTCGGTGCCGCCGTCGACCAGCGCTTTGGTGGCCTCGTAATAGGTATCTTTCAGTTCGTCGAAGCTGACGTTGCGGAAGCCCGGGTTGTTGACGTCCGGTGACAGAGAGGCGGTGCGGTTGGTCGGGCCCAGAACACCGGCGACAAAACGCGGCCTGGTGTTTGTGGAAAATTCATCCGCGGCTGCGCGCGCCAGCCTGGCGGATTCATAATTCAGCTCGTAGACCAGCTCCTGCTGCTGGTAGTCGGCCAGCGAGATAGAGGTCGAGTTGAAGGTGTTGGTCTCGATGATGTCTGCGCCGGCTTCCAGGTAGGCCTTGTGGATATCGCTGATGATTTGTGGCTGGGTCAGCGACAGCAGGTCGTTGTTGCCCTTCAGGTCGCATGGCCAGTCCTTGAAGCGCTCGCCACGGTAGCCGGCCTCGTCCAGCTTGTATCGCTGGATCATGGTGCCCATGGCGCCGTCCAGAATCAGGATGCGTTCCCCTAGTAATTGTTCTAACTTGTTCATGTTGCTCGCTTATCTGTCGCGGAGACGAAATGCGCATTCTACCAGACTATGCTCATGAGTACGCGTAGCCCCGGCACACGGTGGGAGCAGGGACTGCCTAGCGGAAAAGCCTGGCGCTACAATAACGACACCGAAAAACAAACAAACACGGAGAAAAAACATGAACTCGAAGATTATCAGTGCAGTATCAGCCCTGATGGTGGCCCTGTCGCCGGCGACGGCCAGCTGGGCGGACACGACCATCACCATGGAGGACGCGGCTGGTGCGCCCCAGGCTGTTATAGAGGTGAAGGGCAATATGGCGCGCATGTCGACGCCGGGGCAGTCGGATTATATTGTCTACGATGCGTCGCGTGATCTGATCATCCAGGTCGATTCCGGTCAACAGGAATATATGGAAATCGATCGTGCCACCCTCAGCGAGTTCGCGGATGCCATGTCCCAGATGCAGCAGGAGATGGCACCACAGATCGCCCAGATGCGCGAACAGCTCAAAAACTTGCCGCCCGAGCAACGCGCCATGATCGAGCAGCAGATGGGCGGTATGGCGAGTCTCGGTGGGGGCAAGACGAAACCCGCCGAACCGGTCAAACTGGTCAAGCGCGGCAGCGATAAGGTCGGCGGTTTCAAATGCCAGGTCTATGATGCCATGCAGGGCGAGGATAAGGTCAGCGAGGTGTGCCTGGCGACAGCTGCCGACGCGGGTGTATCCAAATCCGACTTCGCCACCCTGTCAGCCATGATGGCCTTCATGCGCGAATTGGCCAGCAGCGCACAGAAGTTGGCCGCCGACCTGGGCGGTGGCCAGCACATGATGCTGGGTGGCGCGGAAGGTGTACCGGTATCCGTGAAGGAGTTTAAAGGCGGCCATGAGTACGCCGTTTCGGATGTCTCCGACAAGTCCCTGAACGATGCCCGCTTCAGCGCATACAAGACCTACCGGAAACAGCAGATGCCGAGCATGCAGTAGGTGTCATGACACTTATGGCAGTGATGACATTTAACCTGACATCACTGCCAGGCCGGTGTCATGTCAGTTTAACTATATGTCAGAATGACATGACACATTATTCACGTATATTATTAATAATATACTCTATATATATAAAATATATAACATTAATTATATAAAGTTCTGCCACCGGCTGGGGCGGTATGATCTCCTGACGGCATGTCACAGGGTGACTCCACGTAGCAGCGCCGCCCTTCAGCGCGATTGGCGTGGCAGAACATCGCGGTCGGGCGACCGCTCCTACAGTGGGTCGGTGATTCATCCCCCCCCTGTAGGAGCGCCGCCCGTCGGCGCGATTGACGCGGCACATCGCGGTCAGGCGGCCGCTTGCTACGGGTGGCCGTGAACGCTCCACTCGCCGGCCTGCAGGTAGCTCAGGAAGTCATCGTGCGACAGTGGCCGACTTATCAGGTAACCCTGTGCCAGGTCACAGCCCATGGTTTCGAGCGTCTTGAGCGTTGCCTCGCTTTCCACGCCTTCTGCGACCGTATTCAGGCCGAGGTTGTGCGCCAGGTCGATCGTTGAGCGCACGATCATGGCGTCGTCTTTGTCATCGATCATGTCGCTCACAAAAGAGCGGTCGATTTTGAGTTGCTGTACCGGCAGGCGTTTCAGGTAGCTGAGCGAGGAATAGCCGGTGCCAAAATCGTCCACCGATAGGCCAACCCCCATCTTGTCCAGTTTGGTGAGAATATCCAGGCTGCATTCCGGGTCGCGCATAATCGCGCTTTCGGTTATTTCCAGCGTCAGGCAGTGTTCACCGAGGTGGAAGCGGCCAAGAATTTCGGCGATCTGCCGGGGCAGTTTTTCGTCGCGCAGATTGTGCACGGACAGGTTGACGGCGACACCGAGTTTATACCCCCTGTCCCGGTAGTTCTTACAGTAGCGCACCGACTTTTCGATAATCTGCAGGGTAAAAGGTTTGATTAAACCGGTTTGTTCCAGCACGGGAATAAAATCATAGGGGGGAATAATGCCGCGTTCGGGATGGCTCCAGCGCGCCAGTACTTCCACCCCGGTGATCGCCCCGCTGTTCAGATCCAGCTTGGGCTGAAAAGCGATACCGATCTCCTGTCGCTGGATTGCCGCACGCAGGTCGCGCAGCAGTTCCAGGCGATCGGGGTTGTAGTTATCATACACCGGATCATATACGGAATATTCATCGCTGTTGCGTTTGGCGACATACATGGCGACGTCCGCACATTTTAACAGCACGGATGGATCAGCGCCGTGATCCGGATAGAGCGCTATGCCCATGCTGGCGCCTATGGAAAAACTGCTGTCTTCAACCTGCACCGGTTTTTGCAGTGCCGCCTGTAATTTGCCGGCCACAATGAGCGCCGCATCTCTGTCGGCCTGTGGCAATACCACGGCAAACTCATCACCGCCCAGTCGCCCCAGCGTATCGGGTTTCCTGAGCACGGTTTGAAAAGCTTCGCCGACACCGATCAACAGTCCATCTCCGACAGGATGCCCCAGGGTATCGTTCACTTCCTTGAAATGGTCGAGATCGATCATGATCAGGGCCATGGTGTTCTGATTGCGCCTGGCACTGAAGATGCCCTGTTCTATGCGGTCCAGTATCAGGGTGCGATTGGGCAGGCCGGTCAGGGGATCGTGGACGGCCAGATGCTGAAGATCTTCATTACTGCGCGACAGCCGTTTATTGGACTCCTGGAGCTTCTCGCGGTAAGCCTCGGCGCGCTGTTTGGCGGCATCCAGTTCCTCGAAAAACATGGCGTTTTCGATAGCGATACTGACCTGGCTGGCGAACATGGTCAGCAGTTCCAGATCCCGTTCATCGAATTCGCCGCCACCGGCTTTATCGATGCCGGCGATACCGCCCAGAAACCGCTGTTTACCTATCAGCGGTACCAGGATGATGGTGCCGGCTCTCTGCTCCCATTGATTGCGTTCATTGCCAGTGAGCTGATCCAGGATGCCTCGCCACCAGGCCTTGCGGTGACGTAGCACCCAACCGCAAATGCCGATATCGATGGACAGCGTGGCATCCAGCAGTTCGTCGGCGCTGGCTCCAATGGCGGCACGGTAGGTATAACTCGATTGATCAGGCGAAAGAACGGGGATGACGAGCGTTTGCGCCCGTATCAATTCGTAGGCACGCGAGGCGACCAGGTCGAAGACTTTCTGCAAACTGTACTCGCTGGCAATGACCTGGGTCACTTCTTTGAGCATGGCAATTTCAGCTTCTTTCTGCTGAAGCTCAAACTCCATTGCCCGGAGTCTTTGCCGGCTTGAATCCTTTCTTTCAGTGCCCACGCCTGTCCCGGTTTCCCGATATTTTTAAGGAGTATAGAGGAATCGCACTTACTTAAGCTAATGTCATCTAAATAGCCACGGAAAACGCGGAAGGCACGGAAACTTTTTATCGTTGTTTCCGTGAGTTCCGTGCATTCCGTGGCTCAATTCAACGCAGTTCGATCCTATTCGTTCCGGTACGCACAGCACGCCCTGCAATGGTTCGTTAGATAAAAAAGACAGTTATGCGAACAGTTTCTGAACTTCGTCAATTTCCTCGGCCACATCGGTAAGTTCAATTTCGTGTACGTCCACATCCAGTCCAAGGCGGTGAAACGAGGAAATCTGTGTCCACTCCGCCTGGCTCAGGGGGTGATCGTTGTTGATATGGCTTTGCAGATTGGCGACCTGGACGATATCAACGAGATCCGCGGGGCCGTCGTGGCTGCGGCCCAGGTCTTCGTGCTCAGCGGCTACAGCGACCAATGTATCCGGGAATTTCCAGTGCTTGAGGATGGCGCCGCCAATTCCGGCATGCAGCCGGGTAATCAATTGATCGAGCAGCTCGGGGTCGTCCAGAAGCTCGTCACGCTCCTCCGCACGGTACAGAATGGGCAACGTGCCGATGTCGTGGAGCAGCCCCGCCAGCATGGCCTGATCCGGCATGACACCCGGACACTGGCCCGCCAGTGCCCGGGCAATGGCGGCGACCTGTACACTGTGTTCCCAGACGGCCCGCAGCCGCTGGTCGATCTCGTCGTTGGTCGCCTGGAACATCTGCTTCATGACCTGGCTGGTCACCAGGTTGCGCACCAGCTTGCTTCCCAGCCGGGCAATGACCATCGGCAGCCGGTCGATTTCCTGACGTCCACGATACAGCGGGGAGTTGCCCACCTGAATCAGGCGTGCCGACAGTGCCGCGTCCTGGGCGATGATCTCGGCAATCTGGCCGGCATTGGCATTTTCATCATCAACGACCTCACGAACCCGCAGTGCAACTTCCGGCAATGTCGGTAACTGCAGTTGCCCGCTTTCCAGATCCTCGAGCAGCTCGTTAACAAAGACGTCTTCAGTTTCCATGCCGTTCCTCTGGTTGTGATGGTATTCCCCCTTTAGCGACAATCCGGCGGGATATTTAAGGACTCCCGGATGATTAAATCAATTGAGGTAGAAGCGGTCTCCCGACCGCGATGGCGTGCCACGACAAGCGCGCCGGAGGGTGCGCATTTATTCGCTGGGAAACGGGTAAGGTAGATGCTCCAGCTCGATGACGGCTCCAGCAGCAGATCCCAGCCGCAGTTCAGATTTGCCTTCAGCGCTGGAAATCTGCAGCACCACAAGCATCGAGTAGCCGCCATCCGGGTGAGGTGCGGCGGACACCAGTTTACCGACGCTCTGGCGTTTGTCATCACCGGCATAGACCTCGTCACCGGCGTGTGGCTCTGATTCGCTATCGACCCTGGCGCGGTACATGCGCCGCTTCAGTTTGCCCAGGTACTGCATACGGGCGACGATTTCCTGCCCGGTATAACAACCCTTGGTAAAACTGACGCCATCGATCAGCTGAAGGTTGGCCATCTGCGGCACAAAGGCTTCGCGGGTGTCAGGAGAAATCATTGGAATACCGGCCTGTATGTCGAGAAATTGCCAGGCTACCGACCCGATCGGGGCACTTTGCACGTTGAGCTTGTTCCACAGCTGTCCGGCCTGCTCGACGGTGGTGAAGATTTCGAAACTGGGATGAATGCCCGGCACACGGATGATGGCCTGGTCTTTATCATGCGTGACCTCGTGCGTGTTGTCGGGCAATGTGCCGGCGAATTCCCGCAGATCCTGTTCAGCCTCACTACCGGATACGCCCAGGTGTACGAAGGTGTCACTGGCTTCCTCCAGCGTCACATTGGAACGCAGTAAAAACATGCGCAGGCGACTGATGACGACTTCGATCATATCCGTGGGCAGGCACAGGTAGTAGCTGTCACCGCGATGGAAAACGCGGAAACTGGCGAGCAGGCGCCCCTTGGGGTTGCAGATGCCGCTGAACTGGCTGTACAGGTCGTCCACTTTGCGGATGTCATTGGTCAACTGGCCTTGCAGAAAGGTCTCTGCATCATCGCCGTGTACCGAGATCAGGCCGTAGTGTGAAAGGTCCGCAAAGACGTTGCCGGTAATCGCGACGCTCAATTCGCGTCGTAAATTGCCGTAATGAACAACACCTGCGTCGTTGAATTCGGCGCCGGCAGCCAGCAGGAAGTCTTTCCAGTCATTGATCATAATGTATTCCCTAAAAACCTGCACTGAATAGTAGACAATCCTGCGCCGGGTGTCAGCCATGTAAACACTGGCAGATTGTCTGAACAGATGGTATAAACCCACACACTTCCAGGGCACCTTGAACCCGATGGCCAGACAAAAACCCGCGCCAAAATTTCTGAACCTGCTTCTCATCAAACTGCCACCCGGTGGCATAGCCTCCATCGGTCACCGTATCTCCGGTGTCCTGATGTTCCTGTCCATCCCCTTGCTTGCCTGGTTGTTTGGCCTGTCGCTGGAGAACGCCCAGGGATTCCAGCAAGCCCGGCAGCATCTGCATTCAACCCCCGTCATGCTGCTGTCGGTGCTGCTTGTGTGGTCTTTCAGTCATCACCTGCTGGCGGGCATTCGCCACCTGCTGCTGGATGTCGAGATCGGTCTCGACAAGGCCGCGGCGAGACTCAGCGCCTGGCTGGTCAATCTGGGCGCCCTGCTGGCAACCGCCTGGTACGCGGTGAATCTGCTGTGAGCCGCGCTGCACAGGGATTACGTGCCTGGTTGTTGCAGCGTTTCACAGCAATTTATCTTGCACTTTACCTGGTCTCGGTGCTTTCCTACGGCGCCGTTCGCGATAGCTTTAGCTACAGCGAGTGGCGTTCCTGGCTGGGCGAACCGGGGATCGGGGTTGCCACGGCCCTGTTTGCACTGGCAATCCTGCTGCACGTCTGGGTGGGGATTCGCGATGTATTGATCGACTATATCCACGCCGTCTGGTTACGCCTGCTGCTGATGGCGGCAACCGCGCTGGTATTGCTCACCAGCCTGCTCTGGATTGTACGGGCACTGACCCTGGCGGCCATCGGGAGCATTGACTAGAGCATGAGTATCGCCAAACGCAGTTTCGATACCCTGATCATTGGTGCCGGTGGCGGTGGCTTGCGTGCGGCGCTGCAGCTGTCCCAGGCAGAAGCCCGCGTCGCGGTGGTCTCCAAGGTCTTTCCCACCCGCTCCCATACCGTCGCCGCCCAGGGGGGCGTGAACGCGGCGCTGGCTAACGTACTGCCGGACAACTGGCACTGGCACATGTTCGACACCGTCAAGGGCAGTGACTACCTGGGCGACCAGGACGCCATCGAATACATGTGCCGGGCTGCACCCAGGGTGGTGTATGAACTGGAGCATTTCGGCGTTCCGTTTTCACGCCTGGAAACGGGCAGGATCTACCAGCGCGCCTTTGGCGGCCAGAGCCGCGATTTCGGCGGTGACCAGGCGGTGCGCACCTGTGCAGCGGCCGATCGCACCGGCCACGCCATCCTGCACTCGCTGTACCAGCAGAATATTCGCGCCAAAACCCATTTCTTCGACGAATATTTTGCCGTTGATCTGATACGCAACCAGGACGGCTATTTCCTCGGTGCGCTGGCGATCGACATCGCCAGCGGTGAACCGATCCTGATCGAGGCCAAGACGACGATCCTGGCAACCGGCGGCGTGGGGCAGCTGTTCCGCACCAATACCAATGCGCTGGTGAATACCGGTGACGGTATGGCGATGGCACTGCGCACCGGCATACCGCTTCAGGATATGGAATTTTTCCAGTTCCATCCCACCGGTATTGCCGGTAAGGGCATGCTGATTACCGAGGGTGCGCGCGGCGAGGGGGGCTACCTGTTAAACGGCGATGGCGAACGTTTCATGGAACGCTATGCGCCGAACGCCCGGGATCTTGCCAGCCGCGACGTCGTCAGCCGTTCCATCGCCACGGAAATACGCGAAGGGCGTGGTGCCGGGCCTAACAAGGACCATGTGCTGCTGAAGCTCGACCATCTGGGGGCCGACATCGTCAAGCAGCGACTGCCGGGTATTCGCGATACGGTGATGACCTTTCTGCATATCGATCCCGCGGAAACACCCGTCCCGGTGTACCCGACCCTGCACTACACCATGGGCGGCATCCCCACCGACCGCCATGGTCGGGTGGTGGTACCGCTTCAGCAGGGCGCCGAAGAGCCAGTGCCGGGCCTGTATGCCGTTGGCGAGTGCGCCTGTGTTTCGGTGCACGGCGCCAACCGGCTGGGTGGTAACTCGCTGCTGGACATCCTGGTGTTCGGTCGAGCCGCGGCCAACCACGTTATCGAAGATCTTAAAGAGAATCGCTATCACCAGCAGATTCCGGATGATGCGGCTGAACCGGCCATGCAACGCCTGGCACGCTGGAACAGGCAGGGTAAGGGGGAATCGGTATCCCGCTTGCGCCAGGAACTGGCCAAAACGATGGAGGACCATTGCAGCGTATTCCGTAACGAGGACGTGCTGCAGGAAGGTCTGAACAAAGTCCTCGAACTGCGCGAGCGATTGCAGTATGCGTACATCGATGACCACAGCCAGGTCTTCAACACCGCCCGCATCGAAGCCATGGAACTGGAAAACCTCATGGACATCGGCGTCGCGACCGTCACTTCCGCCCTGGCGCGCAAAGAGAGCCGCGGTGCTCACTCGCGTATCGATTATCCCGAGCGCGATGATCAGCACTGGTTACGCCATAGCCTGTTCAGCCTGGACGGGGACAAGATGGACTACAAACCGGTACGCATGAAGCCGTTAACAGTGGAAACTTTTCCGCCTAAAAAACGGACTTACTAATGTGTACGTTGCTTACCCGACATGTTGTCTACAGAACGTCGGCAGCAGGGATGCTGCCGTCGAGCG
>Ga0316197_10002296_pt1 | contig 13662 bp, 14 predicted proteins | sample OudBiesiAoxic_MG_FD_204939 | JGI IMG/M metagenome (GOLD analysis project Ga0316197, IMG submission 204939) | Coastal sediment microbial communities from Oude Bieten Haven, Netherlands - site A oxic | ecosystem: Environmental > Aquatic > Marine > Coastal > Sediment | place: Netherlands...
TGGCCGAGGAGCCGTCGTGACCCAGGCCACCCCGGAGCGCACCCCGGTGACCGATCGGGGCAGACGGACCCGCACCACTGTCATGGACGGTGCCCGGGAAGCCTTCGAGGAACACGGCTATGCGGCAACACGCATGAGCGACATCGCCAGCGCAGCGAACGTGTCGCACGGAACGGTGTACACCTACTTCGACACGAAGGAGTCGGTGCTGGAGGCCGTGACCGCCGACGTGGTCACCGATCTGCACCGATCGTTGTGGACCTCGACCGCGGCGCACCCGCTGGACCGAATCGGCGATGCGAACGAACGCTACCTCTCGGCCTACCGGCAGCACGCGCGTCTGCTGTCGGTCGTCGAGGAGGCTGCCGGCGCCGACGAACGTTTCCGGACAGTGCTGACCGAGGTACGGCGCACCCACGTGCGGCGTGTGGCCGAAGCGATCAGGCGGCTTCAACGGGAGGGGCTGGCCGCCTCCGACCTCGATCCGGACACCGCCGCGGCCGCGCTGTGCGCGATGGTCGAAGGATTCGCCCGGTACTGGTACGGGCAAGGCGAACCCCACGATCAGGCCATCGCGACCAAGACGTTGACCGATCTTTGGGCCGGCGGCCTGGGCCTGCCCACACCCGCGGACGATCACACCCGCGCCAACTCGAATCAAGAACCCGAACCCGATGCCAGGCGGACTGGCCGCAGTAGGAGGAATACCCATGCAGTTCACTGAGGAGCACAACGCCTTCCGCAAGGTCGTTCGCGAGTTTGTGGAGACCGAGATCAACCCCTACGTCGATGAGTGGGAGGCCGCGCGGACGTTCCCCGCTCACGAGTTGTTCCCCAAATTGGCCGCCATCGGGGCCCTCGGGCTGGAGTACGACGTCGAGTACGGCGGGCAGGGTGCCGACCACACCTACACCCTGGTCCTGATGGAGGAACTGGGACGCTGCGACGTGGCCGGCATCCCCATGGCGATCGCCGTGCAGACCAACATGGCCACCCCCGCCCTGCATCGCTTCGGCAGCCACGAACTGAAGGAGAAGTACCTCAAGCCGGCCATGGAAGGCACGGCAGTGGTCTCGGTTGCGGTGTCGGAGCCCGACGCGGGATCCGACGTGGCCAACATCAAGACCCGCGCCGTCCGCGACGGAGATGACTGGGTGATCAACGGGCGCAAGATGTGGATCACGAACGGCACCCAGGCTGATTGGATCTGCCTGCTGGCGCGCACCAGCGATGAGGGCGGCTTCGTCGGAATGAGCCAGATCATTGTCCCCACCGACGCCCCTGGCTTCAGCGTGGGACGCAAGATCGAGAAGATGGGCAACCACTCCAGCGACACTGCGGAACTGGTCTTCGACGACGTCCGAGTGCCGGTGAGCAACACCATCGGCGAAGTCGGGACGGGTTTCCAGCAGCAGATGAAGCAGTTCCAGGACGAACGCCTTGTCGGCGCCTACCTGTCGGTCGCCGGCGCGGAGCGGGCGCTGAAGCGCACCGTGGAGTATCTGCATCAGCGTGAGGCCTTCGGCAAGCCGTTGATCGCCAATCAGTACCTCCAGTACAACCTGGCCGAGCTGATCGCCTCGGTGGACATGCAGATCGAGTACAACCGGGTCGCCGCTGCGCGGTTCGCCCGCGGCGAGGACGTCACGCGAATGGCCACCATCGCCAAACTCAACGTGGGCAAGTTGAGCCGCCAGGTCGCCGATGCCTGCGTCCAGTACCACGGCGGAATGGGCTACGCCGAGGAGAACTGGCCCGCCCGCTACATGCGGGATACCCGCTTGATCTCCATCGGTGGGGGAGCCGACGAGGTGATGTTGCGCATCCTTTCACTCATGGAGGGGATGGGACGCCGGTAACCTTGTGGCCAACTCCGGCCGCAGTCGAATCATCGTCGTTCACCCGCCGATCGCAAGGTCGTGAGGACTAGTCTGCGGCCATGTCGGCCGCTGAGTACTTCCAGACCATCACTGTCAACGAGTTCATCGGAACCGGGCTGCTCGTCCTCGTGGGATGTGGGATCGGGGCCCTTGCCAGCCTGCGCAAGAGCCTCGGCTACGGTTCAGCGCCCTGGATCCTGGGCGCGGTTGGTTGGGGCATGGCGGTCTTCGTCGGTGCCAGCGTGGCGTGGGAGTCCGGAGCCCACCTCAATCCTGCGGTGACGCTGGGCCTGACCATGACGGGGGCGACCGAGTGGGTCACCGTGCCCTACTACCTGCTCGGTGAGTTCACCGGGGCGTTCGTCGGTGCGCTCTTGGTCTATGTGGCCTACAAGAAGCAGTTCGACACCAATGACAGCAACGAGACCACCGGCGGCATCTTCTACACCTCCCCCGGCGTGCGCTCGTTGGGCTGGAACACCGTCAGCGAGGCCATCGCCACCTTCGTCCTCGTCTACTGGATCATCCAGCAGGGCCCCTGGCAGCCGGCCGTGGAGGGTCAGGCACCGGACCTGGGCAACATCGGCCTCGGATACGCCGGGGTCGCCTTTGCTGTCATCGCGGTCGGGGCCGGCCTGGGAGGTTCCACCGGCTACGCGATCAACCCCGCACGCGACCTCGGCCCTCGCTTGGCCTACGCCGTCCTGCCCATCAAGGGGAAGCAGAAGATCGATTGGGGCTACGCCATAGTCCCGATTGTGGGTCCACTGATCGGCGGGGCGCTGGCCGCGAGCCTCTACATCGTCAATTACTGAGCATCACCTACTGAGTGACGGAAAGGACCTCACCATGGGCAAAGCAGTCATGGCCATCGACCAGGGAACAACCTCGACCCGGGCCATCCTCTTCGATCACAAGGGCCTGCCGCTGGCCTCCGACCAAATGGAGCACAGGCAGATCTTCCCCCAGGCCGGTTGGGTCGAGCACGACCCTTTGGAGATCTGGAACAACACCCGCCAGGTCATGGGGGGGGCATTGGCCTCGGCCGACATGTCCGCTCAGGATGTCGTCGCGATCGGGATCACCCAGCAGCGCGAAACCACGATCGTGTGGGATGCGGGCAACGGGCTTCCCATCTACAACGCCATCGTCTGGCAGGACACCCGTACCCAGGAGATCTGCGATGCATTGGGATCCCGGCGACGCTTCACGAAGAAGACGGGCCTACCCATCGCGACCTACTTCTCGGGTCCCAAGATCAGTTGGATCCTCGACCATGTGCAGGGGGCGCGCGTCCGCGCGGAGCAGGGTGAATTGCTGGCTGGAACCATCGACAGTTGGCTGATCTGGAAGATGACCGGCGGGCTGCACATCACCGATGTCACCAACGCCTCCCGCACCCTGATGATGGACCTCGACACCCTGGACTGGGACCCCGACCTCGCCGCAGAGATCGGCGTACCTCTGGCGATGCTGCCCGAGATTCGCAGTTCCTCGGAGGTGTACGGCGAGGTGAAGTACCCCCGTCCGCTGGCCGGTGTGCCCATTGCCGGAATCCTCGGCGACCAGCAGGCCGCCACGGTAGGGCAGACATGCCTGAGCCCGGGAGAGGCGAAGAACACCTACGGCACAGGTAACTTCCTGCTCCTGAACACCGGCACGGAGAAGGTGATGAGCAAGAACGGGCTCATCACCACTGTGTGCTACCGCTTCGGCGATCGACCGCCGGTGTACGCACTGGAAGGCTCCATCGCCATGACGGGCAGCCTGATCCAGTGGCTGCGCGACAACGTGGGACTCGTCGACAGCGCACCCGAGATCGAGGAACTGGCGAACTCAGTCGCGGACAACGGCGACTGCTATCTGGTCCCGGCCTTCTCCGGCCTGTTCGCGCCCTATTGGCGCGGCGACGCCCGCGGCGCCCTGGTTGGCCTGACCCGATTCATCAACCGGGGCCACATCGCACGGGCCGCCCTGGAGGCTGCCGCCTTCCAGTCGCGCGAGGTCATCGAAGCTATGCAGGCCGACTCGGGCGTCGAACTATTGACGCTGAAGGTGGACGGCGGAATGGTCGTCAACGAATTGCTCATGCAGTTCCAGGCCGACATCCTCAATGTCCCCGTGATCAGACCCCAAGTCATCGAGACCACTGCCCTGGGTGCGGCCTACGCCGCGGGCGTCGCTGTCGGCTACTGGACCAACGAGGCTGACCTGCGGTCCAACTGGCAGGAGGACAAGCGATGGATTCCCCAGATGCCCGCTGAGGAACGCGACAGGCTCTACCGGCGTTGGAAGAAGGCCGTGACCCGCACCTTCGACTGGACCTCCGACAAGCCCTGAGGCCACCTGCGTCCTCCTCGAATCCGGCCGCTCGCCGGGGTCTGACGGCGGCACAGGGCGGCCGTACCCAGCGTCCGCAGACCTGGCAGGATGACGCTGTGAGCAGCACCGACAGCACTGTCGCCTTCGACCTGACCGATGGCGTGGCCACCCTCCGCATCAACCGCCCCGAGGCCCGCAACGCGATCAACGCCGCCGCCATGACGGACCTGCGCGCATTGTTGGACCAGACAGCCGCGGATGATGCCGTGCGCTGCGTCGTACTGACGGGCACCGGCAAAGTCTTCAGCGCCGGAGCCGATCTCAAGGATGCCGCGGCAGGCTCGGAAGGCTCTTTCGCAGCCGCCGGGCCCGAGGCCATGGCCGCGTTGCTGGCGGCCATCGTGGAACACCCAAAACCGACGATTGCCGCGGTCCAGGGTGACGTGTTCGGTGGTGGAAACGGCCTTGTCGCCGCGTGTGACCTCTCCGTGGCTGCGGACGGGGTACGGTTTGCTTTCAGCGAGGTCCGGCTCGGCCTCACACCGGCGGTAATCGCGGTGGTGTGTCTGCCGAAGATGAAGCGCGCCGACGCCATGGAACTGTTCCTCTTCGGCGAGCGGGTCAGCGCCGACCGGGTGCGGCGGGCCGGCCTGATCAACGCGGTGGTCGCGCCGGAGTCGCTGCAGCAGCAACTCGACGAGTGGACCGGGCTGCTTGGCAAGGGCGGCCCACTGGCCTTGTCCGGGTGCAAGGACCTGATCAACATGGTTCCGGGCATGTCCCGGCCGGAGGCGATCGAATTCACCGCCGAGCTGTCGGGCACCTTCTTCCGAAGCGAGGAGGCGGCTGAGGGGATCGGGGCCTTCCTGCAGAAGAGGCCCCCCCGCTGGGCGCAGTAGCCGCGCATCTGTACGGGGTCCATCACGCCGCAACCACTGGATGAGTGTTGAATAGAGGCGTGACCAAGACCGTAATGATCGTCGAAGACGATCCGGACATCCGACTCGTGCTCAGTACGTACCTCGAGGACGAGGGATACCGCGTACTGGAGGCCGCCACGGGCGAGGCAGCTCTGGCCCTGGTGCTGGACGAGACGCCGGACATCGCGCTCGTCGACCTGAGACTCCCGGGTATCCACGGCTTCGACGTGATCCGGTCCATCCGCGGAACGTCGCACCTGCCCATCATCTGCGTGACCGCGCAAGCCGACAGCCACGATGTTGTTGCGGGCCTCGAGGCTGGTGCCGACGATTATGTGACCAAACCCTTCGTTCCCAAAGAACTGGGGGCACGCATCAGGGCGCAGCTGCGCCGAAGTGGTGTGGTCGAGGGGGAGCAGCAGCAGGACGTTGTCGCCTGCGGCCCCATCATGGTGCGTCCGGAGACGGCCGAAGCCTTCAAGGACGGCGAACCCATGGCCTTGAGCCGTACGGAGTTCAAGGTCCTCCAGGAACTCATCCTGGCCAAGGGCCGCATCCTCAGTCGTGACGATCTGCTACGTCGCGTGTGGGGATACGGAAACGCTGGTGACGGCCGGGTAGTGGACAACCTCATCTACCGCCTGCGGTCCAAGATCGAGCAGGATCCTGCCGAGCCGGAGTACCTCATCACCGTTCGTGGTTTCGGCTACCGGCTCAAGGCATAGGGTCCTTCCGGGATGGCGATGTCGGCGCGATGGGCCGGGCTGCAGACGCGTGTGACTGTTGCCATCAGTATGTTCGCGCTCCTCACCGCGCTGGTCGTGTCGATCCCCACGTACGTCTTCGCGAGCAACTACTTGCTGGAGCAACGCGAGAACTCATCCTTGAGCCGAGCGCTGGTCAACACGAACGTGGTCGAGGTGGCGCTGTCCGAAGGTGACGCCCCTGCCGAGGCCCTTGCGGCGGTCCCCACCGTGGGTGACTCGCAACCCATGCTCTTCTATGACGCCGTCTGGTACACCCAAGGCGTATCGGTGACCCCGGAGGACCTGCCGATGGCCCTGCTGCAGGCGGCCGATCCCGCCGGCGCCATGCAACGTTTCGAACTCGACAGCGGCGAGCCCTACTTTGCTGTAGCCACGCCTGTCACCGAAGGCATCTATGTGGAGGCATTCCCGCTCACGGAACTGAACAACGCCATCCGCGCCATCGGATTGTTGCTCGCGGGTGTGTCGGTGGCCGCGATGGTGGCCGGAGCGTTGCTGGGTCGTTCCACAGGACGCAGGATTCTGCGTCCGCTGCGTGAGATAAGCGAGACAGCCCACGAAATCACCGAGGGGAACCTAGGCGCCCGCCTGGAGCCCACCGAGGATCCCGATCTTCAGCCGATCGCACAGGCGTTCAACGAGATGACGTCCACGGTCGAGGATCGGCTGGAGCGGGAGGCACGATTCTCCGCCAACGTGTCCCACGAGTTGCGCTCCCCTCTCACCGGGATTCTGGGAACCGCCGAACTCCTCGAGGGACGGTTGGATCAGCTTCCCCCGCGCGAGGCCACACTGGTGTCGTCTTTGGCGGGGCAGGTTCGCCGGTTCTCCACCTTGGTTCTGGATCTACTGGAGCTGAGCCGAATCGGCGGGGACCAGAGCGTCCAGGTCGAGTCGGTCGACGTGTGTGCGGCGATGCGCTCGGCGGTGAGTGAACGGGGATCCTCTCCCACCATCGTCAGGTGCACCGGCGATGCTGCACCGCCCAGTATCCGTACCGATCGGCGACGCCTGGAACGGGTCGTTGCGAACCTCATCGACAATGCCGACTCACATGGGGAGGGCGTTTCCGCGGTGATCATCGAGTCGGGAAAGGACGAGACGATGGTCCATGTCGACGACTCAGGTCCCGGCGTGTCGGCCAAGGACCGGGAACGAATCTTTGAGCCTTTCAACCGTGGCTCGAAGACCGACCGAAAGGGATCGGGCCTGGGCCTTGCAATCGTCGACGAGCAAGCCCGCCTGTTGGGGGCGACTGTGACGGTGTCGCAATCGCCCACCGGCGGCGCCCGCTTCACCCTGCACCTGAACGACTTGGCCGGGTGGTTGACGTGAGGGCCGCGCATGATCGGAGCGTTCTCGGACTCGTGTGGCTGCTCGCCATAACGGCGCTGGCCGCCCTGACCAGTTGCGGCATCAGTCCCGACGCGGCGCCCCGGCCACTGCCGGAGAGCGTGCAGAGCCCGGGGGCCACACCCGAACCGGCACCTAGCGTCAGCGAATCCCCATTGAACGAACTGCCCTTATGGTTCGTCCGGGAGGGCGCCATCGCGCAGGTGGCCCGCGACCGCGAAGGATTTCCCGACCCGCAGGAACGACTCGACCTCCTGGCCATCGGACCGACCGAAGAAGAAACCGCAGCCGGGCTACGCACGGCCGTTGTCTCCGTCGTCACCGGCGAGCCGTTGACAACAACCGCACTCGACGTTGGCCTCATCGTGGAGGTCGAACCCGGCGAAATCGCCGTCATCCTGGATCCGACATTCGGCGACCTTCCGCCGGACGAGCAGCAGTTGGTGCTGGCCCAAGTTGTGTCGACGTTGGCCGTCGACGGCACGTCGGCGATCGTCTTTGTGGACCCCGAAGGCAACCGGCTCGGGGTTCCGCTTCCCGATGGTCGACTGGCCGAAGGATCGGTTACCCCTGAGGACTATGAATCCCTGAGGGAGTAGGGCTGGGGGGACACGGCCTGCAGCGGGTAATCTGGGTGAGGCGCGAAACAGCCGGGCGAGGTGGCCGAGCGGCCTAAGGCGCACGTCTTGAAAACGTGAGTAGGTTGACCCCTACCGTGGGTTCAAATCCCACCCTCGCCGCGTTCTGGTTGAGACAGAACAAAAGGGTGGGTCCGCAGCGATGCGGACCCACCCCCCAGATATGTGTTCCTGCGTCAGGGACGCGAAAGGCGCGTCAGCGCCCCACCGATCGCGGTGAAAAGCAGGCCGGAACCGACGACGAGGGCCGACACTCCGAACGCGATCACGGACGCGAACAGCGACGTGCGCAGGTAGGACGCATCCTTGGCCACGTCGCGCAGCGGGTCATCGCGGTCCAACTCGGCGTAGGTCTGGCCACCGGTCGCCTCCAAGGCGTGGTCGTTGATGACGCCAGCCTGGACGAACGCCGTGAACGGACCCTCGACCGGCTCGCCGGCGAAGTATTCGGCGTCGGCCGAGACGGTGATGTTCTCTTCGGCCAACTGGTTGCCGACCTCGATCCAGGCGAAGGCGCCGGCAACCATCATGATGACACCGAGGACGATCGACGCGATCCCCACGGCCTTCACACCACGCTTCGTCTTCGGCTCCTCGACGGCGCTGGTCTGCTCGCCCCCGGTCGGGACGGTCTCCACAGCAGTCATTGTTCCCCCTCCTTGTCAGGATTGTGTAAGGACACCTCCGATCTACCCGAACAGGCGCGGGCCAACCATGTCTGTGGCAACAGATCGCCCAATGTGACCAAGGCAATACCGTGCGCGCTGCGGGGGCGCGTCGCGGCTCGAGGGCGCCTTAGCCATCACTTCGACCGTTCGGGAACTGTCCGGCTCAGCGGAGCACAACAATCGCTCAGCCACTAGAGTTGGCTTCCATGACGGTTCGCAAGGTTGCCATGCTCACAGCCGGGGGCCTGGCCCCCTGTCTCTCCTCCGCTGTCGGCGGTCTCATCGAGCGATACACCGAGATCGCCCCCGACATCGAACTCATCGCCTACACCGATGGCTACCAAGGCCTTCTCAAGGGCGAATCCATCTCCGTGACGGCCGATATCCGCGCCAAGGCAGGCCTGCTGCATGAGTACGGCGGGAGCCCCATCGGTAACTCGCGTGTGAAGTTGACCAACGTCGAGGACTGCGTGCGGCGGGGGTTGGTGCAGGAAGGCCAGAACCCGCTGGAGGTGGCCGCCAACCAGCTCACCGCCGACGGGGTGGATGTACTGCACACCATCGGTGGCGACGACACCAACACCACGGCGGCCGATCTGGCCGCCTTCCTCAAGGAGCACGACTACGAACTGACAGTCGTCGGCCTCCCCAAGACGATCGACAACGACGTCTTCCCCATCAGACAGAGCCTCGGCGCGTGGACTGCGGCGGAGCAGGGCTCCCTGTACGCGCAGAACATCATCGCCGAGCACAGCGCCAACCCGCGGGCCCTCATCATCCATGAGGTGATGGGCCGCAACTGCGGGTGGTTGACCGCCGCCACCGCGGCCGACTACCGCGCCTGGCTGGACACCCGGGAGTGGAACCCCGGCATCGGGCTTGCCCGTGAGCAGTGGGAGGTCCACGCGGTGTTCGTGCCGGAGATGAGTTTCGACATCAAGGCGGAGGCTGCCCGCCTCAAGGCGATCATGGACGACGTCGGTTGTGTGACCATCTTCCTGTCCGAGGGCGCCGGGGTAGCCGAGATCGTCGCGGAGATGGAAGCTGCCGGGGAGGAGGTCCCGCGGGACGCCTTCGGGCACGTGAAACTGGACAAGATCAATCCCGGTCAGTGGTTCGGCGACCAGTTCTCCCACATGGTGGAGGCGGAGAAGACCCAGGTGTGGAAGAGCGGCTACTTCGCCCGCTCCGCGGCCGCCAATGCCGAGGATCTGCGTCTGATCAAATCGTGCACCGACCTCGCCGTGGAGTGCGCGCTGCGCCGCGAGGGCGGGGTCATCGGTCACGACGAGGACAACGGCGGTCGTTTGCGGCCCATCGAGTTCCCGCGTATCGCTGGCGGCAAGCCTTTCGACATCGACGTGCCCTGGTTCGGCGACATGCTCGGCGGGATCGGCCAGTCCAAGGGCGCGAAGGTCGACACCGAACACTGACCATGATTGGGGGCCGGCCGCGGCTCACGTCAGGTCGGCCAGGACCCCGTACAGGCGCACCCTGTTGTAGCGCAGGACCACGATGGCCGCGCCGTTGACGGTGAGGGTGAGGATGGCGAAGACCAGCGCCAACCCCCACGGTTGGAACAGCACCAGTGGCAGCCACGTCAGGTCCGACAGCCAATGCACCCACTCACCCCGGCGTACCTCACGCAAGTAGCCCTCCACCGCGGCCCGATCATCCAGGCGCGGTAGGCGCTTCTTGGTCTTCCCCCCGAAGAGGGCGCCGGCCTCGGGGAGGAATGATTTGAGCCAGACCGCGCCCAACCTCCGGTAACGCTGTTGGCTGTCACCAGGCAGCAGTCGCAAGGGGCCCCGGTCGCGCTCCAACCAGCCAGACGGCCAGCGGGGTGCGCTGGCCCCGATCAGCAATGAGAGGCCCCCGACGACCGCGATTCCGGCCAGCACCAGGGCCACCCAGTCCGGCCACGCCTTACCCAACGCCACGATGGGTAGTCTTGCACTCCTGCGCGGGTTCGATCAGGAAAGATCCAGGGTGCCCTCGGCCACCCGGACGCACTGCCCGCCCACCTCACACACAATCCCGGTCTGCGCATGTGTGGCCTGCACATGCAGGACGCTGGGCCGCCCCATGCGAGTGCCCTGCTCGACGGTGACCCGCACATCACTTCCCGAACGCAACGCCAGGTATCCGCCCAGCGCGGCGTTGGCGCTGCCGGTGGCCGGATCCTCCAGCCTGTTGACCAGGGGGGTGAACATGCGCGCGTGCAGGCGTTCGACGTCGTCGCGATCGCGGGCGAAGAGCAGGACACCGGTCCCCAGATCCTCGCCAAGATCGCGCAGCGCCCGCCCGTCCGGGGCTGCATCGTCGAGCCAGCCCAGGCCTGCCGCCTCCACGACAACAAAGGGAATACCGGCACTGGCCAGGACAGCCGGACCCTCTGCAAGGCCCATCGGCAGCAGCCGACAGCACTGCGCAACACGCTCCAGAGAAGGGCCCGGGCCTTCGGCGTAGGCCTGGGGGGCCCGCAGCCAGGCCCCGGTGACAGTTCCTGCGTGTACCAGTAGCCGCATCGGAACCACTCCGGCACGTGTGGCGAAGACCGGCCCGGCAGGGCCATCGCCATCCTCGAAGGCACCTCCGCGACGCTCTGCCGCCAGAATGAACGCCGCCCCCACGAGGGGATGTCCGGCAAAGGGCAACTCAGCGACGGGCGTGAAGATCCGCACCCCGAGGGGGTCGCCAGGATCCTGAGAAGCATGGTGGACGGCCTGCGCGATGAAGATGGTCTCGGAGAAACCGAACTCTTGGGCGATCTGCTGCATGACGACCGGGTCCAGGCCGCGGTCGTCGATCACCACGGCCAGCGGATTGCCACCAAAGCGCTCAGAGGTGAAAACATCCACGACGTGGTATCTCATCGAGGCCCTCCCGCGCAAACCCGGTGTCGACCGGACCACTAGTGTGCGGGCAGGCCGCCAGTCACCGGGCAGCGGCGCCCACGAACGTCAGGGGACCAGGATGCCAGAGGACTACGTCGACGACACCGCCATCGTGGCCGCGCTACGCGCCGACCGGAAGACAGGCTTCGCGTCGCTGTACCGGGCCTACGCCGAGCGGATCCAGGCGTACACGCAGGTCGTCGTCACCGACCCCAGCGAGGCCACGGACATGACGCAGAAGACGTTGCTGGTGGCCACCGGCAACATCGACCGGCTTGGAAATGCCTCGGACCTGCGACCCTGGATGTTCTCCATCGCGCGCAGCCAGTCGCTGCGCCGACTGGCCCACGAGAGCCAGTTCCAGGCCGAGGGAGCCACCGAGCCCGCCAAGGTCCTGGCGTCACTGCCCCCGGCAGATCGCGATGCCCTGGCCCTGTCACTGCGCGGGGACCTCAGCAGTGGTGAGATCGCGCGCGCCATGAGCACGACCCCCACCGTGGCCTCGGCCCGCATCGACCATGCGCGCACGGCCCTGCACAATGCCGATCCGAACGCCACCGACGTCGCTGTGCCCTTGACTCGCACCGTGCCCACCGGCTTCCAAGACACATGCGAGGCCGGCGTCACCCAGATGTTGGACCAAGGGATCGTGCCGGGTCTGGGTCCCACAGACGCACAGGGCTTCCCCTTGGATCCGCTGGACCCCAATGCCCGTCCGGCCACCCCGCCTCCGGTTGCGCCACCCGTCGCCGCACCGCCGCCGGCTCCTGCCCCCGCTCCACAGAAGACCAGCAGTGGGGGCCGCTGGTTGTGGCTGCTCGCGGGAGCCGGCCTGGTCGCCATCTTGATCTTCGGCTTCGCCGGTGTATTCGGCGGCGATGGTGGCGAGTCCGACCCCTCGCCCTCTCCATCGGTCAGCGAACCCACCCAGGAACCCACCCAGGAACCGACGCAGGAACCTACCCAGGAGCCCACTCAGGAACCCACCGAGGAGCCGCCGCCGGAGGATAGCCCCACCGAGCAGAGCGCCCCTCCCGAGTAGACCCCGGGCAGTAGCCCGGATCGCGCACGACCCCGCCGGGCTAGGGAGCCCGGTGGGCGGTATCGGAGATTTCGCCGATGAACTCCTCCAGGGCGTCCTCCAGGGCGATGACCCCGAGCACAGCACCGCCCTCCACCACCCGGCCCAGGTGTGCGCCGGCAGACTGCAGGCGCCGCACCACACGCTCCAGACTGGCGTCGGAGTCCACGTCGGGCAGGACGCGCTTAGCGCCGGGCGGGATGGGGGTCGCGGCGTCCTCGTAGGGGTCGCGCAGGACGTCCTTGACGTGCACATAACTGATCGGCACGGCGTCCTCGTCGACCAGAGGGAAGCGCGAATAGCCGGTGTCGGCGACAGCCCGCTCAACATCGGCGCACGTTGCGCTGCCGGGAAGGCAACGCAACGCCTGGTCGGGAATCAGTACATCGGCAGCAGTGCGCTCACCCAATTCCAGGGCTCCCCCGAGCAGGTCGGCCTCCTCGTCCTCCAGCATTCCGCCGCGCTGGGACTCTTGGATGAGATTGGCGACCTGCTCGCGGTTGTACGTGGACGCCACCTCATCGCTGGGGTTGACACCGAAGGCCCGCAACACCAGGTTCGCCGAGCCGTTGAGCAAGGAGATGATCGGCCGCAGCGCGGTCACCACGGCCAGCAGCGCCGGCCCCAGGACCAGCGCGGAACGGTCCGGGCCGGCGATCGCGATGTTCTTGGGAACCATCTCGCCGAGCACCATGTGAAGCCCTACAACGATGGTCATTGCGATGATGAAGGCGATCGGATGCACCCAGGCCTCCGGTATCCCCAAGGCTTCCATCCCAGGCTCGATCAGGTGCGCAACGGCTGGCTCGCCGATGGCGCCGATGCCCAGTGAGCAGGCGGTGATGCCCAACTGGGCCCCCGCCATCATCGTGGACACATCTGCGATTGCTTTGAGGGTGACCCGTGCACGTCGATTTCCCGCGGCGGCCAGTGGCTCGATCGTGGCCCTCTTGGCGGAGATCAGCGCGAACTCGGCGCCGACGAAGAACGCGTTGCCGGCCAGGAGCAGCACCAGGATCGCGATGGCCCATCCGTCGCTCATCGGTCATCACCCTCCCCTCGTTCTCGATCGCCGCTGCCCGGGCGCTCCTTGTTGTCCGTGTCCTCGGAAAGGTCGGCTTCTTCGGGTTCCTCTG
>Ga0316197_10002297_pt1 | contig 13660 bp, 11 predicted proteins | sample OudBiesiAoxic_MG_FD_204939 | JGI IMG/M metagenome (GOLD analysis project Ga0316197, IMG submission 204939) | Coastal sediment microbial communities from Oude Bieten Haven, Netherlands - site A oxic | ecosystem: Environmental > Aquatic > Marine > Coastal > Sediment | place: Netherlands...
CCATCCCAGCCATTTCGGCTATACCACCGGCGTTGTCGGTGATCGGACCATAGGCATCGATGGCAATGACCATACCGGTCATGGAGAGCATCGACATGGCCGCCATGGCAATACCATAAAGTCCCGCGAAATAGTAAGCCGTACCAATGGCTAAACAAATGGACAGCGCCGGAAGAGCGGTGGCTTCCATGCTGACAGCCAGGCCGGCGATGATGTTGGTGCCGTGGCCGGTGGTCGAGGCATCAGCCACGAACTTGACCGGTTTGCGGATACCGGTGTAGTACTCGGTGATCATGACGATCACGACGGTCAGGACCAACCCGACCAGGGTCGAATAAAAAATATCCAACGGTGTGATCACCCGGACACCGGGAATCTCAAGCGTCGGCAGCATTTGTCGACAGGCGACAAAAAAGGCGATCGCCGCTAAAATGGCCGCGCCAAACATGCCTTTATACAGGGCGCCCATGATGTATTCGTTGGCACCCAGGCGGACAAACCCGACCGATATAATCGACGCAACGATGGAAATGGCGCCCAGTACCAGTGGAAATTCGGTGGCCATGGTATAATCGGGAAAAAGCAGGTTACCCAGCAGCATGGCGGCAACTGCGGTGACGGCATAGGTCTCAAAGAGGTCGGCAGCCATCCCGGCACAGTCACCGACATTGTCGCCGACGTTGTCCGCGATAACCGCGGGGTTACGGGGGTCATCCTCGGGAATACCGGCTTCCACTTTCCCAACCAGGTCGGCGCCAACATCGGCGCCTTTGGTGAAGATGCCACCGCCAAGGCGGGCAAAAATGGAGATCAGGCTGCCGCCAAATCCAAGGGCAACCAGGGCGATAACGGCATCCCGAACGGGTGTGCCGGTGTTAACGAGGATGGTATAAAAACCGGCCACGGCGGTTAGAGCCAGACCAGCCACGATCATACCGGTCACAGCCCCACCTTTGAAGGCCATGGACAGGGCTGCTGCAAGACCTTTTTTGGCGGCTTCGGCCGTGCGCACATTGGCGATGACTGAAACCCGCATGCCGATGTAACCGGCCATAAACGAGGCCACCGCACCGACTATAAAACCGATGCCTGTTTTAACGCCAAGTGCAAAGGCAATCAAAACGAACAAAACAATGGCCGCAAGGCCCATGCTTTTCAACTGCCGGTTGAGATAAGCGATCGCTCCGGTCTTAATTGCCTCGGCTATCTCAGTCATTTTTCCATCGCCTGCCGGTGCATTTTTTACCATGCTCGCGGTAATAATCGAGAATAGCACACCCGCGATGCCTACTAATGTACAAATTAATGGTAGGTAGTTCATCCTTTCCTCCATCCAGAATCTAAGAGATTAAAGTCAGATCAGAAATTGTCGGTCGTTGAAACGGTTCATGCCAACCCTGGGCCCTTGGGTCAGAATGACCACCACCGCCTTTTGGGCCCTGTCGAGTATTTGGTTCAGCACTTCGGTCTCTTCCGTGGTGTGCCGGCTCAGTACATGATCCGTTACGCTGCGCTCATCAAGCGGACGTCCGATACCGATGCGCAGACGAACGAAATCCCCGCCGCCAAATGCGCTCATCAACGATTTCAAACCATTGTGTCCTCCGTGCCCTCCTTTCTCTTTTATTTTTAATCTTCCAAAAGACAGGTCTAAATCATCATGAATAACCAGCATATCCTTGCCGGGTATTTTATGGTAGTCGGCCAAGTTTCTGACCGGCGGCCCGCTGTTGTTCATGTAGGCCAACGGCTGGACCAGTATCGCTTCGACCCCTTCGATCCTGCCGCGGCCGTAGCGTGCCTGGAACTTGGTTTTGTCTAGCGGGATTGCGTACTCTGCAGCTAATTTTTCCAAGATCCTGAACCCCAGATTGTGCCGCGTGTTGCGGTAGGTCGCCCCGGGATTCCCCAACCCTGCTATCAGCCAGACGCCATTATCAGGCATTTCTCTTGTACCGCCTGCGGTCGTCCGCCTCAGTCTCTGTAGCACCCGCTGCCAACCACAGGTGTTTGACTCCAACCACCGCGTTAATTTTATCGCCACCGCACGGGTCGTACGCACCAGGTTTATTCTTTTTCCGGTTCCTCTCCTGACTCTTCGCCTTCGGTCTCTTCGCCTTCTTCTTCCTCCTCGGGCTCTTCTTCTTCAACCTCTTCCACCGTCGGGCTGGTAACCGTTACGACGGTAAAATTAGTCTCGGCCGGAATTTCGATATCGCCCTCAAGGGTGATGTCCTCCACGTGGATGGCATCTCCGATGTCCAGGTTGGTGATGTCAAGGGTCACGGTTTCGGGAATTTCACCGGGCAGACAAAGGACTTCGAGTTCACGCCGGACAATCTGCACGATACCGCCGCGTTCTTCTCCAACGGATTTGCCAGTGGTAACGATCGGTACGTTGACCCTGATTTTACGGGTCATGCTGATGACGTAAAAATCGACGTGCAGAGGACTGCGCGATACCGGATGGGTCTGCAATTCCTTGATCATAACGGATTTATTGTGAGTCTTACCGTTCCTGACCACAAGGTCCAGAACCACCTGGTTAATATTGTGGTCCTTGAGCAACAGTTCGAATTCGTGCGTGTCTACCGACAGCAGCACCGGCTCGGTTTCGGGCCCGTAAAGGACAGCCGGTATTTTACCTTCGCGACGCAAAGACCGGGCCGGTCCGTTCCCGGTGGCTTCACGAACGTTTGCGGTTAATTGAATTTTTTCCAAGTTTATCTGTCCTCCTTCTTAAGGCTTCGAAGTGAGCCTTGTATTGGCAATACGCTAGACAAAAAGCGATGTTACCGAGTCTCCGGTGTGGCTGCGAATGATCGCCTCACCGACCAGGCCTGATATGGTTAGCACTTTTATTTTACTGCACTTTTTGGCCTCTGGTTTAAGCGGAATCGTATCGGTTACGACCAGGCTCTTCAGACATGAGCCTTCAATCCGCTCGATAGCCGGCCCGGAAAGCACCGCATGAGCGCAGCTGGCATGCACCTCTCTGGCGCCGGCCTTTTTTATCGCAGCAGCTGCTGCGATGAGTGTGCCGGCAGTATCAACCATGTCGTCTAGGATGATAGCGACCTTGTCGCGCACGTCTCCGACCACGGCCATGGCCTTGGCCTGATTAGGGGCAGACCGACGTTTGTCAATGATGGCCAAATCGGCGTTGAAGCGCTTGGCAAACGCCCGGGCCCTCTCGACACCGCCGGCATCCGGCGAGACCACAACGAGATCGTCATTGAAGTTCGACTGAATGTAATCAATAAGAACCGGTGCTGCAAAAAGGTTATCGACCGGTATGCTGAAAAATCCCTGAATCTGCCCGGCATGCAAGTCCATCGTAATGACTCTTTTCGTACCGGCCACCGCCAACATGTCGGCAACCAGTTTGGCACTTATGGGCACCCGCGGAGCGACTTTTTTGTCCTGCCGAGCGTATCCATAGTACGGCAGAACAGCCGTAATCCGCTTGGCGGAGGAACGATTGCAGGCATCGACCATCAAAAGTAATTCGACAAGATTGTCGTTAACCGGAGAGCAGGTGGATTGGATAATGAATACGTCTTTCAGGCGAACATTTTCATCGATCTCTATCTGAATCTCGCCGTCACTGAACGTTTTCACCTTGGCACCGCCAAGCGGCAGATTGAGGTACTCACAAATCTTTCGGGATAGATCGGGATTCGAATTACCCGTGAAGATGACGAGGTCGTTGTTTATTGTTGCCATTTATTAGGTATTATCTCCACGCTCATCTGCGCCTGCCACGGCAATGTGTGCAGATGCAAGTTCTCTCCTTTGAAATTTTTATGGCTGGGGCGGGAGGATTCGAACCTCCGAATGCAGGAACCAAAGTCCTGTGTCTTACCGCTTGACGACGCCCCAAAAATCAAAAATGAAGCCGCCGGCTGTATGCGGAGGCATTTTGGACAGCCTTCGGTATCACCGAAATTGTCGGCTGTCATCAGCGGCGACGATCATTTCAGTAAGAATAAGCAACCACTCGGATGGGCTGTTCTTTTCAAGGAAGCCCATCGCCCGCTGTGCCGCCGAGGCGCTCTCAAACAGCCCGAACACGGTTGACCCGCTGCCTGACATCAAAACACTGTGCGCACCGCAACCGCTGAATGCCGTTTTAGCGGCTTTTACCTGCGGATATCTGGCAAGTGTGACCGTTTCTAGATCATTACAAGAATGGAACACCGCATCAAAGGGCCCATCTTTCAAAACGAAGTCTTTAAGTTTTTTTTCGCAGTTTGTCAATCCTAAATCCAGATTTTTGTATACCTCTGCCGTTGACACATTGATTCCAGGGTAGAGGAGCAATACAGTGTAGGCCGTCAAGTTGCGGCAGGGCACAAGGATTTCCCCAATGCCTGTGGCAATAGCCGGTTGCCCAAAAAGGAAAAAAGGCACATCCGCACCGATTTTCAGCCCCATCTCCATAAGTTCCTCGCGACGGAATGGATAACCGCACTGTTTGTTCAAGCCATACAAGACCGCCGCCGCATCACTGCTACCGCCGCCCAGGCCTGCGCCGACGGGGATCCTTTTGGTTATATCTATATCGACCCCGAACGGAATAACGCCGCTACGCTGCGTAAAATGAGTGTAAAAAATCTCGGCGGCCTGGTGGGCAACATTGGAATCATCGGTGGGAACTGCCGGATGCGAACACGCAATCCGTATTTCGGATTTAATCGGTTTGAGCCGCACGTCATCGGCCAACCCGATGGGGCACATCAGGGTAAACACCTCATGGTATCCATCAGGCCGTTTGCCGGTAACCTGCAAGAATAGGTTGATCTTGGCCGGTGCCGATACCTGAATCATTTGACGCCCGCTACAGTTATGAAAAACTTCGTGCTTCCACCAGCGACATCCCCTGATCGCCCACGCTTATTGCCTTTCCCTTACATAGGCGATTCTCAGGTCGTAAAGGATGTTCTTAAGTATCTCTGCTTCATCCTTTGTCAAGTTGCCGCGGGTTTTTTCCTCAAGCATGCTCAGAATATCGATGGTCTGTTTGGCCATCGGCAAGTTTTTCGCACTCTGCCCGCTAGAAGGGTCCTCGATGATACCCAGATTTAGCAAAGCCGAGGCGTTCAGCGACATGATAAAGGTCGGAAAGTTGACTTCCGGCAGCAGGGTCTCTTCTACCCCGCCGTCGTCTCCAGTTGCATCTTTCACATTATTGTTCGGTGAAGCGGCAGGTTCCTCAGGGGCCTTGCCCGCGGACGCTTTCTTGACCTTCTCCTTATCCTCTTTTTGGCTCTTTCCATCGGAAAACATCCGACGGTCTTTGATAACAAAACCCTTTTCTTCGTCGGACATACCTGACCTCCCGTCTTTTGTCCCTGTTCACTGTTGCAGGGGTTGTTCGGTAATAAACGATCCAAGAAAAGCCACACCGATTGCGCTTTCCATACGTCCTTATTTTAGGCGACTTATAGTGGTTGTCAAAAAAACGTTCCGTTATTCGAACGTTTTTTTCTACAACCCCTTATACCAACCTTCCGTATTTCGTAATTTATTTTTTAAAAGCGGTATATGTTGCCGGTACTGTCGCTATTCCCAAAAATAATACCTCAGCCCGGGCATTCTACACAAAAGGGGGGCCTCACAAGGCAAAGGCCTCTCGAGGCGACGCTGACGTCCATCTACCGCCCGTTACGGTAAACGGTCAGGGATGCCTCCGCCGTGCCCGCGGGATGAATGAGTCGAAAGAAGCATTGACCGGCAATAGCCGATCCCGCGCCGGTTCACGAACTATAATTCAAGTGGAGTGACCGTATTGACCATCGGCAAGGCCCGCAATTCGCTCAAGACATCATCCGGGATGGATGTATCCGTTCTCAGAAAAATAATGTTGTTCTCTCCGTCCTGGTCCTGTCCCACTTGCATCCGACTGATGTTGATCGCGTGTTTTCCGAGTGTCGTCCCGATGCTGCCGATGGCGCCCGGTTTGTCCATGTTGTAAATCAGGGCCAGATGGCCTTCCGGAATGAGTTCGAGTCCAAAGTTATTGATTTGCACAATCCGTGGATCTCTCTTGCCGTATATGGTTCCAGCGACACTGGTTGTCATGTCAGTGGTCACGACCTGAACCGAAATCAAGTTGATGAAATGGTCAGAATCGACACTGGTACTTTCGATGACCTTTATCCCCATTTCCTTTGCAATCACGGGTGAATTAACAAAATTCACGGAATCCTGGACCATTGGCGAAAGAAGGCCCTTGAGGATCGCCGTGGAAACGGGTGACAGGTCGAGCCCGTTGAAGTCGCCTTCAAACAAAATTTCAACCTTTTTTACTGGTCCCTGGGACAACTGCGACTGGAGAGCACCGATTCCGTCGGCCAGTGAAAGATAGGGGCCCAATTTGGTTAACAGTTCTCCAGTTATCGAGGGCACATTGACCGCATTGATGATGGTCCCATCCCTTAGATAGGCGATGATCTGTTCGGAAATCGCGAGGGCGACATTGGTTTGAGCTTCCAGGGTTGATGCCCCCAGATGAGGGGTGCAGATGAGACGGTCATGCCTGAAGAGACTACAGGCTCCGGGAGGTTCGGATTCGAAAACATCCAGTGCCGCACCAGCGATCTTTCCTGAGGTCAAGGCTTCCTCCAAGGCTTCTTCATCAACGATACCCCCACGGGCGCAGTTGACAATCATCACGCCATCTTTCATCTTTCCGATGGCGTCTCTATTGATAAGCTTATCCGTACTCTTCATCTTCGGCACGTGCACAGAAATGAAATCGGCACTGCTATAGAGTTCATCCAGGGAGACGCTCTTGTATCCAGCCTTGACGATCTGCTCGGATGATACATATGGATCGTAAATCATCACACGCATTTTGAGGCCCCGCGCGCGATCGGCGACGATAGCCCCGATCTTACCAAAACCGATGATGCCGAGCCACTTATTATAGACTTCCCTTCCCTGGAGGGTCTTTTTTTTCCATTGTCCAGCCTTCAGCGTGGCGGTTCCGGTCGGGATGTTGCGGCTGAGGGCCATTATCATGGCAATCGTGTGCTCAGCCGTGGTGATGACGTTCCCGGTCGGCGTATTCATGACAACGACCCCCCTTTTGGTCGCTGCCGGTATGTTGACGTTATCGAGCCCGATTCCGGCGCGACCGACGACTTTAAGGTTTCTGGCAACTTCCAGAAGCTCTTCTGTTACCTGGGTGGCACTCCGGATCACCAAAGCGTCGTATTCGCCGATTATGCCGCGGAGTTCCTCAGGTGTAAGGCCTGTTTTTAGGTCTACGGCTATGCCGTCCTCTTCCTGAAACTTTTGAATACCGATGTCGCCCAGATTGTCACTGACCAAGACCTTCATAAGTGCTCCTCTTGAGATGTCGTTGCGTTGAGGCTCTCGAATTTAGAGCCAAAGCTTATGGAATCCGGCTCTTTTGTCAAGGGGAAAGATAGACGAAGTTTAGGTCTACGCGATCGGTTCAACGAAAAGGGGAAGGCAGGGCGTCATCGGCCGTCAAAGAACGCATTTGTCGATGCATCCGCTGGGGGGTAATACAGCCGGCGGCGCGATCCGCTTACCTTTCAACAAGTGTTTTTCTGAATTGGATGTACCCGTTCCGGACGGCCGAATACGGTTCGAGGGCAGCTTCTTTAATGGCTTCGTATTCACCGATACGAAATGACAGATCGTTAAATCGACGATAAAAGCCGACGCCGACTGCGGCAGCAGCGGGCTCCAGGTACCCGATGGGATTAACCCATAAATCTCCAAAGAAGCCGACCGATTCCCGGATAGTAGAAGACCCGATTACCGGCCAGACAATGTAAAAACCATTGCCGATACCCCAGCGCCCTAATGTCTGTCCAAGATCTTCATCACTGATGTCCATGTTGAACATTTGTTTGCCTGGATCCCCGAATCCCAGAATGCCGATAGTGGAATTGACAAAAAACCGGGCGACTTCTGTTCCAGCGTTTTTCATTTTACCCTGCAGAATGCAATTCACCAATCGAACCGGAGTCAAAACGTTACTGAAAAAATTTCTGAAGATTAAGCGGAAATCCGTCGGAATCACGAATTTGTACCCTTGCGCCACAGGTTTGAGCAACCAGAAGTAAAGCCTGTCGTTAACCTGAAATATAACCCGGTTTAAAGGCTCAAGCGGGTCGGCGACCCGGACCGGGGAAACGGGCAACTCATCCTCCGGGAAGCCAAACTCGTCCTCAAATTCAGCGTTGTCATTCCGCTTCAATGCCGGGTCTTCAGTCGGCATCTGGTCCATCGCCGGCGCTGCCGCCGTCTGCGCATCCTTTGCTCCGGGGGCTACCTGCGCCCCAACAGCATAGGTATTGAACAAAAATAAAGCCAACAGGATAACGCAGACAAAAGTCGAGGTAGGAATCTGATTACGCATGCTTCAGGCAGTCCTTATGATATGAAGAATTATTAAGAAGTTTTATCGCTGGGTAAGTTGAGACCATATTTGCTTCCTGACGGGCGTGAAATCCCGCTACATTCTGGCGGAAGCTTATAAAGAAAGTTTAGGGTTTGCGGTTGAACCTGTGCCGCATCCGGAAACCTGTGAAAAAGGCCGCCCGGCGGAAAGAGGCCCTTTATGGCAAGGCACGCGTTACCCACTGTTTTTTTTCTGTTGTTCCTGCTCCTCGATTTTCCGCTTGAGTCGATCGATGACCTGCTTGGCTGATTCTTTTTCGAAGAGATCCCGAAACTGGGTTTGATAGTTCTGTACCAGACTGACGCCTTCAACATACACGTCGTAGATTTTCCACTGATCGTCCGTTATTCGCATGCTGTAATCAACGGTTATATCCCCTTCTGAGGATGGAACTCTGGTTTTGACCCTGGCCCGTTTACGTGCCTTGTCGATATCCTGATCGAGATATTCAACGGTCAGTCCTTTGTCGTCTCCACTGATTCGGGACAAATAGGTGTTGCCGAGAAACTGGGCAAAAAGATCCGTAAATTCCTGGCGCTGCTGGGGTGTGAAGCTGTTTTCCCAATGGTAGCGGCCAGTAGCCCGTTTGGCTATTAGGTCGAAGTCAAACATAGGTTTCGTGATCGATCGGATTCTCTCCCGTTGATCCACAAGTCGGGCAGGATCATTGTACTGCGGGTCATCGAGAATCTTCACTACCTGTTGGATGGGGACTTTGAGCGCATCGATCGGTTGGCCGACTTCAGCAACCGCCGATAGTGCAGCCAGAAGTATGATCGACAGGTAAATGGTGCTTTTCACATAAATCTCCTTTGGTCTCTTCTTTTCTCACTTAACGGCAAACAAGGCGATCCGTTGACGGTTGGTTTCATCCCGCCGATCACACCTTACCGAAGACAAATTTGCTGACCAACTCCTCGATGTCCACCGCCGATTCGGTTTCTGTTATCATCTCCCCCGGTTTCAGGGGGACGTCTGACACCCCGGGGGATATCTTTATGTACTTGTCTCCGATAAGCCCTGATGTTTTGATCGAAGCAATCGCATCCTCTGTTAGGGTAACGTCCTTTAAAATCTTCATCTTGACCACGGCCATCCAGCGCTCCTGGTCCAAAATGATTCCTTCCACCTGTCCGATCGGCACACCGGCGATCTCCACCTGCGACCCGGCTTTCAATCCCGCTATCGACTGGAAACGAGCGGAAATAGGATAGTAATTGTCTCCGATAATTTCCATTTTCCCGAGACGTATGGTCAAATATCCTATACAGACGATGCCGATAAGTACGAAGATACCCACAGCAGTCTCCGTCGACCATTTTTTCATCTTGCCTCCCTTTCTTTAGCACACGCGGAACTCGAACAGGTTTTCCTTCGAGGCTTCGGCATTGGCCAAAACCTGTTCGATATTGCTTCCCTTTTGGGCCTCGACAACACCAGCACTGACCGTAAAACAGGCGTTTGGTTGGGGCATAATCTCTATGAGGTCCTCGGCCTTGATCAATTTGGCAAGCTTGGTGCAAAAAGCCCGTGCCTGCTCTTTGTTCGTGTTGGCAAGTACCAGCAGTATTTTATTCATACCGTAGCGCGAACAGGTATCGGTGATACGAATATGATGCTGCAGCTGTGCTGCAAAATTTTTCAGCGCCAACTGACTGGCTTTGTATCCAATCGATTCAATGATATTCTCGAGATTCTGAACGGTCAGCAACACCAGCGAAAATGCGATTTGGTGGCTTTGCAGACGTAGCATCTCTTCTTGGAATTTTCTCTCACTGGCTTGCTGAGATGCAAGGCCCGTAAGGTCGTCGCGCCGAGTTTCAAGACCGGTAATAAACTGCCGGACCAGCGCATCCTCCGTGTACTGAATTTCATCAGCTGTGCCTTCGAAAAGTATTTTGCCTTCTTCCAGCATGGCAATACGTTGGGAAATATAGAAGATATTTGGGATGTCATGACTGACAATAACACCCGTGAATCTGAATTTTTTCTGGTAATCCGAAATCATGCTGTATACGACACCTTTTCGGATCGGATCCAAGCCGGTCGTCGGTTCGTCAAAAAGAACGATTTCTGGATCCGTTACCAATGCCCTGGCAAGCGCCACCCGTTTCTTCATACCACCAGAAAGTTGGGAAGGGTATTCATCATCGATATTGTGCAGGTCGAGCTTCGCCATTTTATCGTGTACCCTTTGACGGATGTCATCGCGTGGCAGGGACGATTTTTCCGCCAAAGGCAACGCAATGTTCTCAAATACAGTCATCGAGTCAAACAGGGCTGCTCCCTGAAACATGTAACTGAATTTGCGTTTAATGGCCGCCCGATCCTTTTTTGTCGCCGCGCCCAGTGGTGTGCCGTTGAATAGTATCTCACCCGAATCCTGCTGGATAAGACCGATGATATGTTTTAACAGAACGCTCTTACCGACGCCGCTTTTACCGATGATCGAGGTTATTAGCCCCTTGTAAATACTGAGGTTGAGACCATCAAGAACCCGGTGATCTCCGAAACTTTTGGATACATCTTTAAATTTTATTAACGGCTGATCCATCGAACCTCACAGGAGGAAAGAAGTCAGAACATAATCTGTCACGAGAATCAGGACGCAGGATTGGACCACTGCAGAGGTGGTTGACGAGCTGACACCTTTGGCGCCCTGTCCATTCGATCGACGATGGGTGTTATAGCCATAGTAGCAGCAGATGGTAATGACCACGACGGCAAAGACGATCGATTTGATAAATCCCCCAGTAATATCCGTCATGAGGACGCTCGATTCAACCCGTGAGAAGTAGATTCCCGAACTGAGACCCAGCAGAACCGAGCCTGTCAGATACCCGCCAAAAATGCCGATGACATCAAACAAGGCGGTTAATATCGGAAAGCTGATCAGGGCAGCGGCAATCCTGGGACTGACCAGGAACTGAATCGGATTGATGTTCATGGTTTCAAGGGCATCGATTTGCTCTGAAATGCGCATGATCCCGATTTCTGCCGACATGGCCGATCCGGCCCGAGCGATGACCATAATGGCCGTTAGAACCGGTCCCATTTCGCGAACCAGGGTCAGTGCAACCGCCGATCCGAGAGAACCGGTAGAGCCGTATTTGACCAGTACGTAGTATCCCTGCAGCCCCAGAACCATGCCAGTGAATGCCCCGGTCAGGCAGATGACGAATATCGACCGCGAACCGATGAAATTCACCTGCTGAAGGGTTTTGGACACAATGGTGGGCAGGGTAAAGATCGAGGCGAATCCCTTGGCAAAGAAAATCATGATATAGCCCATCTCCTGCACCAGCAATATAGCCGATCTGCCAAGGGTGGCGATGGGTGATGCAACGGATCCTGAGCGGTTCATGCAGGGTATCCCTTTTTAAGTTTTGTCAATCGTCGTAAGCGTATCTTGTTATAAAAGAAAGGAATTTATCGTATCAGACTGAATATTGTCAAGAAACCATTGCGCCACTGCTAAATGCTCAGGTAATTATTGGGCTGTGCAATTGTCCAAATGGAGACATTTATGGCTAAGGCATTCCGAAGCCAAGCTTGAAGGCCGGCCCGGCACGCGCTATTATATAGTGGTTGTCAAAAAACGTTCCGTTATTCGAACGTTTTTTTCTATGACCACTTAATACCATCCTTGCTGTATTTCGGAATTTATTTTTGAAAAGCGGTATAAAAGGCACTCTCGAGCGGTCCCACCTCGGGTTTATTGGATAATGTCTCATCGATCCGCTTCCTAACACCAAATTTGCATAGGATCCTCGTAATGATCAGTATCGAAAACCTATCTAAACGATTTGGAGATCATATCATTTTCGAGACCGCCGGATTCCAATTGAACCGTCGTGAACGTATGGGACTGGTCGGAAGGAACGGCCATGGCAAAACCACCCTGTTCAAAATGATCAGCGGCGAGGAGCAACCGGATGAAGGCACCATAAATATTCCCAAAAACTACCGTATCGTCCATGTTCACCAAATGGTTGCCTTTACCGAAGAAACTGTTTTATCGGAGGCTGGGGTCGATTTACCGGAACACGAGCGCGATCACCTGTGGAAAGCCGAAAAAATCCTTAGCGGGCTCGGTTTTTCAGATAGAGATATGCACCGTCACCCTGGAAAATTCTCCGGTGGATTCCAAGTCCGTCTCAACCTGGCCAAGGCGCTGGTAGCCGAACCCGATCTGCTTCTGCTCGACGAACCGACCAACTATTTGGACATCACGTCCATAAGATGGGTTAAAAACTTTTTTCTGACCTGGCCGCGAGAGCTCATGCTCATTACCCATGACCGCAGTTTCATGGACAGCATCGTGACCCACACCTTGGGGATTCACCGCCAGAAATTGCGCAAAATCACCGGTGGAACGGAAAAATATTACGCCCAACTCGCCCAGGACGAGGAGGTATACGAAAAAACCAGGCTTAACGACCAGCGCCGCCGTAAGGATATCGAGCAGTTCATCCATCGTTTCCGCGCCAAAGCCAGGCTGGCAAACCTTGTTCAATCGCGTATCAAGACCCTGCAGAAAATGGAAAAACATGAAAAACTCGAAAAGATAAAAACGCTTGATTTTTCGTTTAACAGCGAGCCCTTTCCCGGTAAGCATATGCTGGGTGCTGAGAACCTCGGTTTCTCATACGACCCCCAAAAGCCATTGATTGACAATTTCAGCTTGACCATTTCCGCCACTGACCGGATTTGTATCGTCGGGAAAAATGGTCGGGGTAAGACAACCCTGCTCAGGCTCCTGGGGGGAAGTCTACGGCCAAGGATCGGGAATATTCGAAAGAACCCGAACCTATCCATGGGCACATTTGAACAGACCAATCTGAAAACACTCGTTGACACCCGTACGGTGGAGGAAGAAATCAATGGCGCCAACCCCGACATCAGCCGCCAGGCCGCTCGTAATATCTGCGGCGCAATGATGTTCGAGGGCGACAATGCACTGAAAAAGGTCAGCGTATTATCCGGCGGTGAAAAGAGCCGGGTCATGCTCGGCAAGCTGCTGGTCACCCCGGTCAATCTCCTGTTGCTGGACGAACCAACCAATCACCTTGACATGGAATCCTGCGACGCCCTCCTGGCGGCACTCGACAATTTCGATGGGGCAGTTGTCATGGTCACACATAACGAAATGTTCCTGCATCTTCTGGCACGCCGACTGGTCGTGTTTCAACCGGAAGGCATACAGGTATTCGAAGA
>Ga0316197_10002298_pt1 | contig 13659 bp, 12 predicted proteins | sample OudBiesiAoxic_MG_FD_204939 | JGI IMG/M metagenome (GOLD analysis project Ga0316197, IMG submission 204939) | Coastal sediment microbial communities from Oude Bieten Haven, Netherlands - site A oxic | ecosystem: Environmental > Aquatic > Marine > Coastal > Sediment | place: Netherlands...
CTACAATAATATGAGACCGCATCTGAGTTTGGGTATGCAAACGCCAAATGAAGTGCATGAAAAAGGCCAGCAGCTAGCGCTACTGGCCGATCAATAAACCGTCAACGTATTTTAGGACGTGACAAACATCACTTTTTGCGCCTCATAATGCGCCACCATGGTTTCTGATGCGTTAGATTGCATACGTAATCGCTCAAACCAACGGTTTTTTCTATCCTGTAGCGTTTTTTTTGCTTCTTCAGGCACCGACCACTGCAAAATCGTGACCAAATATTGAATGATATCGCCCACCGCTTGACGGTATCGCCGTTGCTTACCGGTAGCGATTTTGGCAATTTGTGTCTGGATTGGTCGGAGCATTGCGGGGGTTAACCTACGCGAAGTAGATTCATGTAATGCATGCCAACGAGTAAGTACCCAAATCAGTGATTCATCATCACTGCATAACTCGCCTTTACGCTGAAACCAAATTTTAATCGAACGGTATGTGATCATAAATCAAACAGCTCCAAACTGAGGAAACCTGGCAGCTGATTGAGTGCTTCTAACAACGCTTTTTCTTCAACAGTAAAGACAGTTACCGCTCCGTCTTGCTCCCCTTGATTAGAATGACCCATTGCTCGATCAATAAGGTGAGTTGGCAAGCTCATTTCAAGCAACATTTGAGAGAAACACTTTCGTAGCTGATAAGGCACGTGCCCCGGCCAAAAAGGTTGAATGAATCGGCGAAGTAAGGGGGCACTGAGTGTTTCACTGTCACCGTCAGCATTAATTAAGAATAAAACATATCGTGACGGTTTATGATTAACCGTGGGATAACAGCGAAGCAGTTTCGCTTGAAACAAAAGATATTTCGTTAACTGCGCCTGTAAAAAGTCATTCAGTAATACTTCACGTGCCTGTCCTTTGTCTTTGATGCACAATCGATCTGATGAATATGCAGCAAGTTGTGGACTGATCGCATGTGTTGGACGTTGAGACGTTAAAACGATCAACTGCAAACCGAGCATATGGGTCATCATATTATAATAATAACGATGCTCCTCTTTTGGTGCTCTAGATTTAGGTTTGCATTGTTGTAACGCGATATTCATGCGCTGAAAAAAAGCCGAAACTTCCGATAGGGTAACCGCCCTACTGGCTCCTACACGTTGGTCAATTATCTCAGACTTTTCATGAAAGTTTTTAGACCTGATCATTTTCCATGCTGGAATACGCCCTTTATTTTCATATAAATAAGACACTTCTTTACACGTACGGCTTGGTAGTACTTCTACACCTCTCACCTTTTTTAAAAAGTCGGCAGTGATCCCGTCTTTATCCGCTTCTAAAAATAGGCGTTCTATTGCACGGTTTAAACTGTGGTACAACTTATACCGCAGTTTCGTGATATCTTCCTCTTGATATGCAAGCGCCGATTTATGATGTTGTTTAGCTTGTGTTAAATACAACGCTTTACTATTGGTGCAAAGCTCCGAATCACTCTCCATATAACGAGAAATATAGTTACGCCAACGCGTTTTATGCGCAACTTTTATTCCTCGCATCGATACTGGAGGTTGGATATGACTCGTCCAGTATTGATATAAGCCATTAGCTTCTTCTGGCGCCATTATAGTCTTATTATTACTTGCAGATCTCAGCACTTGCAAAAAAAAGGATTTCAATGCCTTAGGCGTTGGCATCCAAATATCACCAACAAAATTTTGAGTATTCACTGAGATGGAATACTCCACCCATGAGATCCCTTTATCTCGTACTATTCTGAAACGGTTTGGAGCTGCATCGTTTGTACATGAAATACGCTGAAAGTCAGGAATACGGCCGTATTTATCAACATCATTAAATTGCTGTTTTAACCAAAGCGTTAACAACACCATGAGTTGTCGATGGGACAATCGGCTTTTATAGATAATCCGAAGTCTTTGCATCTGCTCATAAGCCAAAGGGAAAGAGCTTCCAGATGCCTTTTTCCTGTTGTTCTTTTCAATATAAGCTTGGTTCATCTCAGCGCCCTCAAATGTTACCAATCAAGCCTGCTTATTTACTACCGTGAAACCTTACGAAATACTGAACGTTTCCGCCCTGCAAGATTCGCTAGCAAACTGAGGGCATACGGCTTAAACCCCTGATCTTTAAAACGCACATAACGCGCATGAATATTTTCTGAATTAGCTTCAAATCGGTGCGAAATAAAAGCGGAATTCATCAGTAATAAAGTATTTAATAAATGAAGAAGACTCTCTTGAGATGCAACTGTGTGTACTAAAAGACTCACATGCATTTTTTTAGCGGCAGGATGCTGGGAAAGCAGTTCAAAAACAGGATCGGGGACGAGTAATTGATAATGATGAGGTTGAGAGGTAGCGATAACATTTAACGTAATATTACTTAATAGAACGTCTAGTTCATCTTGCGTAATAACGGTTAAATCCGATGGTATATCTAACGGCAAACAATCATGGCTCGTTAATTTAGCAACAAGTGGATGTGTCGTCAGTTTTAATGTCGATATATCACTTTTTTTCCTTTTCATGCACTTCCCACCAAACGTCCCCGTCGATTATCTATCAATACGCAGATAATCAACAAGTTGCAATGAAAGCAGAAAATAACAATGAATAATGTGAAAGCTAACGCAAAAATACGGTAAGTAGAGATCGTCGACACTCAACATTGATTAAGCGTTTTAGGTACAACATTTACTTATTATTGTCGATATTGAGCTTATAAGGCTTTCAAAAATTTAACACGCACGAATGCTATATGACGCTGTGACTGGCTTTTAATTTTATCTCGAATAAGTTTACTATCTTGTTTGTTCGGTCGCGGTAGGAATACAGGTGATCACTAGAAACAAAAAAAGCGATAAACCTGATTGGCTCATCGCTCTTTCATTACCCATTTCACACTACTGTACTATTTGCCAGCTGGGTTACCTTCAACATTGAGCTGAATCGGTCCTGTTTTACCAAACAGTTTGTGTACCCAAGTGGTGATTTTCCAAATGTGGCTAATCACCCAAAAATACACCGCAAATACCGCCAAGAAACTCACAAACATCACGGTTTCATTACTTTGCGTCATATCAGACCAAATCCCCACACCAGCCATGATTGATGCACACAGGCAAATCACAAACAACGACATGTGCGATGACAGACCAATACGCTGACAAATATGGTGCAAGTGCTCGCGGTCCGGCTTAAACGGCGATTGCCCTTTACGGATACGACGCACCATAATAGTGGCCATATCCATCAAGGGTAAAGCGATGATCCACAATGCCGTCACAGGACGGATCGGCGTCGAGTCCACGCCTTGGGTGGCTTCAATCAATAACCAAATAACGGTAAAACCAATAAAGATACTGCCCGCATCGCCCATGAAGACTTTAAAGCGGCGACCGAGCGGAAAACCAAGGTTCAATAAAATATATGGGACCATCGCGGTGACCAATAAACCACAGACCAAGGCCAATTCGGTATTCCCGTCGATAAGGAATAAATACCCTAAGGCACCAAACGTCACTGACGCTAATCCCCCCAGTAAACCATCGATACCATCCACCATGTTGAACGCATTGATGGCTCCAATAACCGCAAAAATCGTAATAAAAGCGCTGGCAACGGGTGACAGCTCAATGACTTCACTGCCCATGAGGTAACCCAAACTGTGTAAGCTCTTGTCACCAATGAGTATCATGGCGAGCGAGACCCCCGTCTGGATCACCAAGCGGATTTTAAAGCTGATATCATAACGGTCGTCAACCACGCCCATGGCGACTAAAATCGTGGCGCAGATCAAAAACAATACGAGACCAGAATCAATTTCCGTAAAGATCAAAAAAGCAATGGCGAGCGTAAAGAAGATAGAAACCCCGCCCACTAACGGCACCACGCCTTGGTGATGCTTACGGGCATTGGGTTTATCCACTAACCCTACGACCTTGGCGACTTTTCGAAATATAAACAAGCTGCAAAACGATGTTATAAAAACAAAGATAAATGCATTAATCATAATTGTGAACTTACTAAAAAGGGAAATGGGTAGAAAGGTTGCTATAACTAGAAACACACTTTAATGAAACAATGCTATTTAGCTAACCAGTTTTAAGGTGTCATCTTCTTTCATTAACGTTTGTAGGTACTGTTTAAAGTCATCACCTAATGACTCATGGCGCACACCGTATTCAACGAAGGCTTTCAGGTAACCTAATTTATCCCCACAATCGTGAGATTTACCCGTCATGTGAAACGCTTCCACGGTTTCATCTGCCATTAGCATATCAATCGCGTCAGTCAGCTGAATTTCATCACCGGCGCCAGGAGGCGTCATCGCCAGCTTATCCCAAATATTGGCCGATAAGACGTAACGTCCTACCACCGCTAAATTCGACGGTGCTTCTTCCATCGCCGGCTTTTCAACCATCGCCGTCATTGGGTGAGACTCGCCACCTTTGAGATCTGCGCCATTACAGTCAACCACACCGTACTTCGACACATCGTGCATCGGAACCGGCTCCACCATGATTTGGCTGGCTTGGGTGCTTTCATAGCGTGCTAACATCGCTGCTAAGTTTTCACGTGATTGATCCGCGGTGTATTCATCTAAGATCACATCCGGTAATACCACCACGAACGGCGCCTCACCAATTAACGGTTTTGCACACAAGACCGCATGTCCTAACCCTTTTGCATGACCTTGGCGCACATGCATGATGGTTACATCTTTCGGGCAAATCGATTGGACGGCGTCAAGCAATTGACGTTTTACGCGTTTTTCAAGCGTGGCTTCCAACTCATACGAAGTATCAAAGTGGTTCTCGATGGCATTTTTCGATGAGTGTGTCACTAACACAATCTCTTTAATGCCCGCAGCCACACATTCATTGACAATATATTGAATTAACGGCTTATCAACGATGGGCAGCATTTCTTTGGGGATAGCTTTGGTTGCGGGTAGCATACGTGTGCCGAGTCCTGCCACAGGAATAACGGCCTTGGTGATGTGGTGCATGTATAAATCCTTAAAAGGGATAACAGCCCTGCCGCACTCTATTAATAAGGTGCCTATCAGCGTACTGTTTTAATGTGAGATATGACTACCGGCAAGCATTCACTTACCCGTCGAGATTATAAAGAATATTGTTTTTTAAGACAATGAAAGTGTCTCAAGAATGACTCAAGAGAAGCCCCCCTTGTTATAAAGGGAGAATATAACAAGGGGCTAGCTACTTAATATTATCGATGCCAATAGATTCAACTATTGGCTGTTGCACTCAATGTCTTAGTCGTTACCAAATAAATCACGGGTGTACACTTTGTCTACCACATCTGCCAACTCTTCAGCCATACGGTTAGAGACAATCACATCACACGATGATTTAAACTGCTCTAAATCGGTTAGTACTAACGAGCGGAAGAATTCTTTTTCCTGCATTGCCGGCTCAAAGATCACGACTTCAATACCCTTGGCTTTAAGACGCTTCATGATACCTTGAATACTGGAGGCACGGAAATTGTCGGATCCTGACTTCATGACTAAGCGGTAAATACCGACACGTCGTGGGTTGCGTTTAATAATCGAATCGGCAATGAAATCTTTACGGGTGGTATTGGAATCCACAATGGCACCAATAATGTTATTGGGTACATCCGCGAAATTAGCCCGCAGCTGCTTGGTATCTTTTGGTAAGCAGTAACCACCGTAACCAAAGGATGGATTGTTGTAGTGCGACCCAATACGTGGATCTAAACACACACCCTCAATGATTTGGCGGGCGTTTAAGCCATGGCTTTCTGCATAGGTATCCAGTTCATTAAAGTACGAGACGCGCAACGCCAAATACGTGTTCGAAAACAGTTTAACGGCTTCCGCTTCGGTCGAATCGGTAAACAACACATCAATGTCTTGTTTAATCGCACCTTGCACCAACAAGTTAGCAAAAACTTTCGCGCGCTCAGAGCGTTCACCGACCACAATACGGGATGGGTGCAAATTATCATACAGTGCACGCCCCTCACGTAAGAATTCTGGAGAAAATATCAGATTCTCACAACCCAATTCCTCTTTTATACGTGCTGTATAACCCACAGGTACCGTGGATTTGATCACCATCACAGCAGTAGGGTTAATTGCCATCACATCTTTAATGACGGCCTCCACTGATGAGGTGTTGAAATAGTTAGTTTCAACATCATAATCGGTTGGTGTCGCGATGATCACATATTCAGCATTTTTGTACGCGCGCTTTTTATCTAACGTTGCAGTAAAAGAAAGCGCATCATTATTAAGAAATTCGGTAATTTCTACATCCACAATCGGGGAAGTACGATCGTTAAGCATGTTGACTTTTTCTTCAATAATATCAACAGCAATAACATCATTATGTTGCGCAAGCAACATAGCATTCGACAGACCAACATAGCCTGTACCCGCAATAGCAATTTTCATTTAAACCTAACCTAATTTTTATTTGTTATAAAATTCTTTATACCATTTCACGAACGCAGCAACGCCTTCTTTCACGCCCACTTTGGGTGTGTAACCAGTAGCTTCAAACAAATCAGAGGTATCAGCATAGGTTTTGTAGACATCGCCCGCTTGCATTTCACGGTAATTTTTCTTCGCTTCAATACCGAGTGCATCTTCAATCTCAGAAATAAATGCCATAAGATTGATAGGGCTTCCATGACCAATGTTATATACAGCATAAGGCGCAGAGCTTGAAGCTGGCGTACCTGTTTCAACCTTCCAATCATCATTTCGAGTTGGTATCACATTAGCAATACGTACGACACCTTCGACAATATCATCGATATAGGTAAAATCGCGCCACATATCACCATTATTATTAATATCGATCGTTTCACCGTCTAAAATTTTCTTAGTAAAGATGAACGGTGCCATATCAGGACGTCCCCAAGGACCATAAACCGTGAAAAAACGCAGTCCTGTCGTCGGAATATCATAAAGGTGAGAATATGAATGACTCATTAATTCATTGGATTTTTTCGTTGCTGCATAGAGAGATACGGGGTGATCAACAGAGTCTGATGTTTCAAAAGGTGTTTTTTCATTCAAACCATAAACAGAGCTTGATGACGCATAAACTAAATGTTCAATTTTATGATGACGGCATGCTTCAAGTATATTTAAATGACCAATAAGATTTGAATCAGCATAGGCTTTTGGGTTTTCAATTGAATAACGCACACCGGCTTGAGCACCTAAATGGATAATACGATCAAATTGATGTTTATCAAACAAGTAATCTAAAGAGTCTTTATTTGAAAAATCCATTTCAATGAATTCAAATTTATCATTTTCAATACGATCCAATCGAGCAAACTTTAAGTTCACATCATAATAGTCATTGTTATTATCGATACCAACTACTTTATGCTCTTGGCTGCACAGCACTTCTATAACACGACTACCAATAAAACCAGACGCGCCAGTTACTAGATATTTCATTTCTTTAGCCTCGAAGTAACGATAAAATTTGTTTGGTTTGTTCTTGCATCAAAGGAATATTTTGACGTGATTCAACATTTAATCGAACAACAGGCTCAGTATTCGATGAACGTAAGTTAAAACGCCACTCTGTAAACTCCAGACTAATACCATCTGTTTCATCAAATACCAAGGCATCATCTTTATACATGTCAACTACACGTTGAATCGCAACCTGAGGGTTTGCCAGTGTCAAATTAATTTCACCCGAAGATGGGTAGGCTTCTATACGCGCTTTCACCGTATCCGATAACTTCATGCCTTTAACTGACAGTAATTCTGCTACCAATAACCAGGGTATCATCCCGCTATCACAATACGCAAAATCGCGGAAATAATGGTGCGCACTCATTTCCCCCCCGTACACCGCATCTTCCTTGCGCATCCGCTCTTTAATAAAAGCATGGCCCGTTTTAGACAGGATCGGCTCACCACCTGCGGCAGTAACCACATCAATGGTATTCCAAGTTAAACGCGGGTCGTGAATAATTTTAGCACCTGCATTTTTTTGCAAAAAAGCTTCCGCTAATAAGCCCACGATATAATATCCTTCGATGAATTGCCCGTTCTCATCAAACAAGAAACAGCGGTCAAAGTCACCATCCCAAGCAATGCCCATGTCAGCTTGGTGCTCAATCACTGCATGTGCGGTATCGGCACGGCAATCTGGCAATAATGGATTAGGGATACCGTTAGGGAAGTTTCCGTCTGCCTGATGGTGCACCTTGATAAATTCCACAGGAATATCTAAAGCCTTAAAACGGCGCTCGAGTTCATCAATCACATGACCCGCCGCCCCATTCCCTGAATTCACCACCAGTTTCATCGGCTTAATATTCGAAGGAGTAATATAGGTCATCAAATGATCGACATACGGCATGAGGTTTGATTGCTTCGTCAACAAGCCTCGTTGAGTGACAGGGGCAAAATCATTCGCTTCAGCTAATAACTGAATATCACGTAACCCTGTATCGCCACTGATAGGCTTAGCATCTTCACGTACCAATTTCATGCCGTTATAATCCATCGGATTATGACTGGCCGTCACTTCAACACCGCCATCAACACCCAGATATTTAGTGGCGAAATAAATCTCTTCCGTTCCTGTCATGCCGATGTCGATAACATCCACCCCTGCATCCAGCACCCCCTCAGATAGAGCGGCTTTCAAGGCTTCAGAGGTTAGACGAACATCCCCTCCGACGACAACGGTTTTCGGCGCTAAATGCTCACCAAATGCACGACCTATTCGATAGGCAATGTCTTCATTTAATTCATGACCTAACTGCCCACGAATGTCATAGGCTTTAAAGCACGTCAGTGTCTTATTTGTCATTATTTTTAATATCCCACACCGTAATCTTCAACACGCACCACATCATCTTCACCCAAATAAGAGCCTGAACGGACTTCAATTAACTCCAACGGTACTTTGCCTGGGTTTTCAATCGAATGCGCCACACCAATCGGGATATAGGTGGAAGCATTTTCGCCCACCAAAAAGGTCTTATCCCCATTGCGTACTTTTGCTGTCCCAGACACCACCACCCAATGCTCGGCGCGGTGATAATGCATTTGGGTTGCCGTTTTCTCGCCCGGCTTCACCGTCAAGCGTTTTACATGAAAACGCTCACCATCAGCGATAGCATCATGCGAGCCCCAAGGGCGGTAAACCTCACGATGTTGCAGATATTCAGGGCGGTCGGCTTGTTTAAGCTGATTGACTATCCCTTTCACATCTTGCACGTGGTCTTTATGCGCAATCAAGACCGCGTCTTTGGTTTCCACCACCACCAAGTTGTCCACCCCAACGGTGGCCACCAATTTACTCTGCGAGTAAATATAGCTGTTGGTGGTATTTTCCATTAAGACATCACCCCGGGTGGCATTACCCTCGGTGTCTTTTGCATTCACTTCCCACAGTGCTGACCACGAGCCGACATCACTCCAGTTCGCGTCCATCGGTACCACCACCGCATCCTGGGTTTTTTCCATGACCGCATAGTCCACCGAATCATCCGGACAAGCAGAAAAAGCCGCTTCATCCAAACGAATGAAATCCAAATCGCCATGGGCACCCATCATCGCCTGTTGACACGCAGTCAAAATGTCGGGACGGTGGGTTTCAAGCTCTTGCAAATACCGAGAAGCTTTAAATAAAAACATCCCGCTGTTCCAATAATACTCGCCGCTATTTAAGTACTGCTGGGCTGTCTCTGCATCCGGCTTTTCCACAAACGCATCCACGGTGTACGCCACATCCGACACCGCCTGACCCTGTCGGATATACCCGTACCCGGTTTCAGGGGCATGAGGCACAATACCAAAAGTCACGAGTTTGCCCGCTTCAGCCTGAGGAACGGCAGCATTCACCGCATCCACAAACGCAGACTGGTCTAAAATCACATGGTCAGCGGCTAGGACCAATAACAAAGGGTCATCACCTTTTTCCGTCGCATGCAGGGCAGCTAAGGCAATCGCAGGAGCGGTATTACGTCCCACGGGCTCCAAGACAATGCCACTGTGTGATAACTGCTGCTGGCGCAGTTGCTCTGCGACAATGAAGCGGTGCTCTTCATTACAAATGAAGAAAGGCGCCTGATGCGAGAGTCCCTCCAAGCGTGCCACCGTTTCTTGTAGCATCGTGGTATTGTTGGTCAAAGAGAGAAACTGCTTGGGGTATAACGTACGCGATAATGGCCATAAGCGACTGCCTGAGCCGCCCGCCATAATGACAGGTAATAACATGATTTATGGGTTTCCGTTCATAAAGTACCACTTGGTGTGCAGGTGTACCTCGTCGGAGGCCAATAACTCTGACACATCAAACCAGCGGTAATGATGATGTTGCTCTTGAGGCAAGCTATCAAGGTCAATGTCAACCTGCAGGCGATAGCCCAACACAACATAATGGGTAGAAAAGTCGACACCAGAGAAGTTATCGGAATAGAAGTGTTCAAACGGTCCGATAAACTGGGCGTCCTGAATCGTCCGCGTCAGACCCAGCTCTTCCTGTACTAACCGAGAAAAAGCCACGGCCATTGATTCATCTTTGCAAATACGCCCACCGGGGACAAACCAGTCCCCTTTGGCCGGACGGTTCAGGCGCTGACCGAGCAGCACCTGACCTTGCGCATTGTAAACAACTAAGTCAATGGATATCAACGGGGTACTCGCCACCACCGTTTTAAATAACGCCAGCTCTAAACGCTGAGTCATACTTCATCCTATCTTTGTTGCCGTTCGCGCTTATGCGCGAAAGTTCGCCTGGTTAGCCAAAAACCACTGATAGGTCGAGGCTAAACCTTGCTCCAGTTCAATCTGGTAGCGCCAGCCTAAATCGGCTAAGCGGTTCACGTTCATCAGCTTGCGGGGCGCACCGTCAGGCTTGGTGCTGTCAAATACGATATCGCCCGTGAAACCCACCACTTTCGCCATGGTTTCAGCCATTTCGCGAATCGTGCAATCCACGCCCGTGCCCACATTGATGTGCGACAGCATCGGCTGGGTATTGTCCTGATAAGTCTGCGTGTCTAGCTCCATGACATGGATAGAGGCCGCAGCCATGTCATCCACATACAAGAACTCGCGCATCGGGGTACCGGTACCCCACACCACCACTTCTTTGTCATTGTTCAGCTTTGCTTCGTGGAAGCGGCGCATCAATGCCGGAATAACGTGAGAATTGTCCGGGTGGAAATTATCGTTCATGCCATACAGGTTAGTCGGCATCACACTGCGGTAATTACGACCGTATTGACGGTTGTACGATTCACACAGCTTGATACCCGCAATCTTAGCAATCGCGTACGGCTCGTTGGTCGCTTCTAGCGTGCCCGTTAATAATGCGGTTTCAGTCATTGGCTGCTCAGCCAATTTCGGGTAAATGCACGAAGAGCCTAAAAAGAGCAGGTTTTGCACATCATTCTGATGCGCTGCGTGCACAATGTTGCATTCCATCATCAGGTTTTCAAAAATGAATTCTGCAGGGTAAGTGTTGTTAGCATGAATGCCTCCCACCTTTGCCGCCGCCAAATACACTTCGTCGATACGTTCACTCGCAAAAAACTCACTCACCGCCTGTTGGCTGGTCAAGTCTAATTCTGTGCGGTTGCGCGTCACCAGCTCAATGTCATCACGGACAGATAACTGACGCACAATGGCGGAGCCCACCATGCCACGGTGTCCCGCTACAAAAACACGTTTCTTATTCACTGACATAGTGTTTAGTTTTCCAAAGAGATAGACACATCAAAACCGTGGGCTTTCAATAACGCGTGCTGCTTGGATTTCGCCACGTCCGACTGAACCATTTCAATACACATTTCTTCAACGGTAATTTCAGGTACCCAGCCCAGTTTTTCTTTGGCTTTGCTTGGGTCGCCCAATAGCGTTTCGACTTCTGCCGGACGGAAGAACTTAGGGTTAACACGGACAATCACATCGCCGATAGCAACATCAGAGACCTTCTCGCTATCAATCGCTGTCACTGTCGCAATTTCATCCACACCTTCGCCAGTAAACGCCAGCTCGATACCCGCTTCTTTGGCAGACATACGGACAAATTCACGTACTGAGATTTGCTTGCCGGTGGCGATAACGAAATCATCCGCCACGTCTTGTTGCAACATCATCCATTGCATACGCACGTAATCTTTTGCATGACCCCAGTCACGCAGTGCGTCCATGTTACCCAGCTCTAAGCACGACTCTAAGCCCTGAGAGATGTTCGCCAGGGTGCGGGTGATTTTACGGGTCACAAACGTTTCGCCACGGCGTGGGGATTCGTGGTTGAACAAAATACCGTTACACGCGTACATGCCGTACGACTCGCGGTAGTTAACGGTGATCCAGTAGGCATACATTTTCGCGACAGCATACGGTGAACGCGGGTAGAAAGGCGTGGTTTCACGCTGAGGCGTTTCCTGCACTTCACCGTACAGCTCTGACGTTGAGGCTTGATAGAAGCGGGTCTTTTTCTCTAGACCATTAATACGGATTGCTTCCAGTAAACGGATGGTACCCATCGCATCCACATCAGCAGTGTATTCAGGTGATTCAAATGACACCGCCACGTGCGACATTGCGCCCAGGTTATAAATTTCATCAGGCTGGATGTCTTTTACTAAACGAATCAGATTTGAAGAGTCTGACAGGTCACCGTAATGAAGATGAATGTTATCACTGTCTTTGATTACGCTATCAATACGCTCAGTGTTAAAAGAAGATGCGCGGCGAATAATGCCGTGAACTTCATACCCTTTCTCTACAAGAAGTTCTGCAAGATACGAACCGTCTTGACCTGTAATACCTGTGATAAGTGCTTTCATATTGTTAGCCATAGTCTCTGATTATCGATAGTAGTAATGAGTCACAAGGACTTCATTTTTTAATATTTATCGCCACTGATAACTAAGTGGATCTCTCTAATAAATTTGTGTAATTCTAATTGTAAGCGCGGGCTAATCGGCCCTAGCCTTTTACTGTGTAGCGTCCTGAATTGTAAGGGATGAACGCAGACTGCCTTTTAGTTAGGTATAGGGTTGCTGTTTCGCTTGTCAGCATCGCCTCACCTTCAATAAAAAACACAATTTCAGCACTCCGCGTAAACACTGTTTCGGTTACTTCTGATGCCAGTAAAACATCAAATTTGAAGTCATCCACTGGTACAGGAAAGTAAAGATGCCCTTCTCGCTAAATCGGGTCAAGTGTAAGTCATCCGATGCAATAGATTCAAAACGAGTATTGCCTACCGACTTATTCACATCAATGTGTTTTGGCGTCAAACTGGCTAGCAACACATTGTCAGAGAAGCCATGATTATCAGAACTGTGCCCTCAACGTAAGCATGAGGCGTTTCTGCATGCAAAATATCGCCTCTCCCGGTTTGAGCTCCACGATATTCAAAAACAAAGGAGCAAGCAGTCCATTATCGCCAGGGGAATACTCGGAAGATTTCAGATTGTAATCTAAGGCTTGCTTGGTCTGTTCTGATACATAGGTGCGATGATAAGCCAGGGCAAGATTACGAAGCTCCTTGCCCCATAAGGACTCCAGATAGGTAGCTATTATTTCTACCTGCCCGTGTTCGCTTTCTTTTTAAACCCGCTTTAAAGGTTTTATCTGCATTTAATAGATTTA
>Ga0316197_10002301_pt1 | contig 13649 bp, 11 predicted proteins | sample OudBiesiAoxic_MG_FD_204939 | JGI IMG/M metagenome (GOLD analysis project Ga0316197, IMG submission 204939) | Coastal sediment microbial communities from Oude Bieten Haven, Netherlands - site A oxic | ecosystem: Environmental > Aquatic > Marine > Coastal > Sediment | place: Netherlands...
CGCCAGATCGACTGAGATTTACAGTCGTTGCAACAGGGCCAGGGAATTCACCCTGCCCATCTCTGAGAATAATCCCGAGGCCTTGGCCAGCCGGTAGACGGCGTGGGGCGCCTGGCCGCCTTCACCGGCGTTAGTGAAGACATCGTGGATGGCAAGAATACCCCCACGGGCCAATGCTGAAGCCCAGCAGCGGTAGTCGTTCAACGCTGCGTCCAGACTGTGGCCGCCATCGATAAACAGCATACCCAGTGGCGTACGCCAGTGTCGCGACGCCGTCTGCGAGTCACTGACCACAGGAACCACCGAGTCGTTGAGGTCCGCCGCTTCTATGTTGCGACGAAACTCGCGAAAGGTATCCAGCGCCGCGATACCGTCATCATAGAGATCCGGATCGTGAAAAAACTCACCCTGTTGGTGCTCTTCAGAACCGCGGTGATGATCCAGGGCAAACACGGTGTTGCCGGTCTCGCGACAGGCCAGGCCGAGGTAGATGGTGGACTTGCCACAGTAGCTGCCGATCTCCAGTACCGGCCCGATAGTGCCTGCCTGCAGGGCGGCGTTGTACAGGGCCTCGGCCTCGTCGTCGGCGAGAAACCCCTTGATCTGGTCGATGTTGGCGGGAAGGCCGGGAATCATGCCGTGTTTCCTGCTACGTTGGGCTGGCGAAAGTAGCGGTTTTACAGGCTGTTGGCAAGGGCGGAGCCGTGCTCACGCCGTGCTATGATTAGTCGAAAAACAACACCGCGGTTCAGGCCGCCGGGCAGGAAGAGGAACTCCTCGAACATGAAACTGAGCATGCCCAGTTTTGACCAGGCACGGGTTCTGGTACTTGGCGACATCATGCTGGACCGTTACTGGCATGGCGGTACCTCGCGGATATCACCGGAAGCACCGGTGCCGGTAGTGCGTGTCGAGCAAATTCAGGACCGCCCCGGCGGCGCCGGTAATGTTGCACTCAATATTGCCGCCCTGGGTGCGGCCAGTACACTTCGCGGCTATACCGGCAACGATGAGATGGCCGATTCACTGCAGGATATGTTGCAAGGCGCAGGTGTTCGCTGTGACTTCCTGCGGGTCGATGATAAGCCCACCATTACCAAGCTGAGGGTGGTTAGCAGGCATCAGCAGCTGATTCGCCTGGATTTTGAAGAACCCAATGCGGTGGCTGCTGGCACAGAGCTGGCCGATGGCATTAATGAGGCCATGTCTGGCTGTGGCGCTTTGGTGCTTTCAGACTATGCCAAGGGCGCGCTGCACGACCCGCAGCCCCTGATTCAGGCGGCGGTTAAAGCCGGCGTGCCGGTGCTGGTCGACCCGAAGGGAACCGCCTTTGAGCGCTATCGTGGCGCCACGCTGTTGACCCCCAACCTGCACGAATTTGAAGCTGTAGCCGGTCCTTGCGCCAGTGAGCAGGCGCTGGTTGAGAACGGCGAGCGACTGATGGCCGAACTGGAGCTGGGGGCGTTGCTGATTACTCGCGGCGAGGGTGGTATGACCCTGTTGCGCCCGGGCGCGGAGGAAATGCACCTGCCGGCAAGGGCGCGTGAGGTATTCGACGTGACCGGTGCGGGCGATACGGTAATCGCTGTGTTGGCAGCGGCCGTTGCCGCCGGATCCGGTCTGCCCGAGGCGGTGGGCCTGGCCAATGTGGCCGCGAGTATTGTGGTCGGCAAGCTTGGAACAGCCTCGGTCAGTGCCCCGGAACTGCGCCGGGCGGTGCAGGAAGACCAGGGTTCGGAGCGCGGGGTTGTTACCCTTGAGCAGTTGGAGATCGCTATTGCCGACGCACGAAGCCAGGGCGAGAGGGTTGTTTTTACCAATGGTTGCTTTGACATTATCCATGCCGGACACGTGGCCTATCTCGAGCAGGCTCGCCAGCTAGGCGATAGATTGATCGTGGCAGTGAACAGCGACGAGTCCGTGCGGCGTTTAAAAGGCAAGGGCCGACCGATCAATCCGGTAGAGCGGCGCATGGCGGTGCTGGCAGGTCTTGAGGCGGTCGATTGGGTGCTGTCCTTCACCGATGACACCCCCAGGCCTATGCTGCGAGCCTTGCAGCCCGAGGTACTGGCCAAGGGTGGCGACTACGACAAGGAAGGCGTGGTTGGCTGGGAGATTGTCGAAGAGTATGGCGGCGAGGTGCAGGTATTGGCTTTTGTCGAGAACGTGTCGACGACAGCCATAGTGACCAAAATCCAGCAGGATAGTTAACTAGCCTCCAGCCAGTACCCGCTTTGCTGCGGTGATATTGGCAGCGAGATGGTCCGGGTTGATGGTGCCGATAATTGCCGAGTTGCAGGCGGGGTGGCCGAACACCAACTCCATGCTGGCCTGGACCGGATCCTCATAGTCATTGGCCAGGTGTCCGCTGGCCAACGCTTTCTTGATCAGCACCCCGGTATTACTTTTCTGGCAGGCATCGAGCACAGGCGTTTGCTCCTGCTCGGCGAGGTTGTAGGTCACCATCAGTGCGTCGCAGGTTGTTGCCGCCGCCAGGCCGCCGGCGACCGACTTGGTGGACATTCCGTAGGCCCTGATTAATCCCGCCTGTTTCAGTTCAGCCAGTGTTTCCAGCGTGCCCCGGTTGTTGATGATATCGAGGTCGTTGCCGTCACAGTGGATCAGCACGATATCGAGGTGATCGCAACACAGTCGCTGCAGGCTGCGCTCGACAGACATCCGGGTGTGTTCGGGGCTGAAGTCGAAGCGAGATTGTCCGTGCTCAAATTCCTCGCCAACCTTGCTGCAAATGACCCACTGGTGACGCTGGCCGGCCAGTAGCGGCCCGAGGCGCTGCTCGCTGTTGCCGTAGGCCGGTGCCGTGTCTATCAGGTTGATGCCCAGGTCACTGGCCAGCGCCAGCAGATCGCGGGCGGCGCTGTCGTCGGGGATGGAGAATTCGCCGGGATATTTCACGCCTTGGTCGCGGCCCAGCTTTACCGTTCCCAGGCCGATGGCACTGATGGTAAGGCCGGTGTTGCCCAGCTCGCGCAGCCAGGACATCAGAACAACTGGTCCCAGCACGTCGGTGCGATGGTGGGTGTCGATAGTCCCTGCAATGGCCCCAGATCCTGGGGGTGGCGGGGGGATATGCCGTCTTCCTGCAGCAGTCGCTCGATTTCATCCCCGAGGTCGGGGCTGAGGCTGAGCTTGGTGGGCCAGGCGACAAGCGTATTGCTGACCTCATTGGCCCGTCCAACGAAGGCGCGGTCGGGTCTGAGCAGGGCACTTTGCCGGGGCTCGGCCCGGTCCAGCGCGATGGTTTGCCACTGGGTGGTGCCAAAATCAATCCAGGGTAGCAATGCGTCCAGTTCTGCCTTTGCCTTCTCAATCAGTTTGCCGGCGTCAGCCTCGGCGTGCTCGGTGGCCAGGTCACCGCCCAGGTACCAGACCGGCTCCCCTGTTTGCATATGGTGGCTGGAGATTGTCAGTCGCGGTGAAGGATTGCCGCCTGTGCAGTGGCCGAAAAATGGCTCCGGGTACTCGTGTTTTACGATCACCTGTTGCAGGGGTCGGCGTTGCATCAGTGGCTCTGTTGCCCCCAGTTGCGCCAGTAGAGCCTCATTGCCTACCCCGGCGGTCAACAGTAATCGGCCGGGTAATACCTCGCAGTCGGGCAGACTGATCAATGCTTGTCCGTCGCGGCGCTGCAGCGCCGCGGTTTGCCAGTCGATACAGAAAATCGCTTCCCGCTGTCGCTGTACCAGTGCCTCCACGACCGAGGGCATATCCATGACCATGTCGATCAGCCGGTAAACCTGACCCTTGAAATCACGGTGTTGCAGGGGCACCGGGTAATGCTTGCGCGTTAGCTTCTCAACTCGGCCGCGCAACATCTTGCTGGCCAGAAAAGAACTCATGCGGGACTGCAGGTTGCCATCCGACCACAGGTAAAAATCTTCGCTGAGAACCTTGCTGCCACGCAGGTCCACCGGTCCGTCACCGTCGAGACAGGCCTGCCACGCGGCCGGCATGGCCGAAATCGCCTCCGAGCCGCCACTCCAGGCACCACCGAGGGCATATTTTATGCCGCCATGAATCATGCCCTGGGAGGCCATGGTCTGGTAGCCGCCCAACGCCTCCTGCTCGAACAGCACGGCACTGAAGCCGCGGTTACGCAGTTGGTTGAGCGCCCACAGTCCGGCTACGCCGCCGCCTATGATTGCGATATCTATGTGCAGGGTCTGCTGTGCCATAGTCCGTCGAAGAACAAGGATAAAGGGCGATTATAGCCTGATTCGTCCCGGGGAAACTGCTACTGGTACTGGTCTCGGTGACAGGTGGGCGCTATGCTGGCGCCTGAAACCTGCCGCAAAGGTCTGGAAGTCGTTGATGCGCTTTTTATACAGCGCCCTGTTTTACTGTCTCGTGCCGCTGTTGCTGCTGCGGATGTTGCTGCGCTCCCGCCGGGCGCCAGCCTATCGCCGGCGACTGGCTGAGCGTTTTGCATTGTTTGATGCGCAAGAGCTCGCCGACCGGAAGCCGGTAATCTGGGTACACGCGGTATCGGTGGGCGAAACCATAGCCGCCGCCCCGGTGATTGAGGCCCTGTTGCAGCGTTACCCCGAGTATCGTGTGGTGGTGACCACCACAACGCCTACTGGTTCGGAACGAGTCACCGCGCTATTTGGTGATCGCGTCTTTCACGTTTACGCACCCTGGGACCTGCCGGGCGCGACCCGTCGATTCCTGCGACAGGTAAAGCCGCAACTGCTGCTGCTCATGGAGACGGAGTTGTGGCCCAATATGATCCACTACACGGCTGCATGTGGCTGCCAGATTGTCCTGGCTAACGCGCGTATGTCGGCTCGCTCGGCTCGGGGTTATGTCCGGGTCGGGGCCCTCACCCGTCCGATGCTGGCCAATCTATCAGCGGTTGCCTGCCAGTCACGCGGCGATGCCGACCGTTTGCTGGCGCTTGGCCTGCCTACGGACCGGCTACAAGTGACGGGTAGTATCAAGTTTGATCTCGCCCTTGATGACAGCTTGCGGGCCCGGGCAGCACAACTGCGTGCTGTCTGTGGTGAGCGACCGGTTATTGTGGTTGCCAGTACTCACCCCGCAGAGGATGAGCAGGTGCTGGCGGCATTGGCTGCAGTAAGCGGCCTGCACGCTAATGTGTTGCTTGTTCTGGTGCCCCGGCACCCGGAACGGTTCGACGCTGTTTACACACTGTGCGAGGCGGCGGGTTTTACTGTTACGCGTCGCTCCTCGGGGGCCGACCCGGGTCCCGATACAGACATTTACCTCGGTGACACAATGGGCGAGTTGTTGCTGTTGCTTGGTGTGGCTGATATCGCTGTTGTTGGCGGCAGCCTGATAGAGCATGGCGGTCACAATGTACTGGAGCCGGCGGCATGGGGGGTCCCGGTTGTCACCGGGCCCCATATGTTCAACTTTGCCGAGATCAGTGCCAAGTTGGTGGCTGCCGGCGCCATGGAGCAGCTGCCCACGCCCACCGGGCTGGCCGATTGCCTGGCTGATTTGCTCGCCCAGCCGGATAAACGCGAGCGCATGGGGCAGGCGGGGCTACAGGTGCTGGAAGACAATCGCGGTGCACGCGAAAAGCTGCTGGCGATCGTGGCAGAATTATTGCCGGCTGACTGACCTACCGTCGGCGGGCAGAGCCTACTTGCTGGTCGAGCTGGTTGGTGGAGGCGGCGTCACCAGGTAGGAATCCAGGTTATAGACGTCCTGCGGATTCAGCAGGCCGGCCTGCTCCTTGAGTCGCATCACGTTGATAATATAATCGTAGCGGCTGTTGGCGTAATCACGCTGGGCGGCAAAAAGCGTATTCTGGGCGTTCAGAACATCGACCACATTCCGGGTGCCGACCTCATAACCGGCTTGCGTTGCATCTAGGGCGCTGCTCGAGGAAACGATACTCTGCTTGCGCGCGGCCACCCGTGCAACGTCGCTCACCACGGTCATATGCAGCGAACGTGCATTGGTGACGGTATTGCGGGTGAGGTTGATGCGCTGTTCCCGGGCGGCGTTGAATTCCTGTGCAGCACGGCGGCGATTGGCGCTGATGGCACCGCCGGTATACAGGGGAACATCCAGCCTGATGGTCCATGTATTCAGCTCGGTATCGTTGTCTGGTGAGGTATCGAAATCTGTCGTTGGCTTGCGGGTGAGATCACCGTCGGTACTGAAGTCTGAGTAGGCATAGCTACCGCTGACTTTGGGCGCATGCTCCAGTTGATTAGCTTTGGCCGACTGTCGGGCGACCTCTTCAGCATAGCGCGATGCGCTCAGGTTGAAGTTGTTTTCAAGTGCAAACTCGACCCATGCGGCACGGTCATTCGGCTCGGGCGGGTTGATCTCGAAATCGTCTTTGAGCAGGTTGATATTGCTGTGGCTTTGACCGGTAAGCACAGAGAGTCGCTCCAGTGCCACCGACACATTGTTTTCATCAACGATGCGATTGACCCGTGACAGGTCGTAGGCTGCCTGCGCCTCGTAAACGTCAGTAATCGCAATCAGGCCTACTTCAAAGCGTTGTTGTGTCTGTTCTAACTGCCGTTCGAAAGCGCGCTCCTGCGCTTTGGACGCATCGAGGTTATCCTGTGCTCGCAACACCAACAGGTAGGCTTCTACCGTTCTTACGATCAGGTTCTGCTGGTTGGCGGCAAAGGTTGCCTCGGCCTGCTTGGTGAATTCCTTGCCTGACTGGAAGCTGAACCAGGCCGGCAGATCGAACAGCGCCTGGCGCAGTGACACCTGGTAGCCATCGGTTGCCACGTCCGTGTTGGTAAATGTATCGATAGCCGTTATGCCGCCACCGGTTACTTCAAAACTTTCGCCCTCTCGATCCTGGTCGCTGTCGGTGTAGTCGTAATTAGCAGCAATCTGGGGTAGCAGGGCAGACCTGCCGATGTTCTCGTTCTCCAGGTTGGCCAGGTACTGGGCCTCTTCGGCCTTTAGCTGAGCATCATTTTCCAGCGCCAGTTCGTAGATATCCCGCAGTGATTCTGCTTGGGCCGTCAATGTGAAAAAAGCCAAGCTCAGCGCAAGCAAAGTAGTGCCGGAATGTGTCATGCATGTTCTCCTGTGCAGCGGTGTTCAAAAACCGAGGCTAAGTTTAGCAGGGCGTGACCGCTAGCGCATACATTTGGGGGCCAGTAAAAGATGCAATATGCCGGTAGTTTGTGTTGATGTAAGTGCTAAACTATTTGGAAATAGGTTTCCCGGCGGCGGCGCGCTGCGTTAATGTCAGGGAGGATGTGCGTATTTTAAGAGGTGCAATGGTTTTGCAGCGAGCGCTTAAAAAGCCGTATAAGGTTGACCTGGCCGGCCTGCACTCTGTGTGCGAGGCGAACTACGCCAGATTGAAACTGTTATTCCCGGACTATGAGACCAGCAATGCCCGTGAGTTTGTCGTGGGTGACGCCCGAATCCGGGTCGAGGTCATTGAGCGGGCCCGCTACACGACCATTTTTCGCATTTACCAGCAACATATGGCCGCGGACTGGCTGGGCCACCTGAAAATAGAGCTTCGCGCTTATCACGATGCCGGGATGCTGGAGGTGGGTAAGTTCCAGTCCCATGAGCAGATCGAGGGGCGCTACCAGTACCCCAATGCCAAGATGCATCAGCAGGATGAAAAAGCCCAGCAGAACTTCTTTCTGGCTGACTGGCTGGAACATTGTCTCGAGAATGGCCGAGCGCAGATAGACCTGCCCGTGCCGTCTTCGGGAACCTGATCCGGCACGGCAAGTCGTTCCCTGATGTCCAGCCTGTCGCCAACCATTCGTCATCTCTCTGTCAGCGGTGATTGTCTCGAACTGGTACAAATTACCGACACCCATCTGTGCCGCACCCGGGGGGGCGCCCTGTTGGGTATGGATACAGATCATTCGCTTGGGGCAGTCATTGAGCTGGTGCGCCGGGAGCGGCCGTCACTGGATGCCGTACTGGGTACCGGTGACCTGTCGGATCAGGGGGCAGCAGAGTCTTACCAGCGTTTGTTGGCTTATTTTGATGGACTGACCGCCAATCACTTCTGGCTACCCGGTAATCATGACGATCTTGCACTGATGCAGCGGGCCGGCGGTTGCGAACGGCTGTGCCGAGAGCTGCGCGGCGGGGGCTGGCAGATTGTGATGCTCGACTCGCAGATTCCCGGTGAGGTTGGTGGCGAGTTGGGAAGCGAACAATTGGCCCTGCTGCAGCAGGCCCTGGCTGCGGCCGAGGCGGAAAATCTCCACACACTGGTTTGTCTGCACCATCAGCCGGTAAAGATAGGCTGTGACTGGCTCGACGAGCAAATGGTTGCCGATGCCGGAGCGTTTTTTGCGCTGCTCGACGACAGCCCGTCCGTGCGTGGGGTTTTATGGGGCCATGTTCACCAGGAGCTGGAACGCGATCGCAACGGTGTGTTGCTGATGGCGTCCCCGTCAACCTGTGTGCAGTTTGCACCGGGGCAGAAAAACTTCAAGCTTGATGACATGGCACCCGGTTACCGCTGGCTGCGCATGCATCCCGACGGCCGCATCGAGACGGCAGTGTCCCGTGTCACCGGGGTTAAATTTTCGGTGGACCTCGATTCGGGCGGATATCTGTAAGCAAAAACACGCATTCCCCGGTAGCTCATGTACAATGGCCGCAGGTTATTTGCGCGAAGCAGTTTTGTTTAATGAGTCAATATAACGCTGAAGATATTGAAGTCCTCACCGGTCTCGAGCCGGTCCGCAAACGCCCGGGGATGTACACCGATACAACCCGGCCCAACCATCTGGCGCAAGAAATTATCGACAATAGCGTCGATGAAGCACTGGCGGGTCACGCCAGCGAAATAGACGTTATCCTGCACAAGGACCAGTCAGTCTCGGTTACCGATAATGGCCGTGGCATGCCGGTGGATATTCATCCGGAACAGGGCAAGCCCGGGGTTGAGGTAATCCTGTCCACGCTCCATGCCGGTGGCAAGTTCTCCTCCAAGAATTACCAGTTCAGTGGTGGCCTTCACGGGGTTGGCGTGTCAGTAGTGAACGCATTGTCCAGTTTTCTGGAAGTGACTATTCGCAGGGACGCCAAGATCTACCAGATGACGTTCTCAGGCGGCGAGAAAAAAACCGACCTCAAGGTGATCGACAGCTGCGGCAAGCGCAATACCGGCACGACAGTGAAGTTCACGCCGGATGGCCAGTATTTTGATTCCACCAACTTCTCGGTGTCTCGCCTCCAGCACGTGCTGCGTGCCAAGGCGGTGCTGTGCCCTGGCTTGCGGGTCAAGTTCAAGGACGAAAAAAAGGGTGAGTCCGAGGAGTGGTATTACGAAGACGGGCTGACCGACTATCTTGCCGACGCCACTATCGATTTCCCCTGCATCCCCGAGCAGCCCTTTGTCGGCAGTTTCAGCGGCAGCAATGAGGGCGTGGACTGGGCAGTACAGTGGCTGCCGCAGGGCGGTGAGGTGATCGCGGAGTCCTACGTCAACCTGATTCCCACCTCTCTGGGAGGTACCCATGTCAACGGCATGCGCACCGGTTTGCTGGACGCGATGCGGGATTTTTGCGAGCTGCGCAACCTCTTGCCTCGCGGGGTGAAGCTCACCCCCGATGATATCTGGGACCGCTGTTGTTACGTGTTGTCCTCCAAGCTCGAGGATCCACAGTTTTCTGGTCAGACCAAGGAGCGTCTTTCTTCCAGGGAAGCTGCTGCGTTTGTTTCCGGGGTAGCCAAGGACGCTTTCAGTTTGTGGCTCAACCAACATACGCAGGAAGCAGAACAGCTCGCGGAAATGTGCATCAACAATGCCCAGAGCCGGTTGCGTTCTGCCAAGAAAGTGACCCGCAAAAAGGTGGCTACCGGCCCGGCTCTCCCGGGTAAATTGGCTGACTGCTCCGGGGAGGACCCGGCGCGCGGTGAACTGTTCCTGGTGGAAGGTGATTCTGCTGGTGGCTCGGCCAAGCAGGCCAGGGACCGGGAATTTCAGGCGATCCTGCCGCTGCGCGGTAAGATCCTCAATACCTGGGAAGTTGATTCCCAGGAAATCCTGGCGTCACAGGAGGTCCACAATATTTCGATAGCGCTGGGTATAGACCCAGCCACCGACGACCTGTCCGGCCTGCGCTATCACAAGGTCTGCATCCTGGCGGATGCAGACTCTGACGGTTTGCACATTGCCACGCTGATATGCGCCCTGTTCGTGCGCCACTTTCGGGCACTGGTTGCCGCTGGCCACGTTTTTGTCGCAATGCCGCCCCTGTATCGTATCGATATCGGCAAAGAGGTTTTTTATGCCCTCGACGAAGCCGAGAAACAGGGCGTGCTCGACCGGATAGAAGCGGAGAAAAAGCGTGGCAAGGTCAATGTCCAGCGTTTCAAGGGACTGGGCGAAATGAATCCACTGCAACTTCGTGAGACGACTATGGACCCCGATACCAGGCGCCTTGTTCGGCTCGTTCTGGATGCGGGGGATGGGACCAATAGTATGCTGGATATGCTGTTGGCCAAAAAACGCGCCGGTGACCGCAAGGCCTGGCTGGAGAAAAAGGGCGATCTTGCCGACATCGCGGTTTAACCCGGAGGTAGATGTATGAGAATGTTGCGAGTAGTTCTGGCTGTAACCCTGATTAGCCTGTCAGCGGTCGCCAGTGCCCAGTGGGAGTTGGATAACGATCGTTCCTCGGTTAATTTTATCTCGGTAAAAAATTCCGCCATTGCCGAGACCCACAGCTTTACCGCCCTGGTCGGATTTATCGGTGCCGACGGCAAGGTGCAAGTCGGTATTGATCTCGACAGCGTTGAAACGATGATTCCGATCCGTAATGAGCGTATGCGCGAACTGTTGTTTGAGACAGCGCGCTTCCCTGCAGCCAACATCAATACCCAGGTCGAGCCCGGTATTTTGCAGGCGGCCGCTGAAGGTGGTGTGGTTACCACCGACATCCCGGTAACACTGTCGTTGCATGATCGAGAGGTCGAACTGTCGGTGCCGGTGGTGGTTATCGGTGAGTCTGGCGGCTTGTTGCGGGTACTCAGTGCTCGTCCGGTTATTCTCAACGTTGGTGATTTCGGCCTGGAAAAAGGCGTTCAGGCACTGCGAGAGATCGCCGGGCTCAGCGCGATAAGCACGGCAATTCCCGTTTCAGTCCATCTGGTATTCATACCCGCCGAATAGTTCTGTCGACCCGTGCAAACGCATGACCTGGACACCGGTGAGATAACGCTGCACCTGGTTAGTGAGGGTACGGGCCCGCTCGTTGTTATGTGCCACGGCTATCCCGGTCTTTGGTACAGCTGGCGCCATCAACTGCCTGCAATAGCGAATGCCGGCTACCGGGCCGTGGCATTGGATATGCGCGGTTATGGGCGCAGCAGCCGGCCGCTGGCCAGCGAGGCTTACGGCCTCGACCATCTCAGCCGCGATGTGCTGGCGGTGTTGGATTATTTCGGCGAAGAGACAGCGGTAGTCATTGGACACGATTTTGGCGCCAACCTGGCCTGGTATATGGCGAGTTATCACTCCGATCGGATTCGGGCCGTGGCGCCTTTGTGCGTACCCTATGAGATGGAGTTGGCCGGTGGCTGTGACGTTCCACCCTCCGAGCTTTACGCTGCCATCGCCAGTCAGCATTTCTTCCATATGCATTACTACCAGGCCGTTGGTGTCGCGGAAGCACACTGCCGCGGCCGCGAGGAAGAGCTACTGCGTAAATTGTTCTGGGCGCTGTCCGCTGAAGGGGAGCTGTTGAACTGGGAGAACTTTCCCAGCGAGGGTACTGCCTACCTCGAGGTGTTGGCGGAACCGTCCAAGCCTCTGCCGTGGTCCTGGTTGACCCGGGATGATCTGGATTATTACGTTGGGGAGTACCTGGCAGCGGGGCCTGAGCTGGCCTTCATTGGTGGTGCCAACTCCTACCGTGCCATGGATTACAACTGGCAGTTAACCCGCGATAGAGCGCATGCCGAGATAGAGATCCCGGTACTGTTTGTTGGCGGAGAGGAAGATCCCACGATCAAGCTGGCTGGTGCAGGCCCGCTTGATCATATGCGGGCAAAAGTGCGCGATCTGCGTGCACTGGAACTGTTGTCGGAGGCTGGCCACTTTGTACAGCAGGAGCAGCCCGAAGCGTTGAACAGATTGTTGCTGGACTTTCTGGCGATGCTGGATGCCCCGGTTTAACTCCCGGAAACCTGCTGCAGCAGTTGCTGGTAATTCTGGTTGTTGGGGGCGATCTGCACCAATTGGCGAGCGTAGAGTATGGCGGTGTCCCGCCGTCCAAGTTCGGCGTTGTAATTGACCAGCGCCAGCAGGACCTCCTGGTTACCGGGGGTCTGGCGCAGCAGTTTCTCCAGTTCGGCTATGGCTGTTGAAGGCTGCCCGAGATCGTGCAGGGCAATGGCGTACACAAAACGATGACGAGTACCGTTTTGTTCCAGGGCAGCGGCCTTGCGCAGGTAGTCCAGTGCCTGGTCGCTGTTGCCACCGCGAGTTTCCAGCAGGCCCAGCGAATGCAGTGTGTCACCGCTTTGCGGAGCAACTGCCAGAGCCGCCAGCAGTTGTTGCCTGGCCTCTTCTTCACGGCCACCGGCACGCAGCAGGTCGGCCAGGTTCAGGTAGGCTGGCACCAGTTGCGGATTGAGCGCCAGAGCTTCGCGGTAGGCGCCTTCACTGGCGGGCAGGTCCCCGCGGTTGTAGTAAAACAGACCCAGCTGCATCTGTATTGAGGGCATGTCCGCATGCAAGCGGTGAACAGACTGGAACTCCTTGAACAGCGCCAGTAGCGCTTCTGCTTCCGCTGCCGGAATCTGGTCCAACGGCACACCGGCCAGGGAACTCGCCACTGCCATTCTGACCGAGGTGATCTCGTCATCAATCAGCGGTCGCAGCAGTTGATAGCGCTGGTTGAGCGGCAGGGCCTCCAGGCTACGCGCGGTACTGGTACGTATCATGGCGTTGTCATCGTAGAGAAACTGGCTGGCCAGTTGCAGGATCTCCCGGTTGCCGCCTGTATTTGCCACACTTTCTATCGCTGTAGCGCGCCAGATCGGGGGCGTTTTGGTGTCCTGGGCAATGGCGGCCAACTGTGGCAACACCCGGACATCACCGGCGTCTGAAAGCGCAAAGGCGCGAGCCGGATGTTGGCCGGTATCACGGAAGTTGATCCCCCACTTCCGCAGGCTGGCCAGTGCCCAGTCTGCATTCTGGTCCACGTGGCACTGGTTACAGGCATTGGGCGTTCCCATGACTACGCTGAGGTCGGGCCGGGGGATTCGCATACTGTGATCGCGCCTTGGGTCCACGCCCATGTAGGTCGTCTCGGGCATGTGGCAATTAGCGCACTGGGCACCGGCGGAGTCGGCCCGGTGGTGGTGGTGCTGTGTTGAGTCATAGACATCGGGTTTGTGGCACTGCGCGCAAATGGCGTTGCCCGCAGTACGCAATTGCGCAGTATGTGGCTCGTGACAGTTGCTGCAAACTACGCCGGCCATATGCATCTTGCTTTGCACGAAAGAGCCGTACACGTAAACCTCATCGAGTATCTGGCCGTCGTGGTAGTACAACGGTGATTGCACCAGCGATAACCGATGGGTGTCCAGTAGATCGGCCCCGTAGTGGTAGTCGCCCAGTGTGCCGCGGCGTGCATGGCAGCGCGCGCAGTTGTCTATCTGGGCATTGGACTCAAGCGCTGTTCGGC